>WLWF01001422.1_pt1 | contig 19675 bp, 10 predicted proteins | sample 6718331 | NCBI WGS metagenome assembly WLWF01 (sample SAMN12718692, study PRJNA515312) | sponge metagenome | isolation source: marine sponge | host: Mycale hentscheli | place: New Zealand: South Island, Marlborough, Capsize Point | collected 2003-05-01
ACCGTGAGAGTTTTGATGTCTATGGAACGAAGAAGAGTTTTGAGTGGACATTAGTTGAAAATGAGCCCCATGTTATTCATACAGCCAAAAAGCCGGAGCCAGAGATTCCAGAAAAAATCGAAGTTCCTGACTATGCTGAACTTCTTCCTGAGTCGATTCGAAGGTTTACCCTTCCGCAGGAAATTCACGACGCAGATCATCTCTCATTTTTGCAGGGCGGCGGTCACGGGGGTTCACATCCACATCTTGTTCACGAATTCGTAACGTCCATTCTCATCGATCGTGATCCGTGGCCCAATGCTCTCACGAGTGCCAATTGGACAAGTGTTGGTATCTGTGCTCATGAATCGGCACTCAAAGGTGGTGAAATCGTTCGATTGCCAGAATTTACATTGCCAACACAGACTGTCGCACATAAGGAATGAGCTATGACGAAGTACGCGAAACATGCCGTCACGATATTTATGCTCTTGGGCCTGTTGTTTGTCCAAGGTGCTGGGGAAGACGTCGTTGCGAGTAATGATTTCGAATCTTTTCAGCTTGTAGTAACTGCCGTTGGGTCAACAACAGACACCAGCGTTCAGGCCGCTCTACTGAAGGGAATGCTCCTTGGGCTTGAAGGTCGCAGGAGCGTTCGTGCTCCAGAGGGTTGGTCCACGCTGAGCAATACGCTTGCGTGCAGCACAAGTGCTTCGGTGCGTCAGCACGCTTTGGCTCTCTCTCAAATTTTTGGTGACACAGCGGCAGTTGCGAGCGCTTTGGAGTGTGTTCAAGATTCAAGCGTAGCCGCCGCCCAACGCTGCTCAACTTTGAGTCTTTTGCTTGGCCAGCAGAACCAAGAGGCCTCACAGCTGCTCAAAGTGCTTATTGACGAACCAGCGCTGACACTCAGTGCAATACGTGGCTACGCAGTTGTCAGAAATGACGAGGCACCAGATATACTCATCTCACGTTATTCCAAACTGAATACCCAGCAGCAGCGAGCAGTCATTGAAACGCTCGCCTCCAGAAAGGCTTACGCTGAGGCGTTGTTGGAAGCTTTGAAGATGAAACAGATACAACCCAGTGCAGTCCCAGTGCAGGTGGCCCGATCGCTGAAAAGTCTCCTTGGGAAAAAGTTTACGGATGTGTATGGTGCACTACCGGTTGTCGGTGCAGAACGAGAGCACCTTATTAAAAAATATAAAAAGCTGTGCAAGCCTTCAGCTGTGGCAGCAGCAGATGCTTCACGAGGCAGGGCAATATTTCAGAAGACCTGTGCTGCCTGCCATGTGCTGTATGGAGAAGGTGGAAAAGTAGGTCCGGAGCTCACTGGTGCAAACCGTGCAAATCTTGATTACATATTATTAAATAGCGTGTATCCCAGTTTGGATGTTCCGCATGCGTACAGGACCGTGTCGGTGCTGACGGTTGATGGCCGTGTTGTGAACGGCGTATTGGCTGAAGAAGACGGCACAAAAATTGTCTTGCGAACACCGGAGCAGCCGCGAGTTGTCATTGCGAAAGAAGACATCGACTTCCGAAAGATTTCACCACAGTCGATGATGCCAGATGGACAATTGGATGCCATGAAGCCACAAGAGGTCATCGATCTTGTGAAATATTTAAGGACGACTGAGCAAGTGGAGTTGCCATGATAAATCGAGCAATGCAACGATTCTTTTACAATCGCAGGAATGCAGTATCACTTGTTACGTTGGCTGTCTTTATGGTGCATGGTATAGCCTCAATTCCTCTCGCGACTGCTGATGACGGTCGTAATCAACTTCCAAAGAAACAGCACAAGGACAGCGACACTCCATTTTTGAAGCCAGCGGAAGCAGTTTCGAAAATGGCCATACCGGATGGATTTGAAGTCTCTGTTTTTGCTGCTGAGCCCGATATCGCTGAGCCCATCGCCTTCTGTTTCGATGATCGTGGCCGGATATGGGTTGTGGAAAATTTTAATTACCAAACCCGCAAGAAGCATACAGATGATCCGGTGAGTCGTATTCAAATCCTTGAAGATACAGATGGCGATGGTGTCTTTGACAAAAAGAAGACATTTACAGACAAGCTGACGTTCACCTCGGGGATAGCTTGTGGATTTGGTGGCGTGTTTGTTGGGTCGCCACCAAATTTTTCTTTTATCCCGGATAAAGATGGTGATGATGTTCCTGATGGGCCGCCACAAGTCTTACTTGATGGATGGGGTATTCAGGATCGGCATGAAACGCTCAATAGTTTCATTTGGGGTCCTGATGGCTGGCTATACGGTTGCCATGGCGTGTTTACGCATTCCAATGTTGGGAAGCCAGGTGATACAGATGCACAGCGTCAATTTATTGATGCTGGTATTTGGCGATACCATCCAACTCGGAAAACATTTGAAATCTTTGCTCGTGGATTGTCGAATTCGTGGGGATTTGATTTCAACGACTACGGGCAGGGATGTGCAACATGTTGTGTCATCCCTCATCTTTTTCATGTCGTGCAGGGCGGCACGTATCACAAGCAAGCTCGGCCACACGTCAATCCGTATATCTATGACGACATAAAAACCATTCGTGATCACACACACCTGTCTGCTCATGGGGGGGCTCGTTTTTACCTCGCAGATGTGTTCCCAGCCGAATATCGTGACCGTCTATTCATGTGCAATATTCATGAGCATGCTGTATTAACGGATGTGCTTGAGCCAAAGGGTTCAAGTTTTATTGGTCATCATGGTGATGATTTTTTACCAACGAATGATTTGGCATGGGTTGGGTTCAGCGTGGAGATTGGCCCTGAGGGCGGCGTCTATATTCTTGATTGGCATGATCAAAATATTTGTGGCAATGAAGTAAAGTTTCCCAACAGTGGCCGTGTGTATCGGATTATGCCGACTGGTGTGAAGGATAAGGTGACGCCAGATCTTTCTGCTATGTCTGATGTAGAACTTGTTGAGTGCCAGTTGCATTCGAACGATTGGTTTGTCCGCCATGCAAGAACACTTCTGCAGCATCGGCAGGCAAGCGGAACGCTGAATCGTAAAGTGGTTCATGAGAAACTCAATGACATACTCAACACAACGTCACAGCCATCCAAAAGATTGCGGGCGTTATGGGCGCTACATGTAACTGACGGACTAACGAAAGGCCAGCTTTATGAACTGCTGGATGATGCAAATGAGCACATTCGGGCATGGTCCATTCAATTCCTCTGTGATGTGAGTGAAACAAACGCATTCCAGCCAGAGCGGAATGCAGACTGGGTTCTCGAGCCAGATATACTTCAGAAACTGGCTGTCATGGCACAGGATGACCCATCACAGGTTGTGAGGCTGTATTTAGCTTCCGCAGTGCAGCGACTACCGTTCGCTGAGCGATGGTCAATTCTTCAAGGGCTCGTCTCGCATGCAGAGGATGTTGCTGACAATAATCTGCCCCGGATGTACTGGTTTGCGTTGGAGCCGATGGTACCGGAGTATCAACGTGAGTCACTTGAGCTTGTGATGGCTGGTAAACTACCGAGGTTGCAAGAGTTTGTTGCAAGACGATTGATTACGGGCGACGGGGGCAATAAAAAGCTCAACCAGGTGCAAAAGGCTGAGGCGTGGAACGGCCTGGTTAAAAAGATTGCCAAGGGGGAAATGGCTACAGCGCTGCGAGTGTCTGATGTTGGAGAAGGTGGCGTTGTCAAGCATGCTGTGTTTCGGAATGAGGCAGCGGTGCAGACGCATCCTCTCGATCGAAAAACGCCGTGTGTTTTGAGCAAGAATCAACTCACGATACCCGAAGGTAAGAAAACATCACTGAAGCTCCGTGTCAGTCACCATCCACATGGTGATTGGCAACTTCGCGTTGTCGCAAACGGAAAAGTGATGGCGGATTATGTTATTGGCCCGGACACAGTCGAGTCAGACGAGTGGCTTGACGTGTCGGTCGACTTGACTGAATTTGCTGGTCGTCGTGTCTCGCTGGCTTTAGAAAATCGTGCAAATAATTGGCACAATGAATGGGCGTATTGGAATAATTTGGAACTCGTTACGGAGTAGAGTGATGCGACGGAGTTTCAAAGGAGTCACTTTTTTCTGGCTGCTGACTGCACCATGTTTTATTTTCAATGCTTCGGTTCAGGCTGAAAAGCCAGCAAAGATTGTCTTTATTTCAGGGAAGCCTAGTCATGGGCGAATGAAGCACGAACATCGAGCCGGCAATATGATTCTGGCTGATGCGATCGATCGATCAGGCCTCGATGTTGAGACAGTACTCGTTCCCGTGCTTGGTTATCCGGAAGATCTGTCTGTCTTCGAGGATGCGGCGACTATTGTTATTTTTTGTACAGGGCATCAAGGGCATGTGCTCAATCAGCATCTGGCTGAATTCGATGCACTGATGAAGTCGGGGGTTGGTGTCGTGATGATTCACTGGGCAACCGAAGCTGAGAAAGGCGAGCCCGGCCAAAAATTTCTTGAATGGATGGGTGGGTTCTGTGATCTCGACTGGTCAGTCAATCCGCACTGGACGCCACATTTCCGAGACTTTCCAGAGCATCCTGTTGCAAACGGTTTGAAGCCATTTCAGGTCGATGACGAATGGTATTACCACATGCGGTTTGTCGATGACATGAAAGGAGTCACTCCAATACTTGCTGACCTTCCTCCGCCGAACACGCTCCGTCGACCAGATGGTCCACGAAGTGGAAATCCTTCAGTCCGTAGGGCTGTTGCAGCAGGTGAAAAGCAGGTTGTGGCATGGGCGTATGAACGTCCTTCCGGTGGGCGAGGTTTTGGGTTTACTGGCGCCCACAATCATGTGAGCTGGCTTGATGAAAACTTTCGGAAGGTGGTGCTCAACGGCATCTTATGGACAGCCCATGTAGAAGTGCCCGAGGGAGGCTGCCCGTCGCCTATAGTGAGTGATGTACAAATACAAGCCAACCTCGATGACGTTGTGCATAAACAGAAAGTATCAAAGTGAACAGAACGAATCGTGTGGTGCGTGGCATGTGGCTCTTCGGCTTTATCGCCTGCTTTGCCTGGAATGTAGCTTGTGATGAAGTTGTTGCTGAAAAGCCAAATGTCATTGTTGTCATGACCGATGATCAGGGGTATCCAGAACTGTCCGTACATGGCAATCCAGTTTTGCAAACTCCTCACCTCGACTCGTTGCATGATGAGAGTTTGCGGCTGACGGACTACCACGTTGCACCCATGTGCACGCCGACGCGTGGGCAGTTGCTTACGGGGATTGATGCGGCCAGGAACGGTGCGGCAAACGTAAGCAGCGGTCGCGCTTTACTGCGGCCAGAAATCCCAACGATCGCCAATTACTTTGGCGACGCGGGGTATGCCACGGGAGTATTTGGTAAATGGCATCTTGGTGCCAACTATCCATTTCGTCCGCAGGACCGTGGCTTTCAGGAGAGCGTCTGGTATCCCTCCTCGTCAATCCCCTCTGTTCCAAGCTATTGGGGCAACGACTATTTTGATGACGTCTATATTCACAACGGCACAGAAGAACAGTTTTCCGGTTACTGCACCGATGTGTTTTTTGCTGAAGCAAAGGCGTTCATGAAGAAGTCCGTAGCAGCGAATAAACCATTCATGTGCTATCTCGCAACGAATACGCCACACGGGCCATTCAATCCGAAGCCTGAAGATCGCGATGTGATCACAAAAAGATTGGCCGATCCCCAGTTTGATCATCTGGATGGAAAATTAAAGAACCAACTCGCCAATTATCTAGGCATGATTGTGAACATCGATGCCAACATGGGGAGCCTTCTTGAGTTTTTTGACGACGAAGACCTGGCTGACAATACGATTCTGATTTTCAAAACGGACAATGGTAGCCTCTTGGGACCTCGCTATTTTAATGCTGGAATGCGTGGCAGGAAGACGGAACTCTGGGAGGGTGGGCATCGTGTTCCGTGTTTCATTCGTTGGCCTGATGGCAATCTCGCAAAACCACAAGACATTGGCGGACTTACTCAAGTACAAGATATTTTGCCGACTCTATTGGAATTGAGTGGAATCAAATCTGAGAACGGACCCGAGTTTGACGGAATGAGTCTGGCTTCGGTTTTACGGGGTGAACAGCACGTGCCTGATGATCGAATTCTCATCATCAATTACAGCAGGATGCCGGGATTTGCAAATTATCCGTCACCGTACAGTCAAACTCAGATGCGAGCTGATCAGGCTGGCGTGCTCTGGAAACGGTGGCGTCTCTTGGAGGATCGTGAGCTTTACAATTTGGAGACTGATCCTCTTCAGCAAACCAATGTTATCGATCAGCATCCAGAGGTCGTCGTGAAATTGCGAAAGCAACTCACTGAATGGTGGGACCGAGTCGGAGCGGCCGCGAACGAAGAACAACGCATCATCGTTGGAACAAAGCATGAGAACCCTACCAAACTATCTGCCACCGAATGGTTGGATGTCTTCGTGGACCAGCAAGGACAGGTTCTTAGAGGCCAGCAGAAAAGTGGATACTGGATGATCGATGTGGCGGAGGCTGGTGACTACGATATCGAACTTCGCCGTTGGCCCAAAGAGGCAGATGGTACGATTCAAGGAACGTTGCCAGATGGAACAGGAACAGCGTTACCCATTACTCAAGCGAGCCTATACGTCGCCGGGCATAACCACATGAGCATTGGTAAAAAAAAGGGCTATCAATTTGAGGGTCTGACCAAGCAAGTTAAGAAGGATGACAAAAGCATTACTTTTACAATGCACTTAAAGAAGGGCCCAACTGCTTTACACACGTGGTTCAGGGGTAAAGACAATACGATGCTCAGTGCGTATTATGTCTATGTGAGTCCCAAAAATGGCGTACAAACCAAATGAGTGCGTAATATAAGTGTGTAGAAGAACATGGAATGTTCGGTTGAGTATTGGGTTTCTTCTGTGAGCTATAGCTGAGTAAACAAGTGAGTAATACTGTACATCGATTGACACGCCGAAACCTGCTTCATGGCGCTGGGCTTGCCCTGTCCCTTCCAGCATTTCAGAGTCTGGGTCGCGAGAGAAACGTTGGAAATCAATCTCCACGACGGTTGGTATGTGTTGGGAATCACCTTGGCTTTTATCCGGGCAACTTTTTTCCAAAAGCTGCCGGCCATAATTACGTTCCCACATCGACACTGAAGCCACTGGATATGCATCGTGACGCTCTCACGGTGTTCTCAAATTTGGACCATGGACTCAACGGTGGGCATGGCGCAGTACAGGGATTTCTCACCAGTATTAAGAAAGAAGAAGCCGCTGGATTCCCTGAGAAGAATATCTCGCTTGATCAGGCAGCAGCCGAATTCGTTGGTAGCAAAACTCGTTTTCCTTCGATCAACACGGGCATCGTACATGGTACGGACATGTGTTGGACGCGTGCTGGCGTCCACGTGCCACCAATCAACAATCCTGCGATGCTCTTTCGGGGTCTCTTTGTGAGTCCGCCGCAGAGTAAGGCGGACGTTGAACGCATGCGACTCGAGCATCGAGGCAGTGTGCTCGATGTTCTGCGTGATTCAGCGCAAGCCTTACACCGAACGCTCAATGCGGCAGATCAAAACAAGTTGGATCAGTATTTGACATCGGTGCGCGACGTTGAACGGCGACTGCAAATGTCTAAAGAATGGTTCCATCGGCCCAAACCGAAACCGTCGATAGAAGAAGTGCTAGATGAGGAACGCCAGCAAATTGATGAAGTAGAACTTTTTTACGACCTCATGGCCCTTGCTTTGCAGACAGATTCCACTCGTGTGGCAACATTTGAAACTGGATTGGGTTTCCGGACGTCTGAGTTAGACCTCGGTAGTTACCATGGTCTTTCTCATCATGGAAAATCAGAGGACCGGATTGGTCAGCTTCAGGTCGTAGAATCTTTTTTAACAACAAAGCTCAGTAATTTTCTTGCACGACTAAAAGAAGCACAAGTTTTTGACAACACGTTAGTTGTCTTTGGCAGCGGTATGAGTGATGGGTCGATTCATAGCAACAAGAATCTTCCAGTGCTCCTTGCCGGTGGTGGGCTCAAGCATCAGGGGCATGTTATTTGTCCTGAAGAGCAACACAAGCGAGTTCCCCTTTCGAATCTTTGGTTATCTGTTTTGCAGTGGTTCGGAGCAGAAGAAGCCGATCGTTTCGGAAGAAGCACAGGGACCTTTTCTCCAATGGAAATTGGATAGGAGAGTGGCATGAAAACCACAATCTACTGTGCGGTCATTTTCTTTCATGGTCTGAGCCTACTTGCAGTCGCTGACCAAAACACAGTTGGCCAGATTGCAGCTGAGCAGACTACAGCAGCATTTCTTGAGAAATATTGCATCCAATGTCACGGTGATCAAAAACAAAAAGCTGACCGCCGATTCGATACGCTTTCATCACAAATTGAGAACCTTAATGACTTGGGTCGTTACCAAGAGGTTGTGGACCAACTGAATCTTGAAAGCATGCCACCAGAAGGGAAGCCCCAGCCTTCCCCTGACGAACGTCTTGCCATGATTGATTCGCTTACTCGGCGCATTGAAACTGCTCATGCCGAACTCAACACGTCTGGTGGGCATAGTGTGCTTCGGCGGCTCAATGCATGGGAGTATCGGCAAACGATCGGGGATCTACTCGGACTCGATGTTGAGGTCTGGAATCCGTCAGAAGATTTTCCTGAGGAGGTTGTGGTTGACGGTTTCGATAACAACGGTGCTGGTCTCGTTACCTCTGGCATGTTAATGGGTCATTACTTAAGCGCGGCTGAAGAAGCTATTCATCGCGCCACGAAGTTCGGGAAACGACCAGTTGCGAAAAGTTACAGGCAAGCATCCCCTTTCTATTTTAGTGGGAAAGGCTACGAAGACTTACCAAAACTGTTCAAAGTTGATCGCTTTCGCTTTACACCCGATACGCCTTTCACGGATCTCTATGGTCGTCACTATCGTGGTGGGCATATTGGATTTCTTCCCTTGGTTCGGCAGGGTGGTGTGCCGCATAGTGGCATCTACACCATTCGTGTGAAGGCGGCAGCTATAAGTCGTCACCATGACTATGGAAAAGCACTGGGTGATTTTCGCAATGGTGATCCGTTGGTTATGGAAATCGCTGCTGTCGATCGACGGGGAAGTGTTGTAAGTACTGGGAATGTTTCAAAAATGATTTCCTTGGCGAGAGTCGAGCTGACGAATGAAGAACCTGAGTGGTTTGAGTGGGAGGTCTATATGGAAGCAGGATTTGAGCCGGAAGTTCGCTTTCGTAATGGGCCGATGGCTGCCAAACGAATGGTGCGAATGCTGACAACACACGCTGCCGACAAACCTGAATTCAAGCCGTTTGTTGATATGAAAGGTGGTCTCGAAAAAGCGCATGGGGTACTCAAGGGATATCAGGGACCGCGTCTGCGCGTGTGGGAAATTGGAATAGAGGGCCCACACGTTGATGTCTGGCCAACCGCCGGGCATCGTGCACTCTATGGGGAGTTGGCCGGTGAAGAACTGAATGCCGAGACAATCCAGCAGCAACTTGAGCTCTTTGCTGAAAAAGCATTTCGACGCCTACCCGTTGAGGGCGAAGTTGAACCAATTCAGAACCTTGTTGCTGATAGTTTGAAAGCAGGAGTTGATCCTCTGGAGGCATTTCAACTTGGATGTCAGGCCATTCTCTGTGCACCAGGGTTCTTATATTTGAATCTCGGTGAAGGTCCACTCGAAGAAATTGCACTGGCTTCGAGGCTGTCCTATTTTCTTTGGTCATCACCGCCAGACGAAATGTTACTTCGCTTGGCAACGAATAATAAATTAAAAGCTGAGTTGCCAGAACAAGTCACACGCATGCTTGCTGATCCACGTTCTGAACGATTTGTGCATCATTTTGTGCGGCGATGGTTAGACCTGGATAATATCGGAACGATGCCTCCATCGGAAGAATTTCTTGAATATTACCGAGACAATCTTCAGGCAGCGATGCGTCAAGAAACGGAATTATTCTTTCGGCATGTGCTCGATACAAACCGGAATGTTCAGGATTTTCTGGATGCTGATTATTCGTTTTTGAACCGTGAACTCGCCTTGCATTACGGTATTGAGGGTATCCAAGGTAATGAGTTGCAAAGAGTATCACTACAAGGAGGTCGACGGGGCGGATTGATTGGCCATGGTGCATTCCTGACGGCGTCAGCAAATGGTGTTGATACATCACCTGTTGTTCGTGGTATTTATGTGCTTGAAAAAGTGCTTGGCTATTCCCCACCGCCACCGCCACCCGACGTGCCGCTTATTGAGCCGGATATCCGTGGTGCTCTCAGTATTCGTGATCAACTTGAAAAGCACCGCAATGTTGCAACGTGTGCTGAGTGTCATCGAAAAATTGATCCGCTTGGGTTTGCACTTGAAAACTATGATGCTATTGGTGGATGGCGAGATAAATATGACGGAAAAGTTTCGATTGATTCCTCAGGGAAGATGCCTGATGGAGATTCGTTCGAGACTCCAGTGGAATTCCAAGAGGCTCTCCTTCGGCGAAAGGATCAGTTCGCTCGCTGCATCACGGAAAAGCTACTTGCATATGCTTTAGGCCGCGAATTAGAAGTCAGTGACAGGCCTGTCATTGATGAGATTGTCCAAGAGATAAGTAAGCCAGAAAAGGGTCTGCGCGATCTTATTCAAGAAATTGTGGCGAGTCGAAGCTTTCTTGAGAATTAAGCTGTGCGTTGGGTAGTTGGTTGTACGAATGGTTATACGGGGTGAGGGGTATGATTTTTTTGAAATGGTTGCAACTGGGTGCTTTGCTGTTTGTTGCATGGGTCTGCACGGGCACTGTCCGTGGTGAGAATCCGCCAAATATTGTCTACATCATGTCAGATGAACTGGCGTATTTTGAACTTGGACATATGGGGAATCCATATATCAAAACCCCTCGCATCGATCAGATGGCCCGAGAAGGCATGCGATTCACCAATGCACTCGCAGGCTCGCCTGTCTGTGCTCCTTTGCGTTGTAATCTTATGACAGGCAAGCATTCCGGGCATGCATCGGTACGAGCGAACGATGGTGGCACTCCCTTGCGAGAGGGTGAGGAAACAATTGCTTCAATGCTGAAGCAAAAAGGGTATGCCACGGGAGGGTTTGGTAAATGGGGTTGCGGGGGGCGTGATTCTACCGGCGTCCCGGAGAAGCATGGGTTCGATGTCTTCTTTGGATATTACGATCAGGTGCACGCACACTCTTTCTATACGCCGTACCTCATTCGTAATAGTGAAGAGGTTGTTCTGGAGGGGAATGTGGGTGGCCGAACCGGGAAAAACTATTCAGAGTATCCAATTCATGCAGCCGCCCTTCAGTTCATACGAGAAAATAAAGAAAGGCCCTTCTTATGCTACATGCCGATTACACCACCTCATGGCATGTACGACATTCCAGCCGATGACCCTGCCTGGGAACTGTATAAGAATGAAGCATGGATGCGTGACCCAACGATTTCTCAAGACACAAAAAACTATGCTGCGATGGTCTCGATGGTTGATCGTGAGGTTGGGAATGTCCTTGATCTTTTGCATGAGCTCGGACTTGAAGACAACACAATTGTTTTTTTTACGGGAGACAATGGTGGGCAGGATCGATTCAAAAGTAAGGAACATCCTCGTGGTTTTTTTGGACCGAACGTCAACCCAGAGACTGGGGTTGAGTTTCGCGGTGGGAAAGGCAATCTCTATGAAGGTGGCTTGAAGATTCCGTTTCTTGTTCGATGGCCTGGAATAGTTGCGGCGAATACGGTTCGTGATCTTGTTTTTTATCAGCCCGACCTTATGGCAACGATCGCTGAATTAACGGATACGAAAGCTCCTGAAGATACCGATGGCATTTCAATTTCTCCGACGCTTCTCGGGGCAGACGGCTCGCAGGAGTTGCATGAAATGATGTATTGGGAGTACCGGGATCAGACGGCGGTTCGATATGGAAAATGGAAAGCAATTCAGCCCGGAAAGCCCAAAGGAAGTAAGCAGAATCAGCCATGGGAACTTTATGATCTGTCCAGAGATGTGAGTGAATCCACATCTGTCGCAGACAGCCATCCAGACGTTCTTGAGAAAATGCAAGTCTTTGCAGATGCCTCGCATGCTCCGGTTGAAGCCGGAACGTACTATGACAAAAGTCGAGAGCGTCACGAGCGAGACCGAAAGGCAAAGTGGGGGACGTTGCGAGAAGATCAAAGTCCCCTGAAAAACGTACAACGAATCCCCGGGCAGAATATCGTGCCGTTTGAAGATACGAAGTTGATTCGCTTTAGTAGTGAAAGCAGGGCGAACGATCGACTTGCGAAATATGCAATAGATGGAAAGCCGAGTACCGTATGGCACTCACAGTTTTCCCAAGAAAAAAAGAAGCATCCACACGAGCTGGTTATTGATTTGGGTCAAACCCGAACAATCAATGGCTTCTATTATCTGGCGAGGCAAGATAAGGGATGGAATGGTACCTTTGGGGAAACAGAGTTCTATGTGTCTGATAACGCTGATCATTTTCCAGAAGAGCCGTATGTGCGATGTATGTTTAAAAAAGAAAAGCAGGCTCAGCGTGTGAAGGGTGATAAAATATCATGCCGCTATGTGCTGGTTCGCAACATATCTGAAGTTGCCGACAATGATTTTGGATCAGCAGCGGATATCGCAGTAGTCTTGGCGAAGTAGTCAAAGATATTCTTGCGTAATCCCTATTCAAAAAACAAAAACGGCAGATGGCCGAATGAAACGTTCCACGATTATCTCGCTTGGTGAAGTGCTGTGGGATTTGTTTCCAGACGGTGAACGCTTTGGTGGTGCACCGGCGAACTTTGCATGTCACGCTGCGATTCAAGGTGCTGATGTAACAATGCTCAGCGCAGTCGGCGATGACAAAAACGGACACGATGCTATAGGGATCCTCAGTGCATATGGCATCGACGTGAGTTTCATGCAGATAATTCCCGATGCACCGACCGGGACGGTAGGCATTGCACTTGATAACAATGGCAAGCCAACGTTTGTGATTCATCAAGGCTCGGCATGGGATCGGCTCGTTTGGAACGATGCGATAGCCTCGCGAATAGCTACAGTTGATGCGATCTACTTCGGAACGTTGGGGCAGCGCGACGTTATCTCACGAACTACAATTCGTCGTGCCGTCGAGGCGGCCGCCACGAAGGGAATTCCTTGCATTCTTGACATCAATCTCAGGCCACCATTCTTTGATGCTGAGATGATTCGTGACTCGGTTCAGCTCGCCAGTATTCTGAAACTCAGTGACGATGAATTGGTGGAGGTTTGCTCTGCCTGTAGTATTAGCGAGACCAGCCGACCGAACGTGATGCTGCAAGGCCTGCTTGAATTTGGCAAACTTGACATAGTCGTTCTGACACGTGGCAAAGACGGAGCTATGCTGGTTACACATGAGGGCACCTTCACTCAGGATGGAATTGATGGAAATGTGATCGACACAGTTGGGGCAGGGGATGCATTCACTGCATCTTTTCTGATTGGAGAGCTGCGAGGTGAGCCCCGCAAGCAAAACCTGCAGAGGTCCTGTGAGATCGCAGCGGCTACGTGCGCCCACTCTGGAGCTGTTCCAGAAACAAAGAGAAATTCAGAGAAACACACCGGACCATAGCGAAGTATCTGATAGAGGAGCCGTCACATGAAAATGACATCAGCGATTTCCTGTTATGTGTTTATTTGCGCGTGTGCTGCCATCTTTAGCACGGCGACCGCACAGGATTCTGATCACACGGATATTCCTGTCGGCGGTTCAGTCAGGCCGAACATTCTGTTTTGTATTTCAGATGATCAAAGCTACGCACATACCGGTGCCAATGGTGATCCGGTGGTGAAGACGCCCGCGTTTGATCGAATTGCTCGTGAAGGGCTGCGATTTACTCATGCCTTTTGTGACGCACCGACGTGTGGGCCTTCACGATCAGCAATTCTTACCGGCCAGCAAATCTGGCGTTTAGAAGAGGCTGGTAACATTCATAGCACTCTACCTGCAAAGTTCGCAACGTACACGGAGCTGTTGGCAGAAACTGGATACTCGGTTGGATATACAGGTAAGGGATGGAGCCCCGGCCGACTTGAGCCGGGAGGTCGAACAACGAACCCGTCTGGTGAGCCATTCAATCGCCAGAATCTGAAGCCGGCTTTCAAAGGTATTCGAGCCACAGACTATGCGAGGAACTTCGAAGACTTTCTCACACAGGTTCCCGATGGAAAACCGTTTTGTTTCTGGTTGGGAACGTCAGAACCACATCGCAATTACCAGGCAGGTGCGGGCAAACTTACGGGCAAGGATCCTGCGAAGGCTGTTGTACCGCCGACTCTTCCCGACAACGATATTGTGCGGAATGATATCCTCGATTATTTCGTTGAGGTTGAGCACTTTGATTCGATGGTGGTTCGCGCGATGGCCACCCTCGAAGCACGTGGTGAACTGGACAATACGATCGTGGTCATCACAAGTGATCACGGCATGCCCTTTCCTCGAGCAAAGGCAAGTCTCTACGATGCAGGCTCGAGAGTGCCTCTTGCCGTTCGCTGGCCTCGTGGAATTTGTAACCCAGGTCGCGATGTGAACGCCTTTGTAAACCTCAGCGATCTCGCGCCAACTTTTTTAGAAGCTGCTGGCCTCACTCTACCAGCCATGATGACCGCACAAAGCTTGATGGAAATCTTTTTTTCTGGTGACGACCCGTTGGGGCGTCCTGCAGCATTCATTGCCATGGAGCGGCATGATGGCTGTCGGAAAGGTGGAAAAGGATATCCCTGCCGTGCGATCCGGACGGAAGACTATCTCTACATTCACAACTTCGAACCCACACGCTGGCCCTCGGGGTCTCCCGATGCAAGTGTTTGCGCGCGATCAATACCGTACGGTGAGATCGACACATCACCCACCAAGACATTCATGATGGAACATCGAAACGAACGCGGAGTCGCCCACCTTGCTGAACTTGCATTTGGAATGCGACCGGCTGAGGAACTCTATGACCTGAAGAGTGACCCACACCAAATGGTGAACCTGGCAGGATCGACTGCGATGATAGAGGCGCAGGCGTCACTTCGTGGGCGGCTTTTTGATCACCTGAAGAAAACCGGTGATCCTCGCATCGTCGGTGGCACCGTGGACTGGGATTACTATCCGTACTATGGAAAGATTAGTACGAAGAGATGGAGCGTTGATGAGAAGCCTCGTTAATCAAGCGGCCAAGTTCACTGAATATCGAAAGGAGTGCACTGAAATTCTGGTTGCCACGAAAGATAAAATGAGCAATCCGATTTGGCTTCTTGGCTATTTGCTCTTGATGCTTACGACGAACGCCGGCCCGTCTCTTGCTGATCCCTTCGTCTCCAAAGGGCTCTTCACCTATCCCGTCATTCCCGGGATTGTGCCATCCGGCTGCTTTTCGGCCCGCGTCCGAGTCCACGACGACCAAGCCTGGCGACCACTCTTTACCATGGAAACGGTTGGTCCGGCCAAGACTAAGTCCGGTATCCACTCGCGTGGAATTTACGAGAGCGTTACCGGCCTCTCTTCATCATGGTGTACCTTCGAGATGGATGTGCCAGTAACAGTGGAGATCACCAAGCTCAGCCCCGGCGACATTGAGACATGTGTGATCCGACCTATCTCCCGCCAACTGACGCCGGTGATCAGTAATGACAAGCGTTCCGTCAGCTTCCAGATAGAGCCGCGCTTTGCCGAGAAGACGACAGCCCGGAGCAAGCAGGTACCAGTGAACGTAGCCGTTGAGATCAACGGTCAGACGGATGAAATAATAACCGTCTTCGCCTCGCCGCACCTGACAGATAAGCCGCAACCTGATGATCCGGGCGTGGTGCAGGTTCACCCCGGCACCCAACCGCCAGTAGAGGGTGATTGGCAGACCCTCTACTTCATGTCCGGTGTTCACGATCTCGGCAAGAAGGCGCATCCCCTGCGTGCCGGCAAGCAGTACTACATCCCCGGTGATGCCTGGGTGGACGGCAGCTTCGGCGAGGGCTTTCGGAACCGCGCAGACGAAGCTAAGGTCTTTGGCTTAGGTGTGATTTCTGGGCGGAAGATCGGCTGGTATGAGGTTGAGCAGAAGACGGCCAGCAAGCCCATCCACCTATTTGGAGCCGATACCGTATTGGAGGGACTCACCTTCATCGACAGCCCGTACCACACCTCGATGGGCGGCAGCAAGGATCCGAAGCGTCCGACCGTGTTCCGTAATATCAAGACGCACAACTGGCGTACGAACACCGACGGCATCCACTTTTTTGGCAGCGGCATCGCCGAGGACTGCTTCATCCATGGGCAGGACGACTCGCATTACATCGCTGGATCCGCAGACATGGTGCGGTTCCGGCGGATGGTCTACTGGCGTGACGATACGTTCGGAGTTGACATGATCTTTACGGCGGAGGGCGGTCAGAAAACGCCTGGCAACAGCATCACTGAAGACTGCGACTCTATCTATAACAAGAGCACGTGGGGTGGGATTATCATTGATCAACGTGGCATCGGAGAGAATCGTTGGATCGATGGTGTGGGTATACGTGATTTCCGTATCGAGAATCCTGGTCGAAACAAACCCATCATAAAAATGTACCTGCCTGAGTATCCCTGCTCTTTCAAAAACGTGTTACTGAAAAATATCTCTGCCTTGACGGACAACGGGCATCCCTTCCAGATTACTGGCGGCGGGCCGGAGTCGATTATCGAGAACGTCACCTTCGAAGACATCAAACTGGGCGACCGCTGGATCGAGGATTTCTCACCGCGCAATTTCACTCTGGCTTTCGTCAAGAACCTGAAAATCATACGCGATGGTAAAACCGTGGCGACGTACTCATCGGACATCGAGACAGATGCTGGGCAGATTCATCCAGACCCGAGCAACCTGCTGAAGAACCCAGGCTTCGAGATCGCTGGCTTTGCGTGGAATGGCCGGCAGGTCGGTGCGGCGGTTGTGTCACCACAGGAAGGTCGCTTTGCCTGCCAGCCGGTGGACAACTTCAACAGTCGGAATCGCGTGAGTCAGCAGGTAACAAAAGAAGTAGAAAAGCACGGCGGCGGACGCTACCGGCTTTCGGCCTGGATGCGGATTGGCAGCGGCAAAGGCGTTGGCAAGGTGGCACTACAATTCATTCAGGTCAATCGCCAAACTGGCAAACAATATGTCGATGCCGTCACCATCGACCCGGTGGCACTGACAGCCGGTCAGTGGGTGCAGGTAGCTGGCGAGTTAGTTCTGCCCTGGAACCCCGAAAAATACGACTGGCTGCGTTCGGTACATTTTCAGGCCCAAGCCCAAGGCAGATTCAAAGACCTGTACATCGACAGTTGTCGCCTGGAAGCCCAGAATGAACACAAAGTGAGAGAGCGTTGATAAGAACCCTGTTATAAGAAGCCTCAATAGATTGCCCGGCAAATCCACAATCAAAGCACTGCAGATGCATCTCTTGGAGAGAAACGAACGATGGGAACCCGACGACCAAAGCGGTCAGAGTTAAGCAACACTAACTATTTTGATTTTCATGTGATGAAACGTGTGGTGCTAAACATGTTGTGTTGGGGTTTTTTGGTGAACAATCGGAAGCTGTTGGTTAGGAATTGGCATTTTCGATTGGTGTGCTTTCTGTCTGTGTTTCTTGTTGGCCACGTGGCGGCTTTTGCTTCTGATACGGACGTTGAACTCCTTTTTCTTGGTGATCAAAAAGGCCACAAGCCCTCATTGCGGTTCCGGATCATCGAGCCAGTCATGGCAGAGCGGGGCATCACGCTCAGCTATACCGAAGACGTGGACAAACTCAATGCCCAGTCTCTCAGTAAGTACGATGGTCTCGTTCTCTACGCCAACATCGACACCATTAAGCCGTTGCAAGCCAAGGCACTGCTTGATTATGTCGCCTCGGGGAAAGGCTTTGTGCCGATTCATTGTGCGACGTTTTGCTTTCGCAATTCGCCCGAAGTTGTCGCGTTAATGGGAGGTCAATTCAAAAGCCATGGCCAAGGCGAAATGACTACCAAGTTAGCTAGTGTGGAGCATCCAATTTTAAAGGGTTATAAGACCTTTACGAGTTTTGATGAAACCTATGTCCATCACAAGCACAATGAGCAGAATCGCTTGGTGCTGGAATACCGTGCCGGCGGATTGCAGGCAAATGGCAACACGCGTGAACCGTGGACATGGATTCGTACTCATGGCACAGGACGTGTGTTCTACACCGCATGGGGGCATGATAGTCACACGTGGAACCAACCGCATTTTCATAATCTGCTTGAGCGAGGTATTCGTTGGGCATGCGGTGCAGGTGAGACAGGAATAGGAACTGCCCCGTCGGTCGCGACGGCCCTACCGCACATGCGGAAACTTCCGAATGACCTCAAGCCATTTGAGTATGTAGATGTGGGGCCGGAGATACCCAATTACAACGCTGATCGTTCCAAGGGTCGATTGGGTAAACCAATCAAACTCATGCAACAGCCGTCCCCGGCAGAAGAGTCCATCAAGCACATCGTGACTCCAGAAGGTTTTCACGTCGAGCTCTTCGCGGATGAGAATGATATCCATGGAATAGAGGAGCAGGACAGACCGGATGCCTATCCTGCCGGTAAACCGATTGCGATGAACTGGGATGAAAAAGGTCGCTTATGGGTTTGCGAGACGGTCGACTATCCCAATGAACTCAGCGAGTCAGGGAGTGGCCGTGATCGTATTCGTGTGCTTGAGGATACCGATGGCGATAACCGCGCTGACAGGTCGTCGGTGTTTGCCGAAGGCTTGAGCATTCCAACTGCAATCGCCTTTCATCGTGGTGGTCTAGTCGTACAAAACGGTACCGAAACGCTATACCTGAAAGACACGACGGGCGACGGTACGGCTGATGTTCGCAAAGTATTGATGTCCAACTGGACACTCGGAGACACTCACGGTGGTGTGGGCAACTTTCGTAACGGGTTGGATAACTGGATATGGGCGATGCAGGGATACAACACGTCGTCACCAGTCATCAACGGTGTGGAGCAACCGGCATTCCGCATGGGATTTTTCCGATTCAGGCTCTCACAAGACGACGACCCGGTGGTGGAAAAGCTCGAATTCATACGATCGACAAACAACAATACGTGGGGGCTGGGTATCTCCGAAGAAGGGTTGATCTTTGGTTCGACGGCGAACCGGAACCCCAGTGTGTTTATGCCGATCGCCAACCGTTACTACGAACGAGTGCGCGGCTGGACAGCATCACTTCGCCTAGGCACGATCGCCGACACACATCTATTCCAACCCATTACGAAAAAAGTTCGGCAGGTTGATCATCATGGCGGCTATACCGCAGCCGCTGGCCACGCCTTGTATACGGCTCGAAATTATCCGCAACCCTGGTGGAACCGTACCGCATTTGTGTGTGGGCCAACGGGCAAGCTTGTCGGGACCTTTGTTATCAAGCGTGATGGTGCTGGTATGAAATCCAGCAGCCCGATCAATCTGTTCGCCAGCAATGATGAATGGACAGCTCCGATCATGGCGGAAGTTGGTCCCGATGGGAATGTCTGGGTACTCGATTGGTACAACTTTATTGTGCAGCACAACCCAACGCCGCAAGGTTTTGAAACGGGCAAGGGAGCAGCCTACGAAACCAAGTTGCGAGACAAGAAGTATGGCCGCATTTACCGCATCGTACCGGACAGACCACGTGCGGAAGAC
>WLWF01001423.1_pt1 | contig 19674 bp, 24 predicted proteins | sample 6718331 | NCBI WGS metagenome assembly WLWF01 (sample SAMN12718692, study PRJNA515312) | sponge metagenome | isolation source: marine sponge | host: Mycale hentscheli | place: New Zealand: South Island, Marlborough, Capsize Point | collected 2003-05-01
TTATCATCAGTATCCGGTCTATCCGGTTCGGGTGAGACGAACACAGCTTCTAACATTGGAACAGCAGGTGTAGGACTCTTTGATGCTAAAGTCGGAGAAGATTTACAGTTTAAGAAACTAAATGCAGGTTCTGCAAAGATAACAATTACAGATGATACTTCTAACAATGAAGTAGATATAGATTTTGGAACAGTATCAATTGATGACTTATCAGATGTTGATACTACAACTAGTGCACCAACAAGTGGTCAAGCTCTTAAGTGGGATGGTTCTAACTTTGTTCCGGGTGACGCTAGTTCTAACGTTTCACAACTAAACGATGTCACTTTAACTTCATTAGCAACAAACGAAATACTTAACTACAACGGTAGTGTTTGGGTTAATACCTCTACACCTACATTAGGAGATACAACATTTGTATCTACAAATACAAACGCTAATTCAGCACCAATAGTAAAACTTTATAGAAACTCTGCATCCCCAGCAGATGGAGATGATTTAGGAGAAATAAGGTTTACAGGTGAAAATAGTGGTGGTTCAGAAACTACTTATGGTTTTATACAAGGGGAAATAGACGATGCTTCTAATAACACAGGTAGATTAAGATTTGGTGGAGGAGATAGCGGCGGCACTTATGTAGCAGATATTCATAAAGATGGGTTCCATCTTACTACTGGAAAATATATAACTTTTGAAGGTGATTCATTAAATGATTTTGAAACAAAGTTATATGTCACTAACCCAACTGCTGATAGAACAATAACCTTCCCTAACTCAACTGGAACAGTAGCTTTAACTTCTGATGTTCCAAGTGATACTGATGGATTGTCTGAAGGGTCAACAAACCTTTACTATACAGATGCTAGAGTCCAATCTTACCTAAGTGGTGGAACTGGTGTAACACTATCCGGCAGTGGTGAGTTCAGTATTGGACAGGCTGTAGCTACAACTTCTGATGTAACTTTCAATGACTTAGTTGTTAGTGGTAACTTAACAGTTTCCGGAACTCAAACTACTGTCAATACAGAAACAATAGCTTTAGCTGATAATCAAATCGTTCTTAATTCCAATGCAACTGGCTCTGCTTCAGAGAATGGTGGTATTGAAATTGAGAGAGGTGACGATACTAACAAGACACTTATTTGGAACGAAAGCACAGACAAGTGGACAGTTGGCTCAGAAACATTCGTAGCTGGAACTTTTGAAGGTAATGCTACAGGTATTACAACAGCAGCAATAACTGCTTTAACAGAAGATAGCTCTCCAGCAGAAGATGACTTCTTAGTAACATTTGATACAAGTGCTTCTGCATTAAAGAAAGTTGCAAAATCAAATATTGCAGCAGCAGTTAGCTTTAGTGTAAATGATGAAATGCCTCTTACACTTGCAGATGCAAGCTCAGACCCAATACAATTTAGTAACGTTGGAACATCCGGAACAGACTTAGATGTAGTTCTCGCTGATGGAACAACAGACCCAATAAATATCACAGGAACTTCAAACTCTTCAACAGTATTCAGAGATGGAGATACAGACACATTCGTTGCAGTAGAAACTTCTAATTCAGATGATGACAAGATAAGAATGAACACTGCAGGCACAGAAAGGCTAACAATAGAAGCTGATGGTGTAGTAGATATAAAATCAGCAAAACTCAAAATTAATAGTGGAGCTGGAACAAACGGTCAAGTATTAAGCACAGATGGTGCAGGAACAATTAGTTGGGTAGATAATGGTGGTTCTGTAGCCATAAATGATGTAACCGATGTAGATACAACAGGTTTAGCTACAGGTGATAGCTTGGTTTACGATGGCTCTAACTTTGTCCCTCAAAGAAATATCATATTAGAAGATGCTGACGGAGATACAAAAATACAAGTCGAGGAAGCTACTGATGAAGATACAATAAGATTCGATACTGGTGGCACAGAAAGAATGACTATTACTGGAACAACTATTGATGTTAAAGGTAATAATTTAAAAAACTATAGTGAAACAAATGTTGCAGTCACACAATCTACTGGAACTGTAGCTATAGATTTATCTAGTGGTAATACAGGAGAGATTACACTAAGTGCCAATGTTACAGATATTGACTTTACAAACGTTCCTACAAGTGGAACCTCTACATTTACTATGAAAGTTACACAAGATGGAACTGGCTCTAGAACTATGGCTATAAATGCTATAACTGTTAATGGTGGGAGCAACGTTACAGGTAAGACAGTAGAAGGAGATGGACTTACTCTTAGCACAGGAGCTAACGATGAAGATATAGTCACTTTCTTATTCTTCAATGCAGGAACACCGTTTATCAACGCTTTATTGGATTTCTCATAATGATAGGTGCAAGTAAAGTAAATTTTGGTTTAGCAAATACCGCTGAAGAAATACCGGCATACAGATACTTAAGATGGTATATAACCTCAAGTAAAACTAGCGGTAATTATATCCAAGCTTCAGAGTTTCAATTTTTAAATAGTTCTAATAGCAGAATAAGTTTATCAAACCCAACAGCTGAAGGTAGCACACCTGCTAATGAAACACCCGCTAAAGCAAATGATAATAATACATCAACTAAGTGGCTTAGCTTCGCTTTCATAAACACTTCAATAGCTTGGTTAAAATTTGATTTAGGTTCGGGGCAAACACCAATAACTAAAGGTATTAAAGGTTATCGATGGTATACAGCAAATGACCACGCGGGAAGAGACCCGGATGTTTGGGTAATACAAGGAAGTGTTGATAACTCTAACTGGACTACAGTTCACGGACCAATAAGCACAAGTGTAACTGGTAATAGAAATAGTTTGGCGTATAATGCGCCAACAGCATTTAGCAATGCGCTTGGTTTTTAAGGAGGACTAATAGTGATGATTAAAGTTGGTATAATTATAGTGTTTAACAATTCAAGGAATAACGATGGCAAATAGACAACATTTAATACGTGTAGCTACAACATCCGGTGGTGACACCAATGGATTAGCTGAATTTGCAGCAGGTTCAACAGAAGGTGGACCATTAATTCCAGCTTACACAACTACTGAAAGAGGAAATATTGCCTCTCCAGCTAGTGGTATGGTTATATATAACTCTACAGACTCACGTCTTCAAGTATATACAGGCTCAAGTTGGCAAGTATTAGAACAAGGTGACGTTACAGGTGTCACAACAGCAGCTACTTCCGGTCTTAACGGAGGAGCAGATTCCGGTGCAGTCACACTAGTAGTTGACGCATCAAGACTTACAGACGGAACATCAATAGATGTAGACGAAGATAACGATTTAGTAATGTTATACGATAATTCCGCTAGTGCAATGGTAAAGGTAAAAGCTCAACAGCTTCATACTACAGAAGCACTTCAGTGGATGGGATTATAGGAGAATAAATGGCTATATATACAGCAGCAGAACTTGCAGAGGTAACTGCGTTAGGAACATCTGAAGCACAAGTATTCAGTAACTCTAACAAATGTATCATCAAGCAAATGTTGTTAGCTAACTATACAGCAACTGATAGAACAGTAGAAGTCAAGGTTATTCCTACAGGGGATACAACTGGTGACCAACATATCATTTTTGGTGATATAACCGTTCTTGCTAACACAACCACAACTATTGATTTAGCTATGGTTATACCAGCATCAGCTTCAGTTGCAGCAAAATGTTCAGCAGCATCAGCAGTAAATATACACGTTTCCGGTGTAGAGGTAACTTAAAATGGCTGAGATTGAAATCCCGGAGCCACTGTTATTAGACAGACTTGGCGGGGAAGAAGTTTATGGTTTTGGTCAAGACGGAGATGTAACAATAGCAGCAGATACAACCCTAACAAGGGATATGTATTACAACAATCTGAATATCAATGCAAACTGCACAATAGACACAAACGGATATAAAGTATTTGTTAGAGGAACGCTAGCTTTTACAGACGCTACTTCACGTATTGGTAGGTTCACATCTAAAACAACAGCAGGAACACTTAAGGGTGGATTTGCTAAGGGTGTAGATGCTACAGATACACTTGGTGGAGCTTCCGGTGAACAAGGTGGTTCCCACTCTTCCGGAGCTGAATTCTTCAAAGGTGATAACGAAATGTTCAACCTTACAGTAGCTTTATTAGGAAAAAAATTCGACCCATCAGATAACACCACTAAATTTATTGGTGGGGGTTCGGGAGGAGACGACGGAGCAATTACAGCAAATGCGGGGGCAGGTGCTGACGGAGGCGATTCGGGCTGGGGAGACTATCAAGTAGTAGGAGCAGCTGGAGGTAAAGGCTCTTCGGGAAATGCAGCATCAGCAGGAACAGGAGCTGTTGGTGGTGGAGTTGTTTTGGTTATTGCTAAGACAATTACAGGAGCAGGAAGTATTAGAGCAGACGGAGATAGCGCAACAGCAGCTACAGCAGGTAATGCTGGAACTCCAGCACCTAATGCATCAACTCCGGGAAATACTAACCCAACTAACTATGGTTCCAACCCTACAAACTATGGTTCTAACTCCGGTTCTAACTCCGGTTCTAACCCTACTAACTATGGTTCAAATAACCCATCTCCATATTCTTATCCGGGTAACTCGGGTTCTAATCCACACACACACTATCACTGGCATCCAGTGACAATTAATAACTACTCAACAGGTAGTTATCACTATCACTATGCACATTGGCACCCATATTCAAACCCAACGAACTACGGTGCAAACCCGGGAAATAACTACTCATATCCGGGAAATAATTATTCTTATGGTTATTCTTATGGCTACAGTTACCCCGGTAACAACTACTCTTATGGTGGTAATAATAACCCTACAAATAATCACCCCGGTGGTGCAGGTGGTTCTGCAGGAACAGCTTCAGACGGTTACAATGCAGGTGGAGGAACAGTTGTATTGGTAACCTCTACAAAACCTTTACCATCACTAACTTTAGCTGCAGCAGCAGGAACTGGTGGTTCCGGTAGTGCTAGTGCAGGTTCTGTTATAACAGTATTCAACATAGACGCAGACGATACAGACCCAGCAGGTTAAGGAGTAAATTATGGGAATAACGCAAATAGGAAAAGCAGCATCAGATTTTGAATCTTTTGATGTTATCCCCGATAGCATTTATGGTTCCGGTATGGACGGAAACGTAACAATATCATCTAATACATCACTCACTAGAGATATGTATTACAACAACTTACAAGTTGATGCAGGGATAGTTTTAGATACAGCAGGATTTAGAGTTTTTGTAAGAAATAGATTAACAATGGCACCAACTAGTGCAAACCAAGGAGATACAAAAATTGGTAGAGTTGGTGGACAATCTACTTCCGGAACTCTAAAAGGTGGTGCAGTCGCAGCTGCTACAGACTCTTTAGGGGGAAACGGCAACGGATATTCAGCTACAGCACCAACAGAGGGAGCAGAATACTTCAATCATCCCGATATAGCTGTTGCAGGTGTTATACAACACGGTGGTTCAACTACAGCTACAGGACTTGTAGGTGGAGCAGGAGACAATGTAAACTATGGTGGTGGAGTTGTCGTAGTTTGTGCTAGAAAAATACAAGGTCACGGAACAATAGTTGCTAGTGGGGAAACCACTACAGGTGGTGGAGTTATATTTATAGTTTCACAAACTATTCCTCTTACTGGTGTAACTACAGATGTTACAGGATTTGCTGCAGGGACTGTAAAGACATTTAAGGTGTAACAATGAGTTCACCTAAATATATTCGTGTTCATCTAGACAGATTTGGCTCAGATACTGAAGAATACAACTTATGGTATTGCTTGGGTATGTATTATCCGGATTTTACAAATCCTTTATTCCCAAATAACACTTCAGACTTACAACATCCATACTATCCAAGAAAAGCAATAGCTTTTAACGAACAGAAATATGTAGATATCCCTATGGAGCAATCTGCTGTAGTTTCTTTTTATATCAACAGAAAAGATGGATATCAAGTTTATAACGGAGAAATTAGTGGGACAGAAGGTATAGAAACTGGTGGATTAGACCCTTTCAAATACGAAACAGGTTATATGTGGACAGTAGATACAAATGTTAATCCACAATCAGAAGTTTGGATTAAAGAAGGTAAGCCATACGTTTATAAAGACAGCACATTTAATGGAATACTAGCCTTTGGCATATCTACGGTTGGGGCATCAGATGATGAATTAGACCAAGATGAAACATCTTCAGAAAAAACAATGGGAAGTAAGTATCGTATATTTTATGATTTTAAAAACTACTTTGAACTAGATATACCCGAAGAAGCATCATACGAGTTGTGGGGGGACACTGGAAAAGAACCTTCAGAGTTTCAAATGCTATACTTAAAGGGTAAATCTTTTAATAATATAGGAGAAGATAATATGGACTTGTCATTAAGTGCTGAAGCGCTACAAGAACAGAAAGACGATGCAAAACAGATGTTAGAGTCTGCTATTGCTAACAGTCTTTACAAAATCGGAGAAGATGTTGATGATTTTGATGAAACTGCTTTCTTGGCTGATGTAGCTGCATTCAAAGCTACTAAGGATATTTCTTTTAATCAAACAATTGATTATTTGAAAGTGTGCATAGATAATTTAAATACAATCAACGGATAAAGGTTTAGGGAGGGATATGCGTAAAATTTTTTACGTTCCAAAATCTAAAGACTATATGGATTATGAATCTGAATGGAAGGGTGTAACTGCGCTCATCCAAACTGGTTTAAGTGAAAATATAGAAAAATTTGTTGATAATCCGGAAGTTGCCCAAATGGTCAATATACCGGAATATTTTAGTTTAGAAGCACCCAATCACTGTAGTGATAAAGAATACTTTCAAGTAGAGTATTACGACGATTTCGAAGTTCTCAAAAGAGATAAAGCCGATATATCTATACAGGTATGGAAAAAGAACCTAGATAATCCTTCGCAAGAAGATATCTTAGTAGAGACTTACCCATTGTGGTTTGAGGTAGGTAGAAAAATATGGATAACAAACCACATTCAATTAAGTATTGGCTGGTATGATATAGTTCTTTTAAAAGGCTCAGAGGAAATTGACAGTAAAGAAATGTCAATATATGAGTATTTTTTAGAGGAAGAATGAAAAGAAACTTATTTAAAAACGTAGAACCATATCCAGTTGTTCCGGGAGTTTATACTTGGGAAAGTTGTTTAGATGTTCCTAATGGTATTGTCGATATTATGAATAAAGAAGTCGACGATTGGAAAGACAGCATATCTAAATCAGATGTAAAAGATAATGATTCTCTTAAATCAGTTTATGGCTCAAACGGACCAATAAGGTTCGACCCGGAAGTAAACTTTCATAGAGAAGAATCACAAACATTCCTAAGACAAGTTCAAAGAAACGCTTTAGATAAAGCTGCTGATTATATGCAGATATACCCCGATGTAGAGATGGAAGTGAACTGGATGGAAACTTGGCAATACATTACATATAAACCACCAAAACATATGACTTTTCATAGTGATAATCACGCTGTTAGGGACCCAAGAACAAATAAACATCACATTGCCCCATATTTAAGAAGATTTACAATACTCACTTACTTAAATGATGACTTTGACGGAGGTTCTTTAGTATTTAGATATTTTCCCGAAGTAGCACCTTACAAACCACCAGCAGGTAGTGTAGTAATTATGCCTAGTGCTTATGTATGGTCACACGCTACAACGCCATTATTAAATGGTAGGAAAGCTGCATTTCTAGTTTCTATGAGTAGTCACTATGATGTAGGCTCTGAAGAAACAGGAGCACCGGTTGAATTGCTATCAAAGAGGGAGTTAAGATAATGGAAAACTATACAACTATGGGAAGTGTAGAGATTTACTATGACTTTTTAACCAAAGAACAATCACAAAATATTATTGATTCTATTGAAGCTATTGATATTGATAAAGGTTTCCCAACAGGATTCGAAGATGCAAAAGTTGGTAAAGGTCATAAAGGTGGAGAGATAAGAAGTAATTCCTTGTTTCCTATAACTCAACACGCAAATACAGACCCTAATCAAAGAGAATATAGAGAAGCAGTTAAGAACGGAACAGATACATATTTTAAAGAATTAAAGGAAATACAAGACTTACTGTCATATAAATTAGTTGAATTCGTTGGTAGATATACCGATAAGTATGAATTCAGTATTGATTTTGATGAAGGTTTTACATTGTTAAGGTATAAAGGTGGTCAAGAATATAAACCACATTGTGATTATGCACCACATATACCAAGACATTTATCTGCTTTAATTCTTTTGAATCCATCAGAATATGAAGGTGGAGGAACATATTTTGAACATTTTAAAGAATCTATTAAGACCGAAGCTCCAGCTTTAATATTATTCCCTAGTAACTATGCATACTCTCATAGAGCAATGCCAGTTATCAGTGGAACTAAATATGCAATTGTAACTTGGTTGGGTCATCCTTTCGATACAGATGGAATGCCGGGAATGTATTTACCAAGAGGAGGTAATCAATGAATGCAACAGGAGTAAATGATTTATTTAAAGGTCTACAGTTTGATGAACTTGAATACTATATGGATACTCAGTCACCACATATAGACCCGGATAACTGGGAACATAGAGGAACTCACTATGCAAAAGCTGGTGGACCACTAGACATATTACATAAATTTACAACTGACAAAGCTAGAGATATTTTTGCAGTTCACGATTTACTGCCAACCTCATCAAGAATACTATGGTATGAGTTTTCACCGGATGGTAAAGAACATTTTGATGATGGAGCTGTAGAATACACAATATTGTATAACTATTATTCAGAAGAACCAGTAAAGCTTTTATACCCAACTGGTGAATATACATTAGATAACAATGAAGCTGTAGCTTATTTTGGTCAAGAAGACTTACATCAAAGAAAAAAAACTGAAGGTATCTCAATATGTATATCTTTTGCTTATGCCAAACCCTCAAATCCACACTTCGCTTTGGGAGAGTATAATGGGTTAGGTTATAATTTTAAATCAACCAAAGAGGAGATAGAAGAAAATTGGCTATAGTATCACAATCATTTAGATGTGGACCAACATTACAGTTCGATAATGCTGACCTATTTGAAGGTAAAGCAACTGAGTTAGGTCACATCAATCCATCATTAGAGTTTTGGTTAAACGAAAACGCAAGTAACTTTAACAATGCATTAGTAATAGGTGCAGGCTTTGGCTTGTCCACTAAACAGTTACTAGATGCAGGAGCAGAAGTAACTTCTTTTGAACCAGCACAATCAAGATTTGATTTACTGGAAACAAACTGTGCAGATGGAAATAACTTTAGAAAAGCAGCTGGTAAATTAGCTGGACAAGAAATACTTTACGGTTGGTCCGATAATCATTCACAAGCTGTAGTTGGTAAAGCAATGGGCAATAGCACACAAAATGTAGATGTTGTAACAGTCGATAGTTTAGATTTATCTTTGGACTTACTACTTGTTTATGCAAATGGTAAAGAACTAGATGTTTTAGACGGAGCCTCTGCAACAATGACTGCAAATCCAAGTATGAAAATTATTATAGGATGGAAACCCGACACAATAGAAAACATTGATGAAGCTATTACTAAATTACAAGCTTACGGAAAAACAGTTTCAATAATTCACTGGGAACCGGAAGGCGACACAATATCTTTGAAAGAACAATTTACTGGTGCTCACCACGTAGATTCTTTAAAAGCCGTATACAAAGCAGAGTTATTATTGGAGTAGTATGAGTAAATGGTGGGAGAAAAAAAAATATTCGAGAATTCTAGAAGATAAAGAACATATTGTCGGTGAAGACGAAAAAGTTCTATTCTTAGCAAATCCGGGGCATTCACATTATGTTGACCTAGCACCGGTAAAACCAGCAAGAGAATTTATGCCTAGTTGGTATAAACAACTACAGAGAGAGTGGACAGAATTACGAGATGGTGACCACGGAGTGTGGAAAGATGCAACTTGGAATGGAGTTCCTTATAAAGATAACTCTTTAAAAAAATGCCCTACTGTTAAAGACTTTATGTTCACTGGATATATTATCCCTTTATGGTTAGACCTAACAATAAACTTTACAGAAGAAACAGGATTTGACTGGTATAACAAACACGCTTTTGAAGAAACCATTACCTATCACAGTCCACACTCAATAGGTTCTATGCCAATTAATGATGGTTCTTGGAATACAGCAATGAAGTTTTCAAATCCTTGGGATATAATAACACCACCGGGTTGGTCAGTATTAATAATGTCTCCTTGGTATCACAGAAACTGGGAAATAGAAATTATGCCTAGTGTCATAGAAACCGATAGTTATCATCAAATGAATATACCGTTTCTCTATCACGGCACTGGAAAAAGAACATTTAGACAAGGTATGCCACTTATACAGGTAATACCCTTTAAGAGAAGTGCTTTTGACCTAGATTCTTTTGAAAGTCGTATTATGGACGAAGATGAGAAAAACTACTATGATAAGAGCAGGGCTGCAGAAAGAACCAAACAAAATGCTTGGTATCGTTGGCTAACACAACAAAATAAGAAAAAATGGAAAGAAGATGGGATTATAGATGAGTAAGTGTCCAGTGCCTAAAGGATTTAAAATACCAAGATTAACAGATACTTGGTCAGAAAAACTAAGTTCGCATCGTAAAACTATGCCTACAGTTGCTTTCACACTACCTAGACCCAATCAACAATGGGGTCAATTAGAAAATCAAGACCCACAAAGCTATAGTCCACCAATTAACTTTAGAAACCCACAAAAGTTTATTAAAGCACCAAATGGTTGTGTATCTACACAATTTATGAGAAACAGAATGTATGAAGTTCTATTTCCTTGGTCTTATGTAAAAGTTAAACTAAGTCAAAACAAATTTTCTGATGAAGTAGATAGATTTGCTGGCTGGAACTATCAAGCTAACTATCACGGTGCTGTAAAGCATCACGGTCCATTTAATGATTTGATTATGGAAGAAAAAGAAGCTTGGGGATATCCCGACAAACCAGTGATGCAGGTATCTTTACCAATTATGTTATTTACTGATGATGAAGAAGTTTGGATGGATGTAATACCATCAGATAGAAATGCAGGACAAAATTTACCAATATCTACCATTCCGGGATTTATGCCTATTTATGGTTGGTCTCGTGGATTATCTTGGGCATTTCAATGGGAAGATTTAGACAACTTAGAACTTAATCTAAATCACGATACTGTAATGTTTAACTTATTATTCAGTAAACCAGTAAAAATAGAATATGTAGAGTGGAACGAAACTTTTAGTAAAGCTTGGAATCAGATAAGTCAGTCTTCTGTGAATAGAAGAGATACAAATATGCTCTATCCCGATGCACTAGAAAGAAGACCTAAGAAGTTAATGCCAAAGAAAAAATGGCTGAAGTTTTAATAATTGATAATGTATTTCCTCAACCTTTATTTGATAGGTTAGTAAAGACTTGTAAAAGAAGATATGAACAGTCTATTTGGAATGATGAATTCGGTAGATGGGGAATAACAACTGAAGATGAGAGTGTAGATGGTTCTTGGTTAATGCCTTATGCTATGCGTATATTACCAAAAGCAAAAGAGATATTTAAGACAGAAGAACTAGATATAAGTTATATTATGTTTGCACAATACGAAACAGAAAAAGCTAACTTACCTAAACACAAAGATAACAATGCTTGCACCTTTACTTTGGATGTTTGTTTATATTACGATACACCTTGGGCTATATGGGTAGAAGATAAAGAATACTTCTTAGAACCTAATCAAGCTCTTGTGTTTTATGGAGAAGAACAATTACATTGGAGAGAAGATTTCCCGGACCCGGAAAATAATGTAGTGGGTATGTTGTTTAACCACTATGTAGAGCCGGACCACTGGTGGCATACTGGTCAAAGAATAGTTAATGGAGAAAAGAAATGAAATTTATTAAAGGTAACAATATAAAGTTTGCTACACCTAACCCAGCACTAGTAGAGGTTGCACCACCCGTTCCAGCAGCACAAATGATACCGGAATGGTTTCAAGCATTAAAAATGGATTTACCAAGACCCGACCAAAAGCCTTTCCCGGTTATTGGTCAGATAGTAAAAAAATGGTCTTCTCATACATTAAAGAAATGTCCAGCAGTTGTAGATTTCTTTGCAGAGGGATACATTATTCCTATGTGGTCAGACATAATGGTTCAAAGATATGGTCAAGAGTTTCACTTTGAGACTAATGGAAACAATGAAGGCTTAGGAAGTGTTATAGAATTTCACGATGAAGCACAATTCTCTACATACCCATTTAAAAGAAAAGATTATCGTAGAGCTGTAAAATTTACTAGCCCGTGGTTTTTTTATACACCACCCGGTTGGTCAATGCTATTTATGAAACCTCAACTTCATCCACAAGATAATTACACTTTGTTTCCCGGCATTGTAGAAACTGATAGTTTTCATCAAGTAAACTTCCCTAGTGTTTGGCACTCTGAAGGAGATAGAATGCTTGAAAGAGGATATCCTTTCCTACACGTTATACCTTTTAAAAGAAGTAAACATAATCTAATTGTTGAAGAATTTACAGAGAAACATCAGAAAGATAACAATATGGAGTCTTTTACTTTAAGAAGTAAGATGACAGGTGGATATAGAGATTTAACTAGAAAAAATAGGAAGAAACAAACTGGTAAACTGTAAATATGAAAGTTTGGATTGACCAAGATTTATGCACAGGAGATGGTTTATGTGCAGAAATATGTCCCGAAGTCTTTGTTATGAAGAATGATGGTCTTGCTTATGTTCAAGAACATACCCCTTATCCAAAAGTTTATTCAGCAATAGATGGAAACCCTCAAGGTGCAGATGGACTAGCAGTAGTTCCTATTGGAAAAGAATCTCTAGTTATAGAAGCAGCAGAGGAATGCCCCGGAGAGTGTATATTTACCAGTATATAATATAAGTATGGTAAATAATTATGATTTAGAATGGGAATTACTTAAGAAAAGTCAAGTAACAGATAGAGCACCTTCTTCTATTGTCGACGCTCCTAGTGCAGATTATGCTATTAAAAGCGACTCTGAATACAAAAAAGAAGAAGAATCACAAGACTCTCAATAAAATATATATTTTTTATGTGAAATGCATAAAAGTGTCTTATGCGTATGTTATAATGAACGTAGTAAAAAATAATATATAGAGGTAATTATGACTAATGAACCAAAGCAAGAAGAGAATGTGCAGCCGCAAATTTCTGCAGAAGAAGTTGTTGCAGCATATAACAATCTTGCCGGCGAAAATGATAAACTCCGCAAAATGATTGATGAGATGGCAATCAAAATTGCTAGACATACTGTGGAAATCACAGAAAGAGATGTTGTAATCAATACCCTAAAGGGTATGCTAACTCCGGAACAGGGCAGCGTAGCAGACACAACTCTTAACAATAACGATACAGAGGGAGAAACCGATGGAAACGAAGAAGAAGAATAATTTCTTAGATATTGCTAACGAAGTAAAATCAGTATCTACTACAAGAAGAAAGCTAAAACTCGAAAAAGCTCTTGATAGATTTCTAGTTACAGGAGAAAATCAAATAGTAGATGATATAAAATCTGTTGTTTCAGACTTATCCTTTTCAAACCGTATGATACACGTAGCTTTAAGCAAAATAGATATTAATGTGAGTGAATCAGCCGTGCGTAGATATAGAGTCAAGTATGGCATCGTCGAAGGATAAAAGCATTACCAATAAGTTTTTAGAAGCTGTAAAAACTGAAAAGGTAAAACAAGCTGTAGTAACCGCTAAAGATAGAAGCGGGTGGACACCCGGAGCTACTTGGGACGAATCAAAAAAAGAAGGAACATTAGTTACTGATTCTATTGTATTCGATGGGAAAGGTGTCAAAGACTGGGACCCCTTTCTTTTACAAGAAGGATTTGACCCTAAGCACTTCTATATAGACGCTGACACAATGAAGTATAGAACTTGGACTGGTGTTGGTGGAGACAAAATGGTTCACTACAATGTGACCATAAAAAAACGTCGAACTTCTTATGATGCAGAATTTCATAAGAAAATCATTGCAGACGCAGCAAGATTTAAACCTAAAAAGAATTGGAAACCACCAATTGGCGATAACACATTCGTAGTGGTTTTTGCAGATTGGCAAACCGGCAAGTCGGAAGGAAAAGGTCTTGAAGGATTAGTAGAGAGAGTAACTGTAGGAATACAAGAATCACTTTGGAGATACACTACCTTAACTAAGGCTGGATACAAGTTTGATGAAGTTTTGTTCCTATGCCTCGGTGATATCGTCGAAGGGTGCAGTGGCTTCTACGAAATGCAAGAATTCTCAGTCGAGCTCTCTAATACTGAGCAAATTCAAGCAGCTTATGCTTTAATGAAAACAGCAATAGTAGAGTTTGCAAAGCTAGGACCTAACGTCAAAATTTTGTCGGTGCCGGGTAATCACGGTGAATTCCGTAACTCCGGAAAAGCGTATACATCTTTTATGGATAACAAAGATTTACATATCGCTTTTATGCTTGATGAGTTCTTTAAGAGTAATCCAAAAGCATTCCCTAATGTTGAATGTATTTATCCACAACATAGAGATGATGACATAGTGTTAACTTATGAGACCAAAGGTAAAATCATTGGGCTGGCACACGGTCACCAATTTCGTGCCGGAGGAGGTGCCTTAGCTGTAGCGAAAGCACAGAATTGGCACAAGAACCAAATGTATGGAGATTACAATATAGGATTTTCAGACATTTTGGTATATGGTCACTATCATCACTTTACAATGATTGAAGACCCAAAGATTATTATTGGTGCTCCAGCATTAGACGGTGGCTCTAAGTGGATAGAAAATACTCACGGAAAAAGAACTAAAGCTGGAATATTAACATTCTGCATAGACGAGAATGGATTACATAACTTGTATAAGTGCGAAAAAAAGGTATGGAAATAATACTATACTAAGCTTGTAAGAGAAGTATAAGATAGTTATAATACTCTGAGTAACACTTAATAGAAGGAACGTAATGGGATTTTATCTCTTAGAGAACGAAAATCCTAATGCAACTTTGAGAGAAAATAGTAAAAAGGGCTACTATTATCCAAGAAGAAGTCGTGATATACAGGGTATCGTAGTTCATACTGCTGAAGGCGGTAGGGAAGCATTAGGTATAGCAAAGTATTTTGCAAAGATGGACAGACCAGCATCAGCTCACGTAGTTGTAGATGACAAACAAATTATCAATTTACTACCCGATGATTTTACAGCATTTCACGTAAGAGGACACAACTCTAACTCTTTAGGTATTGAGTTAGGTTACTTTGCTTCTGAATGGGGAACAGATAAAGAATACGAAGATGCACTTATAGCTATGTCAGCTAAATGGTGTGCAGAAAAAGTAGAGCTTTACAATATTACACCTAGAAGACTTACACGTGAAGATTGGCTTGCTGGTAAAACAGGATTTATCTCTCACGCTGAACTTGACCCAACAAGAAGAACTGACCCGGGAATGAATTTTCCTTGGGAACAATTCTTTACATTGATTAAAGGCAAAGCGTATAGAAAAGCCAAGAGGCAAGCACCAAAATGGCAGGGTAATGTTTTCTATCTAATGTCACCTTATATGAGGGGAGCAGATATAGAACAATGGCAAGATGCCGCAGGTGGTTTAACTGTAGATGGAATCTATGGTAGAAACTCCAAAAAAAGAAGTATGGAAATACAAAAAAGTAGTGGTTTAGTTCAAGATGGAATGGTGGGTCCACAAACTTGGTATGCTACTTTTGGAATAGTTGAGGAATAATGAAGTTAGAAGTATTAAGAATAAGTTCTCAAGAAGATTCTACAAACGGAATTCTTTTTGATATAACTGGTGGTGAACGTAAGTTTTTATGTTACACCATAGAAGACGAATTTAGAGCTGACAAAGTGAGAGGTGAAACGAGAATACCGGAAGGTCAATATAAATTAACCCTTCGGACAGAAGGTGGCTATCACCAACGTTATACCTCCAAATATGGGGCTTGGCACCGTGGGATGATTTATGTCAATGAAGTGCCAAATTTCGAGTGGATTTTATGGCACACGGGAAATACCGACGAATCGACCGCCGGTTGTTTAATTTTGGGTTCTTCTCAAAACGAAAATATAACCAAAAAAGACGGCTTTGTCGGAGCGTCCGTTGTGGCATATAAAAAGGTTTACCCAGCGATTGCAGATGCAATTGAATCGGGTGAAGAGGTCACAGTTAATTATGTTGACTATGACCATCGAGAAGGTGGGAGATTTTTACTACCATTGTCACCAAAAACTGGTGCTAGTGGTGGTGGAGTTAAGAAAATACTTAGGAGGTATTAAATGCCGGATTACTGGAGAACCAGTTTAATTAGAGCAGCTAGAACTGCAGCGCAAACTTTTGCAGCTGTATTAATGGCTAATCAAGCAGGAATGTTTGAAGCAGATGTATTAATGGCGGCATCTGTCGCTGGAGCGTCAGCTCTTGTGTCTGCAATTCAAAATGCATTGGAAGATGCACCATTCCCATTTATGTCTAAAATTCCTAAAGGATAGTCAAGATATAATCGGTTATAATAGATAGAGATGGTCGGGGTTTTTAACCCGGCTATTTCTATTTATGGAGGTTATATATATGATTTGTGGATTCTGTCCCGGCGTTTGTTCAAATTGTCCTATTGGGATGAACTAATGTCAGACAAAGTATTAAAAGGAATGTCCTTGTATATCAACATAGGCAAAAGAATTGTTGCTGTATTTGTTGCTCAAGGATTATCAATATTAGGAGCAGGTTCCTTAGTTGGAATAGATGTTTATCAATCAGCGTTACTTGCTGGAATAATGGGGGTAGCTCACGTCGTAGAGATGTTAGCAAGAAAATTTATTGACGATGGAAAGATTACTTTAGAAGAAGTTAACGAGGTTTTTAATAGCGTTCCTACTAGAAAGTAGGTTATGCTCAAAAGTTTAAACACGGCACTACGCCTACTAGTTGTTGGATTACTTATATATCCATTACCTCTTGCTATGGCTGACCACGTTCCAACACAACCACCTTATGGAACAAATGCTAGTGATGATGCTAACGCAGGAACTTTTACTATTGGTATATTAGGTTCAGATGGATTTGAAGATAGTCCACCCGAAAGCTATACAATATTCTTTAGTCAATCTAGTGGTGTAACTGAAACAAATAGTTTTTGTGTCACTACTTCTTTTGGACATTCCACAAACACTTGGCAGTATCACACATTTAGTCTCGACAATTTAAAGTATTATTTTAATGACCCAGCAGGAACAAATATTTATTATAAGGTTAGGTCTAACAACATAACTGATTACAGTTTTTCTACATTAACAAATCAAAATACTTGGAATTTATATGCAGGAGCACCATTTGATTATAACCAAACAAATTGGTCTGCACCTACAGGAGATAATGCTTGTGATGACCCAAAGATACTTGATGGTATAGGTGACCCAAGTAACTTAACTATTTCAGCTAATTTACACGATGGAAGTATAACTATTGATTGGGATGCAGCACTAGACAGATATGAATATAGTGCAGAACGATACGCAATAGGTTTTGATAAAGCAGACCCACCTATGTATGGTATAGCGACAGGTAATGTTGGCGATAGTAATGCTTTAAATACAGAATACACTTTTACCAAGTCTTACTTACAATCAGCTCTTGATGCACAAGCAGGCGATACTATATATTTTAAAATTAGAGCAGACAATGATACGAGCTCTAAATACTCTAATTGGACTTCTATAGCTAGTTATACGATACAAGATGTAGCTGCAGGGGTTACCAATCTAACTATAGAAAACACTGAGTATCAAGGATTAAAATTTACTTGGACAAATCCGGGAACAGGTTGGTCAAGTCCTACAAGTTACAAAATAGAATATAGTGATGGAGATAACACTTGGAATTACGATGATGATGACGTTTATAGTCAAAATATATCAGATGCAAGTCTTACAACTTACAATCTTGAATCTATAACAGCAGGAACTTACTGGTTTAGTTTTTATGCTTGCACACAAAATGGTAGTTGGTGTCACGGTAATCAAGGAACTAGTCCAGTGCAAATAACAGTCAACGCTACTACTCCTACAACCACTACAACTATTCCACCTTTTGTTGGTCCACCTATGAATCCAGTTATAACACAAGAATATAATGTAGGTGTAAAAGTAGATTGGGATGTAGCCAATACAGGAACTTTAACTGCTGAAACTTATGATTTATATTTTAGAACAGACGCAACTAATGAAACAATTGTTTATAACGTTACAGAAACTGAATATACTATACCTTATGCAAGCATTCCTAATGGAGATTGGACATTTTCAATCAGAGGTTATAGCTCTGACGACGATGTGTATAGTGGTTTTTCTACTGAGCCTACGGTAACTATATTTAATCAAAAAGCTCAAGATGATGCAGATGCTGCAGCTGAAGCAGCTCGTAAAGCAGAAGAAGCTCGTATAGCTGCAGAAAAAGCTGAACAGGAACGTTTAGATGAACTACAACGACAAAGAGATAAGAATTTAGCTGATACAGGATACTCAGAGACTGATTCTGAGCGTTCTGCTAGGGAACAAAGAGAGTATGAGGAGGAACAAGCTCGTCTCAAGGCACTTGAAGAAGAGCGTATACGAAATGCAGACGAAACTGGTTATTTAGAAACTAACTCAGAGCGTGCTGATAGGGAGCAGAAAGAATATGAGGAGGAACAGGCTAGATTAGCTGAGCTAGAGAGACAACGTGTTTCTAATGAAGCTGATACTGGTATTTATGAGACTGATGCAGAACGTTCAGAACGAGAGCGTTTAGAAATTGAAGAGGCAGCTAGAAAAGCAACTATAGCTGCTACAAAAGCTACTACAGATAGTGAGGGAGATGGGGAACCTCTTACCAAGGATGAACAAGATAAACTAGATTTGTTAGTAAATACTATAATAGATTTAAAGAAGACATTAGACCCGGAGCAGTATGCAGTTGAAGAAGAAGTATTTGAAATCAAAGAAATTGTTGTGGTTACTACTACCACTACTACCACGACTACAACGATACCTATCATTGAAGATTTTGCAGATGAAGAAGATGAGGAGATACTTGAGGTTGAGCCACTTCCTAGTGATGAAGGAGACGAAGAGATACAACTCACAGAAGAAGAAGTAGAAATTCTTGTTGAGGAAACTGAAGAAGCTATCGCAGAAGTTATTACTATTGATATAGTAGAAGAAGAGCCTATCGATACCGAAAATTTGACAGAGGAGGAAGTCGTTGAAGCAGAAGAAAAAGCTGACCAAGAGCTTACAGAAAAAGTCGAAGCTGCCGTTGCAGAATTACCTACAGAAGAAAAGGTTAAAGTTGTTCAAGCAGTTGCAGAAACCAAGATACAAAACTTAGGTTCAGCTGATAAAACTACACAAAAAGTAGTTCAAGCTGTTGTTAAAGAAGTAACTAAAGTTGAAACAGTTGCTACTTTATCTGAGGAACAAAAGACAGAAGTTGGTCAAGTATTAGGTTTTACCGAAGAAGAAGCCTCTGAAGACCTTACAATCATTGCAGAACAAGCATCTAAAGATGAAAATACAGCACAAGCACTGGATG
>WLWF01001430.1_pt1 | contig 19573 bp, 20 predicted proteins | sample 6718331 | NCBI WGS metagenome assembly WLWF01 (sample SAMN12718692, study PRJNA515312) | sponge metagenome | isolation source: marine sponge | host: Mycale hentscheli | place: New Zealand: South Island, Marlborough, Capsize Point | collected 2003-05-01
TCCTATTAGGACTATCATCCCTGAGACGATACCGATGCACTTTTAAATAACGGCAATTAACCGTAACTATACAGTTATGCTTGAAGTGACTTATACTATCTTGCTCTCTCCGCTTATTATGTAATTAATAAATATAACTTTTTATTATCATTTTTTTTTTTATAAATTTTTATAAATTTTTATAAAATGAAATATATATAAATATAAAGCATTAATATTATATTAATGAATAATTTATTATATGTATTTTAATGAGTATTAGTATTTTATTTAGAGTGTACTTTAATTATAATTTTAATATTATTATTATATCTATATATAGAGAGAGTGTCTCCTATTAGGACTATCATCCCTGAGACGATACCGATGCACTTTTAAATAACGGCAATTAACCGTAACTATACAGTTATGCTTGAAGTGACTTATACTATCTTGCTCTCTCCGCTTATTATGTAATTAGTAAATATAACTTTTTATTATCATTTTTTTTTTAAGTTCATATAAAAATGAAATATATATAAATATAAAGCATTAATATTATATTAATGAAAGTATTAAAAGATTTTACAACATTATATATAAAAAAAGATACTGGTAAAGTTTATCAATGGAAAATTTCAGTAGTAGAAGATCAAAATAAGATATATATAAAATGTAAATATGGTTATACTGATGGAAAAAATATAATATCAATTAAAGAAATACCGAGAGGTAAAGGAAAAAAAACAATAGAAGAACAGGCAATATCAGAAGCGGAAAGTAAGATTAAAACTAAAATAGATAAGGAAGGTTATGTTAATAATCTACAAAATGTAGAGAAAAGAGTTATACGTCCAATGCTTGCATCTAAATTTGAAATAGAAAAATATAGTAATAAATTCAGAGGTAAAAAAATATCATTTCCAGCGTTAGCACAAGCCAAATATGACGGAATTCGTTGTTTAATACATAGAGATAATAATGATATATATATGGAATCTCGGAATGGTATAAAATTTATGAATTTTAATCATATACGCAAAGAGGCTTTAAAAATATTAAGTAATAATAATATATATCTTGATGGCGAATTATACTCTGATGATATTACATTTGAAGAATTATCAGGATTAACACATATGAAAGATACTGATAATAAAGAAGATTATATGGATAAAACGTTTCTTATAGTATTTGATTGTATAAATTTAAATAATTTAGATATGACATTTAAGGAAAGATATGATTATTTAAAAGAGATTATACATGAAAATAAATATATAAAGATAGCACCTATAATCGATGTAAATAATGTAAATGACGTTAAAAAATATCATGATAATTTTATTAGTGATGGTTATGAAGGATTAATGTTAAGAGATATTAATTCAAAATATGAAATTAAAAAAAGAAGTAAATATTTACAAAAATATAAAACATTTATAGATGATGAATTTATCATAACAGGATTTCATGAAGGGACTGGAAATGATAAAGGAACAGTTATATGGGAATGTAAAACAAAAGATAATAAGATATTTTCCGTAAGACCAAGAGGAACACGAGAATTTAGAAGTAAATTATTTAAAAATGGTGATAAATATATTGGTAAAAAATTAACTGTTATATATCAAGAATTAACAGCAGATGGAATTCCAAGATTTCCAGTAGGAAAAAGTATTAGAATTGAATAATTATATATTAATAAATTTAAAGAAAAAAATATATATATTCTTTATTATAATAATGTTTTTAATGGATTGTTTTAAATTAAGAGATGATAATATAAAAATTATATATTATTATCAATCATTTTCATCTTTAGATAAATTAATTAATTCAAACATAAAGAATGCAATTGTATATATATCATCGATTCATTTCGGTAAAAATACAGATGGTACTTATTACATACATTTAAATGATGAATCACCATATGATCAAAAAAAACTATGGGATAATATACAAAAAGCAAAACAAAATAATATTAGAATAATGGTTATGCTTGGGGGTGCTGGTGGAGCATATACAACATTATTTGAAAATTATAAAGTATGTTATAAATTATTATATAATTTCTTAAAACAATATAATTTTATTGAAGGAATTGATTTAGACATAGAAGAAGGCGTTGAATTAAATAATGTAAAAACATTAATAGAATGTTTAGATAAAGATTTTGGAAAAAACTACATAATAACAATGGCACCAATAGCATATTCATTAACAAATGATTATCCTGGTATGGGTGGATTTATATACAAGGATTTATATAAATCCGTACAAGGACAAAGAATTAATTGGTTTAATGTGCAGTGTTATGGGTGTTTAAATTTTAATACATATGATTTAATAATTAAGAATGGATATCCAAAAAATAAAATTGTTATTGGTATGTTAGGAGATGATATTATCAATATAAAACCTGTATTAGATACATTAAAAGAAATATTAGTAAAATATAATAGTATATATGGAGTTGTATTATGGGAATATGGTGATACTAAAATAGATCCAATTAATTGGGGAGAAAATATACAAAAGATCACAAATTAAAATTAAATAATAATAATAATTTTTTATTATTATTTAAAAGTATCCAGTGTGGGACTCGAACCCACATACACTTGTTTAAATACAAGTTGCTCTTACCATTTGAGCTAACTGGATAGTTGGTACATCAGGTGGGATTCGAACCCACGAAGTTTTCACACAGCATCTTAAGTGCTGCCCCTTTGACCGCTCGGGAACTGATGTTTATGTTTTTATATATTAATACAAAACTATTCTTTAAATAATTATTTTTTTTTTTTTAATAATAAAATTATTATTATTTAATATCTCTAATGATTGTATATTATTTCGTTTACCAAAAGCATTAGACATACCTGTATCAATCCTCCATAGTTTTTTATTACATCTAAAACTAATATTATCTTGTACAGTATGTCCAATAACAATATGGTTTGCATTTAAATTATTAAGTGTCATTAATAATTTATTGTAGTTTACTGAGGTATTACCCAACCCACGATACCATAGTACACTACTATTATTTAGGAATAATTCTTTAAATTGTTTTGTATTACAAAGTTTTAAATTACCATCTAAATAACATTTCATCAAATTATTTATATATTTTATATTATATGTTTTTGATATTTTATAACTAATACCAGCATGTACAAATATAATACTGCCAATTTTTACAATACATTTAAAATTATTAGCAATTATTTTACAAAAATTATTACCTGGACTTAAAAATTTTTTTCTTTCAAGTTTTGATTTAAAATTATTAAATCCCATATTACTAACATAATTAAAAATACCTTGAAAGTTCATAAGTTCATGATTACCTATTAATAAAATAACATTACCTCCTTTTGAAACAGCATCTTTCTTTAATTTAATTAAATAATTTATTATTTTAAATTCTGAATTTTCATCTTTATATGATTCTTTTCTACCTCCTCTATCAAATAAATCACCAACTTGTACAAGAAATGTATCTCCACCAATCCAGTTATTATTCATATTAATTAGATTATTTAAATGTAATAGACTGATTAATAATTTAAAATCTCCATGTATATCGCCGATAGAAATTATTCGTTTAACAGGTTCATAAATATCTAAATTATACATATATATATATTAGAAATATTAAACTAAAATATTTATATGTAGTTTAATATGAATTAAAAATATTTATATAAAAATAAAATATAACTAATTATTAATGATATTTGAAGATGATATAAAAATAAATATAATATTAAATATTATATTATTATTATCATCAATATTAATAATTATATCAACTATAATAATTAGTAAACAAAAAAAAAGACATCACAAATAAATTTTTATATTTATTAGGATTATATTAAATGAAATTAATATTATGTTTATTACTAATATTAATATTAATTTTACTATGTACTATGACACATCATAAAGAATATTTTAATAATTGCAATACTTGTACAAATTATAAAAATAAAAAAAAATGTAATAAATGTAATACTTGTATATGGTGTGATATAGAAAATAAATGTGTATATTATAAAGATTATGACCGTACTAAATGTCTAAATAAGAATATTATTACATATAATTATAAGTATAATAAAATAGATAGAAACAAATATAATATATATCATTATGATGACAATTGTATATTGCGATGTGGCAATTATAAAAAATGTTTATTATTAAAGAATAAGAATAATAATTATAATAAATGTTTATTGTGTAAAAAAAAAAATAAAGTATTTAGAAATGATATAACTGGGTTTAATTGTATTAATAAAAAAAAAAATAATAATAGTGTTAATTGTAGTTCTACAAATACATTTAATTGTAATAATCCTAATGATTTTTCAAATTTAAATAAAGTGCGCCCATATTATATTACTAAAAAAAATAGTAAGGGCAATGAATGTTATTTCTGTTGAAATAATAATATAAATCATTTAAAAAATTATTATCTATATTAATATATTATGGGGGATATACTAAATATTAAGTATAATAATAATATTTATTATATTAAAATAGATAATGAATTGAAATTTGGTAATATTGTAGAACAAATTTTAAGAAAAATAAATAAAAATTATTATGAAATAGAATTTATTTCATTATTTTTTAAAAATAATAATGAAGTAATTAATAGTATAAAAGATATAAATATAAAGTTAAAAGATAACAATTATTATTTAAATTTAGGGGATGATATATCTATGGATATTAAATTAAATAATTTTAATATAAATATTGATAATTATGATTATATATATATAATAGATAGATTAAGAGATAATAATAATAATATAATAAATAAAGATCATGTATTATCAACTAAATATAATAATTTTTTAATATGTAAAGAAGATGAAATGTATGCAAGAACACTTGAGAATAGATATACTAATAGATATAGAAGACCGAGAGTATTAAATATAAATAGAATAAATTATTTAATAGAAGAATTAAGGAGGAACCAAATAAATAATACACCAGAAATAAATAATAGTGATACGCAAGAAGATGATACGCAAGAAGATGATACACAAGAAGATGATACACAAGAAGATGATACACAAGAAGATGATACACAAGAAGATGATACGCAAGAAGATGATACGCAAGAAGATGATACGCAAGAAGATGATACGCAAGAAGATGATATTAATATACAGTATAATGGATCAAATGATAATCGGAATAGTATTAATACGCAAATTGATACAACATTACAAAATAATATAGATATTGAATACACGTTCGAATTAAATATAAATGATATGCCAAATAACATTGTAACGAATAATATAATAGAAATGTTATATAATTATAATAATAGGACTATAAATAATAGTGCAATGGAAGATAATAATATTATAATTGCATTAAATGACGATGATATTAATAAACTAAAAAAAAAAAAGTATAAAGATATTACGCAAGATGATTTAAATAATAATGAAGGAATACCTCAAAGATGTACAATATCATTAGACGAATTTAAAGATGACGATGAAATAATTATTACACCGTGCAAACATATATTTAAAGAAGAATATATAATAAATTGGTTAAAAAATAGAAGTAATAAATGTCCAATATGTAGGAAAGAGATTGGACAAGGAAAACCGATAAACTTATAAATAGAAAAACGTAATAATATAGTTAAAAAATGATTTATTTAAATATAACTAAATATGTAATATTATTTAATATGAATATATGTAAATATAAAAATTGTAAAAAAAATTGTATTCAAGGTAGTGACTTTTGTTATTTATCAAAACATAATAATGATAAAAAGTTATTCGATACATTAAAAAATAATATTAAAGATATATTTTTTAATAAAACGGTATCTTCAGATATATATTCAATAATAAAAACAGATAAAGATGGTTCATGTTTTTATAAATCTTTAGCTAATTATTTTTTTATTAATAAAAAATATATTAATAAAAAATTAAAAAATAATGATAATTTAACAGATAGAAAAATAAATATTATAGAATGTTTAAAAAATGAATATAATTATGAAAATATACAATTATTATGTGAAGAAATACAAATATTAATTTTAGAGTGGATAATAAATAATAGAAGTAAAAAGATTAAATATATGGGGGATGAAATATTAGAAAACGTAGTATTACACACTCATGATTTTGATACATTTGATGAATATATAGAAACATATAGTATTATATCAAATAGGATTTGCAATAATATTAATACAAGATGGGGTGGATTACCCGAGCAAGTTGCTATAACTGAAATATTAAATATTAGGTTAGATGTATATGAAATAGTTAAATTAGATACCACTAAATTAAAAATGATATCATGTACAACAAAATCAAAAGACCATCGATTTAAAAAAATAGCATCATTAAATGTAAACTCAAATAATATATGTAATTTATTATTTGAAAATATGTCAAATCCACATTATTCATTACTAAATATTTAAAATTGAATTTTAAAATAATATATATGATATTATTTTAAAATAATATGGTAAAAATAATAAAAAGAAGAAAAAAAATTATTATAATTAAAAGGAAAAAAATAGATAATATAATGACTAAATTTAATAAACTAAATTTAATAAATAAGAATACATCTAAAAAAGATATAAGTAATTTAGAGAATAATTTTATAAAATTAAAAATAGAAGATATTAAGTATGATATATTTATACCAGTATTTTTAAAAAATAATAAAATATATAATAATAACATTAATAGCATAAATACACATTTTACAAATATATTATTTAATAAAAATAAAACATTATATGCATATAAATTAATACAAGAACACAATATATATAAAGAAATATATAAATTATTTAATTTTAAAAAAGAAATAATAAAAGAAATATATAAATTCAATTATAAAAAATATAGAATAAATATTATATATTTAAATAAGACAACATTATTATATAAATCATCATTATCAAATATGACCGATAAATTAGAGTGGAATTTATTTATAGATTTTTACAATATATTATTATCTAATCAAAATGAAGTATTAGATAATAATATTTATAATTATATAATAAATAATAGTACAAATATAAAGAATCTTCATTTAAATTATAAAATAAATATAATTACTAATGATTTAGAAAAAGATAATATTTATTTATCTAATATATATAATCAATTGATTAATAAAATAAATTGATTTTTTATTATTTAAGAATTATTTAATAGTATAATATTAATGAATGAAAATTATATAGTAACTATTAAAAATAATTTAGATACAATTATACAAAATGAATATAAACATTTTAATTATGAACCATTAAAATATAAAGAAAAAGAAATAAAAATAAATAATAATTTACCATTAGATGTTAAAATATTTAATAATAAATTAAATAAGATATCTAAAATGAAAAATTATAATTCAAAAGAAAATACAAATAATAATGTATTTCAAAATACTACTACATATGAATCAAATATAAATATATTTGATGAAAGTAATGATAATGTATTATTAGAAACAAATAAAATAGATAAGACAAATAAAAGTTGGAAAAAATTAAACAATGAAGAAAAAATAGAGAAATTAAATATATATATTGAAAAGAATAAACATATTAATATACCAGAAGATGTTATTATTAAAACTAAGGAATTAATAAATAATAATAAACTTAATTGTAAAAGATATATTATATATAATACAACATTAGAAATAATAGAAGATCTACCATTAATACAACTGAAAGATAAAAAAATAGTATTATTAACAGATATAGAAGAAAAAAAGAAAAAATTGTTAAAGAATAAAAAAAAAATAAATAGTTTTTTAAAAATATAAAATTAAATTAGATTTATATAATATAATATTATATATTATGTATAATACTAAAATATATTTATTAATATTTATATTTTTAATATTTATTTATATATTTTTTTTTAATAAAAAAAATAAAGAATTTTTTATAAATAAAAATAAAAAATTAAATAAATATTTAAAAAAAAATAAAATTCAAGAGATAACAGTAGAATTAATTAAACTATTAGATAAAATGTCAAATAAAAAAAAATATTATTTGAATAATAAATGTAAAAAAACAAAATATATACCTGGAACGATAGATAAATATGTAAGAGAAGAATTAAATAATATATGTAATATTATTATTAAGAATTTAAATAATAATAAAATTTTTAATTTTACAAAAGTAAATTATGAAGATATTATAGAAATAAAAGATAAGAAAGGAAATTCAAATTATTTATTTGGTTTATTTTTACAAGAAAATAATTTTTTATTTAATATAGAAGTAAAAATAGATGTAATAAAATTTATAAATAAAAAAGAAATAATAAAACGGAATATACTAACATGCACGGAATTAACAACACCAGAATTTCCAAATTATGAAATTGGTATACCATCGCTTGATCAATTAATTCCATTACCAACTGAGGTTATTACAACAAGTTGTGATGTATTAAATAAAAGAGGAATCAGTTATAAAAAACCATCTAAAATTAAATATTTATATATTAATAATATTAATATAGTAAATTCAACATTAGTATTAAATCCATATAAAAAATGTATTAATAATAATTATAATAGTAGTAAGGATAAAGTATTACCATTTTCATATATTAATAATTATAATAATCCAATAATAGAAGAATCAATAAAAAGAAATAAATGGCCATTATTAAAATCACAGCCTAAAAATAAAAAAGCATGGCCATGTAAATTATTTTCACAAGATTGGAATGATGAAGGTATATATGTCCCCCAAGTAAAACCTACTAAATTATGTCCAGGTATTCGGTCATCGACGAAACAACAACCATTGACAGGTGAATATTGGCCAACATTAGCAACAATACCCAGAAATACGGGGTCAAATACATGGTTATTTGATTTATCAAGGGGCATACCGCAGTTTAATACTTAAAAAAAAATATTAATAGATATTAATGATAAATAACAATATTACAAAAACAGATCAAAAAAAAGACAATATATTACAAAATTTAATAAATATATCAAAAATAAACGTATATGATAAAATAGTAATTGATGGCAATGATATAAAAATTGACCAACGATTTTTTCAAAATATTAGGAGATGGTTGTCTCAAGATTCAAGATTAACAACAATTAATATTATTGAAAATATTATAAATGATTCATTTGAAATAATTGAAGAAATTAGTAATAATACAGAAGATAAAAAATTATTAAAATTATCTAATTCTGAAAAAATGCATTCTTTTTTAAATGGTTTAAATGGTTCAATAATTGGACTTAATAATTTAAAAATAACATATCAAAATGATTCATTAATAGTTACTAAAATAGAATTAATAATAAATAAAATAAATATAAAAATAAGAAAAATACAAGATATTCTAATAATTAATTAATTATATATAATTATATTATATATAATATGAATTATAATTTAATTACTTTAATAACAGTATTAATAATTATTACAATAATTATTGTTATAGTATTTACATTAAATACACGCCGTAATAAAAATAATTTATATAAATTAAATAAGAAAAGAGTATTAAGATATAATAGAGAATATAGAGGTTTAAAAAGTAATAAAAATATATATAATACGTATAATGATTATTATATAAGTTAATTAAAGGTTAAACATTATTATTCTTAATTAATGGTAGTTTTAAAACACGGATACCGATTGAAACTAAATCATACTTTTTATTAATATAGTCTGAATATAAATTATTATAATATGATAATATAGTATTCATATCTGTATTTGGACAACATTCATGTAATGTGTTTTTATATAAAAACATACGATTTAATGTTTTATATCTTTTAATAAATGTTATTTGAATCGGTATTTTTATATTTTTATATTTTATATAAATTAAATCTTTATTATGTAATTTTCTTATATTACCTGTCCATAATTCACATATTATAGTTTTAATATTATTTTGTATTAACATAAAATCTTTTTTACATTTAATATTTAAATAAAATTTTTTTATATTAATAGTATTATATAGTTTATTATCATGCCAAATTTTTGGTATTATCGCTCCCTTACTATATGTTGCTATATTTAATAAATCATTTATATTAATATACTCTATTGTATTATTAATTGAGTAATAACATGTTTTTATATTTAATTTATCCATTAGTTTAGTGCAAGATTTACATGGTTTTGCATTATGTAATATTATTTTATTATCTTTAATCTTAAATAATAATGAATATATTTCGATTTTATTAAATTTTATTTTATTCTTTATTAACTTTTCTAAAAGATCATGTTCCGCATGCCTAGATGGTAATAATTTTAACCATTTATATTTTTTTCCAAGAATACCTGGACCATTTAATGATGATATACCATATATTAGTTGATTTTTTTTAATAATAAATGCTAAATGTAGGTAAGGCAAGCCCTTTTAATATATTAGATAGTACAATTTTTTTTATATTATTAAAAAAATACAGTTTTTTAATATTATCAGAGAATAGAGGAATCATATATTTATATTATTATTATAACGTTTATATAGTATATATAATAATTATTCATTTTTTTTAGATATATTATATAAAAAATGAATATTTTTTATATAATATCCTGTAATAAATAATAGTATGACTGAAATTACTTTTTTACAATGGAATTTAGCAGGTTTGCAAGAATCTGCATTTGAATTTAATAATAATGATAAAATATTAAAACACATGATAAATTTATTTAAATTTAAAGATTGTACCTTAACATTAAAAAATATGTTAGAAATACATTTTGGTACTATTGGACAAAATATTATTAATATATTAGATGCAAAAACAGATATTCATAAAAATATTAATGAATATTTTAAATGTTCTATTCAAAAAGAAACTAAAAAAATATTTTCAAAACCGAATTTAAAAGTAAGTGATAATCCATATGATTTTTTAAAGTTATCATATGATAAAATCAATGATTATTTTAAAATTTCTGATATAGAATGGTTAGAATTATTATGGCAATATATTTTATTAAAAACAGAATTGACTTTTAATGATATTAATAATATATTAGTATGGTGTATAATCATTAGATTTACCGCACAAGAATTGAAAGATAATTTAGGAGAAGAAAGTATAATTCAATATATTAAATCAAAAGAGAATATAACAAATCCACGAATTAAAGGCTTGTTTTATCTTAAACGTTTAAATAATTTAATTGTGCAATTTAATAAAACAAATTCACCTATTGTTATATTTTTACAAGAATATAACAATAATTTTGATTTCATTACAAAAATTAAAAATTTTACATTTTTAAAAAATACTGTGGATACATGTATTCTATTAAATGATAAATTTACTGATATTGTTGATAAAACACAGGAGGTAACAAAAGGATTGATTGATTTTAATGAAGAACATCCTGAATTTAATAATTTAGAATGGAAATATAATAAATTTAAACAATTCATAAGTAAAAAAATGATAAGTTGTAGATGTTTAGTTAATGGATGTCCATTATGGCTTTCATCAGTACATTCAGACTCAAGTTTTGGAGATAGTGAATTAATAATTGAATTTCATAAACAATTTGCTTTTTCAAAAAATGAACCAATTGTTATTGGAATGGATGCAAACTGTACATATATGAATAATTTAGATATTAATGAGATAGATCTTAATTTACTAAAAAAAGGCAATTACTATAAATTTATTAATAGAATTAGTGATAGTTGGTTACATTATGGATATGAAACCCCATTAAATCAAGAATTATTTTTTACTGTAAATAAAGAAAGAACAATTCTACAACCACAGCAAATAAAGGCAAATATAAGGGATATTAGTACCAAAGATTTTATTATATCGATTGGTCTCCCTAAGCCAATGGTTAGTAAGGTTAAAACATTACAAATAGAAGAAAAAAATTGTTTTTTATTTGATAACACAATAATATTAAATATAAATGATAAAAATTGTATTAATGATTCTTCATTAATGCCCAATAAGATGAATGTATCAGACCATGCTTTGATTTGTTCTACATATATGATAATATAATATACAATAAAATTATATTATATTATATCAATAAAATCATATCAATAAAATTATATTATATTATATCAATAAAATTATATCAATAAAATTATAAAATTAACAAATATTATTACAATAACCCCAATAACCTTGTATATGTATTCCTTGCGAATTAACATTAGTAGAACACCAATATTTATTATATGGATCATATTTGTTAGTACATTTATAATATGTAACACCTCTAAATATAAAAGGAAATATGCATTTCTCACTTTTTGTATAACACATATTTGTTGGTTTCGGGGTTGGTATAAAATATTCTGTTGGACTTTCTGTTGGTCTTTCTGTTAGTCTTTTAGTTGGTCTTTCTGTTGGTCTTTCTGTTGGACTTTTAGTTGGTCTTTCAGTTGGTCTTTCTGTTGGTCTTTCAGTTGGTCTTTCAGTTGGTCTTTCTGTTGGTCTTTTAGTTGGTCTTTTAGTTGGTCTTTTAGTTGGTCTTTTAGTTGGACTTTCTGTTGGTCTTTTAGTTGGACTTTCTGTTGGTCTTTTAGTTGGTCTTTCTGTTGGTCTTTTAGTTGGTCTTTTAGTTGGTCTTTCTGTTGGTCTTTCTGTTGGTCTTTCTGTTGGTCTTTCTGTTGGTCTTTTAGTTGGTCTTTCTGTTGGTCTTTCTGTTGGTCTTTCTGTTGGTCTTTTAGTTGGTCTTTCAGTTGGTCTTTCTGTTGGTCTTTCTGTTGGTCTTTCAGTTGGTCTTTTAGTTGGTCTTTCTGTTGGACTTTTAGTTGGTCTAAAAGAAGGTTGTTTATAAGGATATAATAAATTAATTTTTTGTATATCTATTTCTGATAATCTATTATTACCAAAATCATTAGATGGAACTGTACCATCTAATTTTGTTATAGTATATCTATTATTTCGAGAAAATGTTTTTGATTTATAATGCATAATCGAATTATAATCATATGGTAAATTAAAAGAATCAATAATATTAGAATTTCTTTTTTTAAAATTAAATAATGCATTTGGTTGTATATTTTCTTCAATAATTCTAACATAGTTATCTCTATTTGGATAACTTTGTTGGTGTGAAAATCCTAATGCATGTAATATCTCATGTTGAGTTACACCACTTGCAATACGTTGTGAATTAAAACAATTTGTTATTGTTGGTATTTTTACATCTTGACCTCCACCTATCATTCCAATATATGATAACCCTCCACAATTACCAGAATTCACAAAATTTATATAATTTCTTTCTGTTTTTCTTTTTTTAAATATTAGATTTGTATTTGAACTTATTTCATTTAATGAATAATCAACAATTTGATCTAATGTAGGATTGCTTATAATATATGGTATATAATTATATTGTTCGCTCCATAATTTAATATTATTGGGATATATATCAGATAAGGTATATACATTATTATTATCTTCAACTTTAATTAAACCTTGTAATAATAATTTATTTGTATAATCCTTGCCAAATAATACCGTAGATGTATATGGTGTTAGCCATACATCATCATTAAAATTAAATATTTTAAAATCACTATTTGAAAATATATAATACGTTGAAATAAAATTAAACATAATATTAAATATGTTATATTATTTAAATATTTTGTTATATATTTATTATATTATTTATCTATACTATATTTTAATAAATATACAAAAAAAAAAATATAAATATTCTATAATAATTCATAAAATAATAATAAATAATATTTATATAATAAAAAAAAATATCTATTATTATTGCTAAATAAAATAGATATTTTTTTTTATTAAATATATTGTAATTACAAATGTAATTGTATTAGATGTAACTAATAAAATTTTAAAATACTTAATATACTTATTTTTTGTAATACATTTATTTCTTAATTTATCAACTCTTGGTTTCCAATATTTTTCAATAGTTTCTTCAAAATCAATTAATTCGTTAATATTTTCTTTTAAATCATTTTGAAAATCATCCCTATCTTTATTTAATTTATTTATGTTATTTTCTAAATATAATATATAATTATTATTTAATTTAAAAAATGTTTTCGTTAAATTAATAATATTGTTTAGAAATAAATAGTTATTTGAACATTTTTTATTGTTATTAAAATCTTCTGGATACTCTTTAAGTATTCTTGATAATTTATATTTGATATTTAAATAATTAGAAAAATCAATCTCTTGTTTATTTTGAATCTTTCCTAAATTAATCAACGCATTATGAGTTGCTAATTTGCTATTATATTGCATTTCATCTTTCGAAATAATTTTAGTCATATTTAAATATTATATATGACTAAAATATAAAAAATCACTTTTAAATAGATGGTCAAGGTGGGATTTGAACCCACGACCTCTGGCTCATAAGACCATCGCTCTACCACTGAGCTATAGAACCTTATTATATATATATATATATATATATAATTTTATTTTTTATTTTTATTTATTTAATAGATGGTCAAGGTGGGATTTGAACCCACGACCTCTGGCTCATAAGACCATCGCTCTACCACTGAGCTACAAGACCTATTATGCGGTTCTAATTGGTTTCGAACCAATGACCTATCGGTTAACAGCCGATCGCTCTACCACTGAGCTATAGAACCTTATTATATATATATATAATTTTATTTTTATTTATTTAATATATGGTCAAGGTGGGATTTGAACCCACGACCTCTGGCTCATAAGACCATCGCTCTACCACTGAGCTACAAGACCTATTATATACTATTACTTACATATATATAACTATATCTAAATCTTTAAATATATTATATATAAAAAAAATGATTTTATATATAGTATAAATATAATACAAATATTACTATAATGCCATTTAAAAAATGTGATATGTTAACAAATATAGTTGAAATAATTCATTCAAATACAAAAGATAATGCGATTAAAAATATAAGTAATATAAAAATTACAAATAAAAAAACAATGGGCAATAAACATGCTAATAAAATATATAATTTATATACAAAATAATATATTAATTCATATATAATTAATATATTATTCAAATATAATATATAAAAAATGAATATTTTTTTATCATTGCATAAATACAATTTATAATTATGACTAATATAAACACATGCCCTTGTTCAGTATCTTATCCTACTATTGTTAAATCACTAACTGATTTACAAGAGAAAAATAAAAAAGATATATATTTATATTTTAATAAAGAACTAAATAAAACTACTGCTGTATATAGATGTACACGAAAAAAATTTGAAGATAAAGATTATTGTTGGAAACATTGGGATACATATTCTAAAAATAAAAGTAAAATACTTTTATTTTCGGATGTTAAGGATGATCCAAAATCAAGAATAGCAACAATAGATGATGACTTTTATTCAAAAAAGAAGAAAAATTACTCTAAAAAAAATAATAATAGTAATTTAATAAATATTTTATTGAATATGGATATTCCGAATGAACCAGAATTACTTAAAAATATTGAAGATATTGTTAATAATTTTAAGAAGAAATGTTCATATAATAGCGACTCAAGTTTACAAAAATTTATAGCAGATAGTGGAGGAAATATGGATTTAGATTCAGAAGATGATGAAACATATAAGAATATAACTCAGAATAAAATTCCAGAATCAGAATTTAAAATAAATATAGAACATAATATTAAAAAAAAAGAATCTTTTGTAGACGATGAACATGCAAAATCTGATACAGATAGTGAAAATGATGATGGTACAGATAGTGAAAATGATGATGGTACAGATAATGAAAATGATAATGATACAGATAATGAATCAAACCAAGATGTGCCAAAATCTCCAAGTATTACAAAATCAAGTTCAGAATCTGAATCGGATGATGATTCAGATAATGAATCAAATCAATATGTACCAAAATCTCCAAGTATTACAAAATCAAGTTCAGAATCTGAATCGGATGATGATTCTGAAGCAGAATTAGAATGTGAAGAAATCAAGTCAATTGATGGAAAAACATATGCGATTGATAGAAATACAAATAATGTATATTCGATAGATACATCAACAGAGTTAGGAGTATTAACAGAAGTAAAAAGTAATTTATCACCAATAATAGAAGATGATAAATATTATATTATATCAAAAAAATACGAATATAAAAGTAAACAATGCTTGAAGTGTGAAATAAGTAATCTGCTATTTTACGATACAAAACGCAGAAGTTTTATTGGTAAAATTATTAAAAATAATGAGGGTATAGATAAATTAATTAAAAAAGATAAACTATAACTGAATTAAATAATATATAAATTACAAAATAAAATAAATTATAATACATAAAGCATTTCAAGTATTTATAAAAAAATTATAATAATACAATAAATATTTTAATAAATCTTCCCTGGTATAAAGTAATTTCTAAATTGTAAGAATATAGTATTGAATAAAATTTTTATAAAGATAATTGTTTAAATCTAATAAAAAATGATGATAAAATATTATTATAAACTAACTATTAGTATAATTGTACACCTAGTATATATCTTGGGTACTATATGGATTATATCCTATGTAGTAATAACCAGGTATATATATTAGGTACTATATGGGTTTACACCCTATGTAGTGATAACCAGGTAACACTGGAGAAAGTACAAAGTTGTTGATAATAAACATACCGAGGAGCCCACCTGTGGAAGTGAGGATAGTGTTCAAAACGACCACGAATCTGTCGTTAGTTCAGGGAACCCCCCAAGTACCCCTGAATCAAACATTGGGACTGCTCCACTCAGTGGACCAGTAATAGATAGGACCGATACATCATGTGTATTGGAGGAAGATAGTTTAGATGAGGCTTTATCCGCGGGAATTAAGGCGAGTTTAGAAATAGCGTCGATTATTCCAGGATTATCCGAAATGGTTACAACATGTAAGATAGTATCTCACATGCGTGGAGTGTACAAATTAACCAGTTGTGAAAAACATAGCAACATGACAGGGGTAGAAATATTAAAAAAAGTAACAGAATTAACAGACAAGTTGGCAGTTGCCGACCATCTAGCAATATCAAGATTGCTTGCAACACTATCATGTATTATAGCAACTGATAGAGTTATTGATGTCGACATAAACAAATTAGAGACATTAGAGTCAGTAGTTGACGCAACAACATCACTTGCTTTATTAATACCTGCATATGTGCCAATCGCAGTAGGTATAAAAATAGCAACATCAGTTGCAATAGCAATGCATAAAGTATGTTCCTTAGAAGAAATCCCACAGTCAGATGCGAATGTACCATTAGATGTACCATTAGATGTAGCAACAATAGTGCAATTAGTAAATGTATAGTAACCATATCGGACATAGGTCCAATCGTCATATGACGATGTTTATAAAAATGTAAATCCACTGGATATAATAAAGGATGATTTAAAATTATAATAATATTTTATATTAATTACATATCCTTTCAAAACATTGTCCCATCTTCTACTTAAACATCACACCTAATAGTATAATAATTAGTATATATTAATATTTGTATAAATGAAATAATATAAGTACTTAGTAAATATAGTAAAATGTCTGGTCGATCATACAATTCTTTTTCATTATATCCGTGCGATGAAAAATAGTTTTATAATAGATTTTAGTATAGATACAATAAATAATTTATAAATGTAATAAAAATGTAATAAATAAACAAGGAAAATATAAAATAATATAAATGACATTAATTATATCTGGATTTTTTATGACATAAATTAGATGTTGAATCATTTAAAGAAGAATATATATTAGAGAATTTAATTTTTTTACCAGATATATATAATATTTTAAATTCAAGTAAAATATCAATAATATGAGATGCAGATAAATCAATAATAATATAACATAACTCTTGTAATTCATTAAAATTTAAATTAATAGTATTACGAATTCCATGAATAACATTATCATACATTGTTTTTTCATAGTATGGGATTTTTATATTATTATTAATATTATATATAACTGACCTTAATTCATATTTTTTATAAAATTTTTTTAATTTTTTTTGATTATTAATAGTATTAATCCATGCTTTTTTAGTCTTTGGAAAAGAATGAAATAAATTATTTTCTTTCCATGTTATAAATGAATTTATAACAAAATTATTAATAATATCATTATATACAATATTATCTATTTCTCTATTAATATTATCAAAATTATATAGTATTTTAATATTATCTTTTTTTATATTATTAATACATATTAACATATCATTAAAATCATTCATACTATTTGAATATGATTTTTCATTTTTCATTTTTCATTTTTTTATAATCAATATATTATATTTTAACTATAATATAATTAATATTTAAAATTGATAGATATTATAATATACCTTTTAAGTTTAAAGACCAAAAACAGTAAATTATAATATTTATTTTCACACACTTAGTTTAATAACAAGTAAAGAATACAAATAAAGACAATAGTTATAATAAAAAATGATGATTTTAGAGTTTAGATATTAATATATAATAATTGCATGTCTTCGGAAAACATTGCATCTATTGTTCCAAAAGGAACGTCCCATCCTGCTTCGGTAGGAATTCCGACTTCTGTTTCGACAGGAAATGTTAGTGATAGTTTTATACCAGTCCAACTTAGTAAAAAGTCTGGGTTTATCTCTGAATCTCAGAGAGAGCAGATATATAAGAATAAGATAGATAGTATACAGTTTAAGTTAAGAATATTAGAAGAGGAGCGCGCTAAAATCGCAAAAATGCAATCGTTGGAAACTCAGGTGTCGCAACTGCAACAAATGATATTACAACTACAGCAACAACTGCACCAGCAACACCAAGAACATAACTTGCAACAGCAGCAAATGCAGTGGCAACAGCAACAGCAACCGCAGCAAATGCAGTGGCAACAGCAACCGCAGCAAATGCAGTGGCAACGACAACAGCAACCGCAGCAAATGCAGTGGCAACGGCAACAGCAACCGCAGCAAATGCAGTGGCAACAGCAGCAAATGCAGTGGCAACGGCAACAGCAACCGCAGCAACGGCAACAGCAACAGCAGCAAATGCAGTGGCAACGGCAACAGCAACAGCAGCAAATGCAGTGGCAACGGCAACAGCAACGAGAGCGAGAGCAACAGGAGCAGCGAGAGCAGCGTGAGCAGCAGGAGCGAGAGCAGCGTGAGCAGCAGGAGCGAGAGCAGCGTGAGCAGCAGGAGCGAGAGCAGCAGCAGCAGCAGCGAGAGCAGCAGCAGCAGCGAGAGCAGCAACAGCCGCGAGAGCAGCAACAGCAGCAACAGCAGCAGCAGCAGCAAATACAGCAGCAGCAAATACAGCAGCAGCAAATACAGCAGCAGCAGCAGCGAGAGCGACAGCAGCAGCAGCAGCAGCAGCAGCAGCAAGGGGATTCTAATACAGCCCAACAAAAGCTAGAAGCAAAAAATGCGAAGCTAATATCAAAAGGTATAAACTTCGCAGAAAGTT
>WLWF01001431.1_pt1 | contig 19571 bp, 19 predicted proteins | sample 6718331 | NCBI WGS metagenome assembly WLWF01 (sample SAMN12718692, study PRJNA515312) | sponge metagenome | isolation source: marine sponge | host: Mycale hentscheli | place: New Zealand: South Island, Marlborough, Capsize Point | collected 2003-05-01
AACCCAATCATAAACAAGTCCTTTATTATTTATGTTAGTCCTGCTAGGCTCTAATAAAAGTGATGGCTTTGTGTTTACTAAACCTCCCTCTATTTCATAATTTAATCTTGCTCTGTCGCCTGTTACTTCAACAACTGATACGTTGTCTAAAGAAAAATTACTACCACTTGCATTACCCCATATTGTTATACCTATTTCACTTGCTGATGCAGTAAAATATCTTACATAAGTTCCATTAACCCAATTTTCATTATTAATCAATAAATCTGCTGCACTTCGGTCATATATTGTCATATGTGCAGTATTTGTGCAATTTGAAATTGTAAAAGAAACTTTATATTGTTTTCCTGAAGTAATAGTCATACCTGACTGAGAAATAAAAGTAGTGGATGTATTTACATAATTAGCTTTGCCATTTGCTATTGACCAAGTAGCACCTAATCCCCAATCACTATCAGTATCAAAACCACCATTAACAACTTGTTCACTACCATAATAACCTACTCTTTCTATTAAACCCTCACTATTCACACGAGTAGCATCCGAATCTCTATTAAAGTCAAAATCAGCATCCGTTGAGTTAGGAAATACAGAATGTACTTTGCCTGAACTAACTGCTGAGGGAATCATAAATAAACTTGGTATATCCATATCTTATAAATTATCTATTACTTTTTTAACTTCGTTTAATGCTTCTACTGTAAAGGATGCTGTTCTTGTTACAAAGTTGTTATATATTGATGATGCTGTTACGCCTGTTAGTTGCATAAGTTGTGATTCGCTTAATGCTTCGTTATATACTGCTAAACCTTTTACTTTTCCGTAGAAATCTAAAGTGCCATCTCCTTTATCAAAACTAACATTGTTCATTCCTGATGGTGCAGAGCCACTTGTATCTGTCCCAATAAGACTTCCATTAATATATAGTGCAAAATCATTTGCCTTATACTTTACAGCAATTTTTAGAAAATCAGTAATAGTTTGTGTGCTTGTTATTAATGCTTGATTTGACCCTGAAGAACGTATAATTATTCTTACAGTATTACTTGCAGAATAGCCTATAGTTACATTGTTGTCTTGACTTCCGTCATTAACAGATAATCTTGTTGCACCTGCACCCTCCGTTGTTAAACTCGCTACCTCTGCATATAAAACACCCTCTGTACTATTTACACTTGGTTTAGAATTGTTACAAGTTTCAGCAGCTCTTGTGATAGTTGTTCCTGCTGTGGGTATGTATGATGTAGCGTATGATTGTTGTTCAAATTGTGCGCCCCAAAAAGAAGCCGTAACAGCAGTAGATGAGGCTGCAAGTAACCATATTTGCATCTGTGTACAACCACTTGGAGCTGTTACAGACCTTGTTACCCTTGACCATTCCGTACCTGATATTTGACTTGTATAAGTGTAATATTCAATATTCGCACTATTACTGTTATCATAAAATCTACCCTGTAGTGCTGTTCCACTTTCTAATTTTATGTAAAAACTTAATGTATATGTTTGACCTGCTACAACTGTAACTGTCTTTTTAAAGTCTAAACCACCATTACCAAAAACAACTTTATCTGCATTTTGAGTACCATCAGGAGATACAGTTGCGTTAGATGTTAAAGTTCCGTTAACTAAAGTCCAATCTGATAAGTCCTCACTAAACGTAACAAGATTCGTAGAACTCGGCTCTAAAAGTAAATGTGGTTTATCTTCTACTACTCCATTTGTTATATCGTAACTTAATCTTGGTCTATCGCCTTGTACTTCTACTATGCTTATGTTTGATATTGTGCCTACAAAAGTTGAATTAGCTCTTATTTTTACTTGCGTTCCACCTGCTCCATTTAAAATCTCTGTGAATGTTCCTGCGCTTGTTTGTGTTGTTGTAACATTACCTGAAGCTAAACGAATAAAAACACTACCTGCTGAATATTGAGATATAGTGTAAGTTATCTTATATGTTTTACCTGTAGGTGTTAATAAGTTTTGTGTACAATCACTATTACCTGATTGACTTCCGTCAGCAGAAACAACACTATCACCATACCCCCAACCTGTTCCTAAAGTCCATCTATCATTAGGGTCAACTTGTTTTACTGATACGTTTTGTATTCTTCCATCAAAGCCTTGTGAACGTAATCTAACTGTAGTTGCACCTGCAACTCCATAAGCTGTATAAGTTCCGTTTTCTGTGATAGATAATACAGCATCACTACTTGAAGTTCCTAATCTGACTGACAAAGCACTTGATGTCATATTAGTTACAGTTATAACTACTTTATATGTTTTTCCTACTGTAAGTACGCTTACTTGGTCTAATGGTGCATTAGTACCATCACTTTCAGCATAACCATTCATAATTACCCACCCTGCACCTTTTGACCAATCGCTATCTGTAGCAAAATCTCCGTTAGTTAGTTCTTCGTTTCCTAATTCACTAAAGTTTCCGTTTTGTACTAACTCACTTGAGAAATATCCTACTTCTTCTATTAAACCATCTTTGTTGATTCTTGTTGCGCCTGTACTTCTATCGAATTGGAAATCGCCTTTACCATTATTAGGTAAAACTGAATGTAGCTTAGAATCGCTTACAGCACTTGGTATTTGTAATAAACTTGGTATCATAATATATAATTGTTTATATCGGATTCTACATTGTATTCTTCTGCTAAACCTAAATAGCTTAATCTATTGTAATAATTCATATATAGTTCGTGATTGTTGTAGCCTGTTAGTTTTGCTAACTCCAAGTCAGTAAGAGCTTCTTTAAATACTGCCACCATTTTAGTATTTCCGTAAAAGTTATTACTTCCATTAATATCAAATTTTAAACTATTTAATGTTCCGCTTTGTACAGTGTTACTTTGTGTTGTATTAGTGTCTTTTTCAACACCGTTTATCCACAACGCATAATCATTAGCTTTAAATTTACAAGCTATTTTATTCATATTTGTTTGAATAATGTCAGTTGCATCTAAATCAACTATGTTAACAAAACCATTCATAGCTATAAAAAATTGCACTCTATTTGTAGTTGAGTGTAATGCTAATGTAATTCTATTATCTGCTGCAGAAAAAATAGAAATAGCTCGAATATCTCCTCCATCAGCTAACCCTTTCATTTCTGCATAAAGCACTCCCTCTGTAGAGTTTATTAAGTCGCTGTTTCCTGCATTGTTTGCTACATCTGCACTACGAGTAACTGCACTTCCTGAGGTGTGTATCACAGATGTTGGATAGCTTCCTGCTTCAAGTTGTGCGCCATATATATATGCTGAACGACCAATCTCATTAAAATCAGTTTCGTTTTGACCAAAACCAAATTGCTTATAACTTGCGTTTGGAGTAGTTGTAATTAATCTTACCCAATCATTAGGGTAATGTATTGCTGTTAAATTATCGCCACTAAATGCAAGATTTATAGTTTTAGTTTCAAAATTATAATATGAAAAACCTGAAGCTGTTCTTAAATAAAAATTAAGAGCATTTATATTTTTTACAAAAATTGATTGTGTATATCCTGAACCTGATATACCTGTCGTAGGTCTTAATAATCTATAACTACCTGAATCAGCTGTAATTTTTTGTGCATTATTAATGCCCTCAGGAGATAAATATAAATTAGAGGTATCAATTAATACACCCAAATTAAACCAAAAACTTTGTGTTATATCATTACTATATTGATAACTATTTGTTCTGCTTGGTTCAAGCAAGATACTCGGCTCTCCGTTTGTGTAATCTATTCTTGGTATGTCTAATCTGTCTGTTGTTTTTAGATAGTCTTTTGGTTGGTCGCCTTTTACTAATTGTGCGCCCCACATATATACTCCATTATCAGCTACACCTGTGTATATCATAGAGTCATTAACACCAAGATAAACAGAGCCTGTTCTTCTTGCATTAGGAGTAAATGTTATAGAACACCTAAACCAATTTTTTCCTGCTGATTCTATTTTAGCTGTATGTGCTGAATCTTGAGATATAACCTCTCCTGTACTTAAATTAAAACTTGATATTTGTAATGAGCCTGATTGTACATTTTCATAAATATTTGCATTCGTTCTTTCTCCTGACTTGAAAAATACACTTACAGTATAAGTTAATCCATTCTCTACTAAACCATCCCAATTTACATTATGATAAGTTCCCCCTGCATTTTCATTTACTTTATCAGCACTTAAAGTACCATCAGGCGCAATTAAATCATTTGCTATTACTGTAGTGCCTACTTTGTCCCAATCTGAACTATCTATTTGTTCACTATAAGTAAATAAATTATAAGGCACATCTTCTATAAGATAATCTTCGTTTACTCTACTTCCTGTTGAGTTTCTGTCAAAGTCAAAGTCGGCATCTGTTATTCCATTAATACTTACATCATCTATATACCAAGTTCCTGTTGCACTATTAGAATGAAAAGCAATATAAGCTGTCGCACCACCTACTGCTTCTGTATATGTAAACGTACATTTATTCCAAGCATTTTGTGTTAAGCCTGTAAAAGTATTATCTATTGACCAAGCACCATTATCTCCTCTCCTAACTGCTATTCTCTGAACAGTACCTGTGCTTGGATAAACCCAAAATGTTAAATTATATGTTTTTCCTGTAGAAGTTGTAAAATAATTACTTTGTATACCTCCTGTTCCACCTGAAGTTACATATTTTCTTGAATAAGACCCACTATGTACTTCTTCTGTGCTTCTTTCATTTGTAACAGTTGCTGAAGCATAATTTGCCCAACAACAATCTAACTCCATATCTCCATTAGCAACCTCATTTGCTCCTATTTGATAAGCAGGTTTTATAGAATATAAGTAGTCCTCAGCATAAGCTGTAGGTGTGGTTATTATGGATGCTTTTTGTAGTAAACTCATTGTATATTCTCTAATAGTTGTATGGTCATTGTGTTGTTCTCGTATGTCTGCACTCTCCTGTTTAAATCAGAAGTCAAATACTCTACTATATAATCATCTCCCCAACTATTGGTTGTTGTTGCGTTGCCCCAATAACTCTCGCTGTATGATTTGCCCCAATTTATTGTATTCGCCATCTTTTTCTTGTCGTTTTAAATATTGTTTTAGTTTCTCAACATTAATCTTTTTCGGTTTATACATACTTATAATTACAATACCCAGCTATGAAAATTAACATCCTTGTCAGGGTACATATCTTCATTAGAGTTAGAATTATATTCTGGATATAATGTCGAGTTATAAGTCATGTAATCAATAAACCTTCTAGTATAAAACTCTGCTGTTTCTGAAACCTTGTTTATCAGCATTGCAACCTCTTCTTGTGTTACAGAATCAGAGTTCTCACTTCTATGTTTAAATACTCCACCGTTACCTATTTGATACATAGCAAACGGAAGATAATTACTTTGTGTAAACCATATTAACATTGGCTTTATATAAGTTGTTAATAGTGATTTGTAATGTGCGTTAGCAGGGTTGTTTATATCGTTACCTGTTGTGATTAGTGTTTGTAGTTTGTTGTATAAATCTGTTCCTAAATAGTTTTGTATATGCGTATCTTGTGCTACCTCAATAAACTGAATTACCTTGTCAGCATCTAAATTTCCATCTATTATGGATTTTCTCTTTAAGTCTATTACTGTTATAAATAATGCTTTTGCCATAATCTTAACTATTTGGATAAGCTCCTGAGTTCGGCATATCTGCTGGTCTAACAGATACCTCTGAAGGATTATTAGGTTCTACAAATCCATCTTTTGTTGCTTGATTAACACTAATCTCTGCATCATCAGATACTTTCTTTTTATATACTCTTAACTCCCAGTAATGCTTACAGTTTTTACCACCCTTGTATTTAAACAGAGAATAGTTTCTACCTTTGTGTCCAAGCTTCTTGTTTACTCCTCTGAAACTCATTAGTCCAATATCTTCTTTTCTAAATACAATATTATCCTGAGTATATAATTCCATTCTCTTACAAAATTCTCTACTATTAGGAGACTTTCTTACAGGCATGTAAGCATATCTTACTTTGTATATTCCTCTGTCCTGTTTAGACTTCTTATTAGGAGCAGACTTAATACCTGCCAAATTATCCAAATTAAAGCCCTTTTCCGAGTCTTTTACCTCTTCGGAATGTATAAGCTCCCAATCGTCAGAGATACGCTCTCCTAGAGCCTCTAATTGCTCCAAAAGGTCATCTCCTTCTTCATCACTAAAATCTGTTACTTCCTGTGAGCTTAATTTCTCTCCTGTTTCTTCTTCTCTCTTAACTCTTGTAGAGATATTATCTAGCTCTGTAAACTCAATCGGTTGTAGAGTTACAAAGTATAAGTTCAAGTATATCTTGTTAAAGTTTAGTATGTCATTAATACCTTCTATAAGACCTTCTTGGAACGGTCTAATAACAATATTGTCCATCAATATAGAAGCAGTTCTTAACTCTTCTGCGTTATTCCCAAACCCTGTATTATCTTTTATCCCCAAAAGAATAGGAGATACAATACCATGACCTAACATAATCTTCTCTCTGCTCTCATCAGATAAGAACTGATATTGCGCATGAGCATCTGGTAAGTGTATAGGTTCTAGGTCTGCTTTAGTTTCTATAGATTCGTTAAATGCCAATATAAATTTGCCTGCATTAGAACTGCCACTAAATTTATCATATATTTTTCTTTCAATAATCTCTTGAGTTTCCTCATTAGGAATCCCATTGTTAAAGTTTATTAGTAAGCTAGGCTGTAATCCTTGCTTTATGTTACTGATGTGATAGTTACTTACTTCTTCTTCTAAAGAACAATATTGTAAACATCCATGATAATCAACAGGAGCATAATAATAAAAGCCACTTCTGTAAGGCTTGAATATATATAGCTCTGATTTTTCACTCTTTGCACCATTCCCAAATGTAGGGATTCTCTTAGGTGTATCGCTTGGTTTTATCTCTGCCCACTTAGGGTGATAGTAATAAGCTCTAATTACTCCTTTAGAATCACACTTCTCTGCTCGTAAGCACTCCATAGGAAAGTGTAGTACCTTTATTATTTTAGTTTTAGACTTGTTGTATACTACTTGCATAGCAGCTTGACCTAACATCTTGTAATCGTTAGATACTCTTTTAACATCTTTTGGTCTAATCAATACTTTAAACTTAGCATACATTTCAGGAAACTCTGCGCTGTCTGTAGCTTCTAGTCCTCTACCGTATACCATATCAACAATACCGTTAATACATCTACTGTTAGTAGGTGAGCCTAAGTATCTTTCAATAAGAGTGTCGAAGTAGTCATTGTTTTCTCCGTAAGAAATCCACTTCTTATTGTAAACTTCTTTTACCTCTGGTATCTCGTAGCCAGATAAGCTTACTACTCTTATCGAATTATGTTTGTCTTTATTAATCATTTAGTATAATATATTCGTTATCACTAGAAGAACCAGTAAAAGGCTCATATTCACCTGCATCAATAGAATGAATAGCCGTATTGTTATAAGGCACATCATTGTCAGTTAATACTAAAAGTCTATCTCTATAAAAAAGCTTTCCAGTAGTATTGTTTTTTATCTCCATAAAGTAATTAAAGTTCTTCCTAAATGTATTTACTGTTGCTGTTACTTGCAAAGCTAAATAGTTAGGATATTTAGTACTTACTAAATTTAAAAAACTAGCACCATTGTTGGTTTCTTCTTCCACAAACTTAACAGTAAGCTTATTAGCATCAAGAGTAATAGTTCCATCCTCTTGAGTAGTATATTCTACAACACCATCTCTAGGTATTATGTTAAATGTCTGTGTCTCTGCTGCATTAATAACTATCATAATATGATAACGTAAAAACTATTTTTTGTTTTATAATAAAAAAGGGCAGACCGAAATCTACCCTTTTAATTGAATAATAATAAAGGAAGTATTATTCGTTACTCATATTAGAAGTTTGTACGTCAAATCCTGACGAACTACCTGCTGCTACTAAAGTACTTAGTATAAATAAAGATGGAAGAACCTCTTTTCCCTCGAAAGAAATTGTATAACCATATAAATCTCCCATTGCACCACCAGTAGATGTATTTACAGATACCTCTACTCCGTTTTGCGCTCCTGCCATTCTAAATTTACCATTGTAGTCTTCAATAATAATATGAGGTCTACCGTAAGATAATAACTTTAACTGCATCATAGTCTCAGCATTCTGAGCCTTGACAACAAAACTTCCTGATTGTGTCCAGAAAGATGTTCCGTTATCTCTTGAGTTCTCATTAGTTTCTTCAAACGTATTATTGTCTCCTCTTACTTCAAACTGGAAAACATTTACTGCAGCAGCTAATGTGTCTACTTGACCATTAAATGCAGCATCTGTTGGAGGTTTCGTAGCACTATCATCCATACCAGCATACATAGCAGAGCTATAGTTAGCAATGTATAAGTTTTTAATACCACCTACGGATTCTTTACACGCTTCTAATCTGCCTTTTGATATATCACAAGCCATAATTTAATTGTTTTTACTAAAAAAGGGTAGGTAGAATTTCCACCCACCCTGTTTTATTGTTAATACTTATTTGTTTATTATGAATAAAGAACGATTTCTGCACCTAATCCATATTGTACACCAGCTGTATATCTCATAACGATTCTTACGTTTTGTGAGCCATCAATGTCAGCCATGTCAATAACCTTAACTTCATTGTGGTCTGATAATAAACCAGTACCAAAATATAAGTTAGATTTTTGAGCAGCCATCATTCTGTTGTTAGCTAATCCTTGTGCAACGAATACTTTTACTCCGTCAAAAGTTAAAGCTCCATTGTTCCACCATTGTGTACCTTGATTGTTTGTACCTGCAGCACCTAATCCAGCAGCTCCGAATCCACCTAAAGCTCTTACATAAGCTCTAGCTACATTAGAAGATACATAAAGATATAAGTCTTCTTTTCCATAGATAGTAGAAGGAATAGCATCTACTACAGCTCCCATTTGTGCGATAACATTAGCAGCAGTTACAGTTGCAGCAGATACGTCAATAACGTCTGAATCTGCAGCAGCTAGAGTAACGAAACCGTCAAACTCACCTGCTGTACCGTTAGCTCCTCCCCAGATAGTGTTCTCAGTTTTCTCAGCTACTTTAGCGATAACATGAGCTAATAAGAAATCTTGGAAATTCTTAGGTAATGTGTCAAATGCAGAATATCCCATAGAGACTGCTTCCCAATCTGAGATGAAGTCTTGCTTACATAACTGTAAGTTTACTTGGAATTCTTCTGGCTGAATAATTCTTTCTGTTAATGTAACAGTAGAAGTAGCAGCAAAATCACAAGAAGCGTTAGCAACTAGGTCTCCAGTAGCTAATTTCTTAATGACTTCCTTAAATTTAATGTTTGGTTTTACTTCAATCCCACCATTATCGATAGTAGAAGAAGAAAGAAGAGCTGCAGCAATATACTTGCCAGCAAATTCTCCTGCGTAAGTACTTGTAATACTTGTTGTTGTTGCCATAATTAATTAATTAATTGTTAAATAATTTGTTAAATACTCTTTGTTGTGTCGTCATAGGACGGTTTTGAGAATATAAATTCATTGGTTTAGAATCTACCTCTGCTTCAGGTGAATGAGAAATTGCTTCAGTCTCTTCAGAAAGTGCAACTTTGTCTGAGCTTAATTCTTCAGGTGCATCAGCAGCTTCCTCCTGACCCATTCCATCCATAATTTGCTCATACATAGCTTTAAACTCTGCTACAACTTTGTTTAATTCTTCTTTTGTAGCATACATTTCTTCTGGAGCTTCTTCAATTATTTCTTCTTCATACTCTTCTTCAGCCAATTCTTCCGTAGAATTCTCTTCTACTGTTTCATCTTGAGCAAGTTCTACCTGCTCTTCAGTAACTTCCTCTTTAACTTCAGCAGAAAGCTCCTCTTTTACAGGAGTCTCTTCTTCAGTATCAGCAGAAAGTAATACTTCTTTGAACTTTTTAATAATTTCTGTTGCTTTCATAAATAATTATTTAATTTGATAACGATTAATATAATATCTGTTTCATTTTCAAGATTACGGAGTTGTGCCTTGTCCTGTTAAACCTCCGATACCTTGTGCTTGTAAACTTCCATCACAGCATTTACTACTGTACGTTCCGTCTTTGCATAAACAGCCTCTCTTTTTGCCTGTTGGACTTGTTCTACTTGGTGTTTTTTTCATCTACCTTGTCCTTTATATTTCTTTTTATATCCCTTCTGTCCTATACTAGCATTCTTGCTATGAGGATGAGACTTTCTCTTGTTCTTTCTATATGTGCTTACTATCTTTTTAGGCATTAGTTTTTGTCAGGCACACAGTTAGGAACTAATCTTCCATTCTTCTTTTTCATACCATACTGTGTATATCCTTCTTGACAAGGGTCTTCTTGTAACAAATGCTCTTGACAAGGCATAAACCATATCTTGCCTTCTACTTCATGCTCATGAGAACCTTCACATCCTAAGTCTGCTGCTTTCTCTTCAGCCATCTCTTTAGTAGCAAAAGCCAATCTGTTATCAATAATCATATAATCATCATTAACAGGAACAAATTCTTTAGCTAGTTTCTTTTTATCTATTTGCTTTAGTTTGCTAATAGCCCAGTTAACACCAGCACTACCACCCCAAGCATCCCACATAATACCACCACATCCTTCTGAATACGGTACGTCTTTGTTTTGTTGGTGTCTCTTAAAGCTTGCCATTCTAGCTATTGTTGAACGAGAAATACTAGCACCTGATGCTAATTGTGAAGCTCTTCTCCATCCTACTGGTGTTCCACAACTACTACCGTTTTCTTCTTTATACTTTAACGCTCTCTTTGCATTATTTCTAGCTCCTTTAGGATAGTCGTTATAGCTTTCTAATTCTACATCTAGTTGTGAAAGCACAATATCTTCTAATTCAAATATCTTAGCTAATGCTTCAAACTCTTCAGAGTCTATCTCTTCCTTTACGCTTTCTCTTGGTCTTTCATCAAGCTTGTCTGTAAAAAACCCCTCAATACTAAAACCTTTTACCTTGCCTTCTTTTACAAACTCTTGCCATATCTGGTCGTTGTTTACCTTGACAGATACCATCCAAGTTCCTACAGGTAAATTAAGATTGTACTTAGCAGACTTGTCTTTCTTCTCATCTTCTATAATCCAGCTTTCTACTACGCTTAATCCTTTTAACTCTACATCATGTTCTAGTGTTGAGTTGTTTTGTTTACCCTTCGTTAGAAACAGCTCAGATGCTCTCCTAACAGTATCTTTAGAGAAGTATATAAAGTATTCTTTATCTCCACTTTGTCTAAATATCTTTTTATCAGGTATTAATGCAGCACCCATTAAGATTCTTTTCTCAGAATCTACCTCTGCTAACTGTATTGTTTGTTCTTTAAGAGCAATGAAGTCTTCTTCTATTGCTGGATATTCTACTATAGAAATTGCTTCTATACCAGAAAAATCATTTTCTTCGTCTATAAATAGTTCTATAATATCTTGTTCCATACTTTGATAACGATTTTTATATTATTTGTTTTATATTAATCACCAAGTGATGCGCCTGTTTGTATTTGTAAATCTAGTTCTTGTTGTGATGTCATCTCATTGCTTACTACATAAGCTTGTATTGGTTCTTGGAATTGACCTCCTACTGCTTGAGCTAATTGGTTTGTTCCTGTGCTTCCTACTAAATTAAAGTCAAAGGTTCTACCTCCACCACCACCTGCGCCTCCTCCAGCTCTTCCACCACCAGAAGGTGCTGTCCTAGATGTTAAAGTAGTTGCTAGTATGTTTGCTATTGCTATTCCTGCACCAATATTGTTTTTAGCTATTCTTTTGGCTGCGCCTGCCTCAGCTGCAATAGCTTTTCCTGCATACAATTCACTTGCGAAAGGATTTAAAGCAGTTGCTGCTGCTGCTGCCTTGTAAAACCCAACCTCAGTTGCACTTGCAGACAATATTTTGGCGTTTGCCTGCTGCGCTTCAATTACAACTCCTGCTACTGCTGCTCCCTTTTGCACCACTAATCCTATTGTTGCCAAAGCCTCGCTTTCTTTTCCTAAAGTAGAAAACACTTGTCCTAAACCAGAAACAAACTCTACATACTCTAGCTGTGCCTGCATTCTTAGGTCTAACAATAACATTTCATGCTCGAACTCTTGGTCTTGCAAACTTATCCTCATCATAGACAATTCGTTTTCTGCTTGAAGTCTTTCAAGAGAACTCATTTGTGTTGTGTTTAGCATTTTTTCTTTATGTTCTATCTCACCTCTTAATATTTGATTGTTGTCTAAAGAAGCTTGTATTTTAGCCTCATCATGATAAAGTTTTCTTGTAGCAAGTCTTTTTCTCTGTAAGTCAAACGCTAAAGATTCTAGTTTATCGTAACCTTTTAAAAGAGATTCAACATTCCCCCCAAAAATAGAGTGAAGAACACCAAAACCTTTATCTTCTGAATCATCTTCATCACCACCACCACCATCTTCTGTGTCAAGGTCTTGAAGAGATGCTATTTCCTTTATAATTCTATCTATTTCAGGCTTTAAATATTCCCCTTCTTTATACAAAGGATTCATTAAGTTTTTAATAAAAAAGTCCTTAACTTCTTGAGAATCCTTAAATAACAAATTATCTCCAGAAAAAGCCATTCTTAACTCTTCTAACAAAGTCATAGACTCGTATATTTGTGATTTTATAGCGTTAGTATCTCCACTTTGCAAAACTTTATTTAATTGCTGAAACTTAGACATTCTTTCTAACTCTCTGTTTACAAGCTCATCTAATCTAAGTTTTAGTTTTTGAACTTTCACATAGTCCATAATACTTTCTCTTAGGTCATCTATGTCTCCTTCATTTTCCTTTATTAACTTGCTATATTCTGCAGATAAAGATGATATTTGACCTAAAACTACTTGCCTATCTTTCTCGGTTAAAACAATGCTGTTTAATGTGTTAAGATAAGCCTCTGCTTGAGTAGAGTTTTCTTCAAAAGCATCAGACAAACCTTCGGCTGCCCTTTTTGATTTATTTGCTTCTATGTCAAATCTTTCTAACATTGCAATTAATGCTTGACCAGCTAAAACTAATCCTAAAGGACCCATTAAAGCAGACCATATAGATTTAAGACCAGCAGCAAATCCTCCTGCTGCTTTGGTAGTAAACACTAAGTTAGAAACTAATTGAGAAAGGTTGTTTGCCATACCTCTAATACCGTAATTAGAGTCAGATATAGTACGACCAAGCTCTAATACAGTTGCAGTTGCACCACCAGTTGCGTTGCCTTTAGGCTTGCTTTTACCAGCAGCTAAAGACAGGTTTTTAAGTTCTGTGTTAAGCTGTTTTGTGCTTACAGTTACATTATCTATAGAAGCTGTAGCTTGATTTCCTTGAACCTCAATAGTTATTATTTTCTTTACTGATGAATTAGTTGCCATTATCTATTTCGTTTTATTGCGTTTTTAAATTCTTTCCAATTAGTAGGAGCTAAATATTTACCTTTGGCTATTTTTATGTCCTCGTCATCTATATGCCAATCTGCTGCTCCTAATAAATCTATTATATCTCTTATCATACTACTTCATTCATTAACTCTAGGTCTGCTTTACCTGTATTAATATTCATCTTTATTTTGTTTATCTTATATTTCTTAGCAGAAATAATAAGTCTGTCGTTTAGCTTAAGCTTATTAACTATCTTAGCTGGTAATACTACTTTAAACTTAGACAATCTAGCTTTTTCACTATATATACCTGTTACATAGTTAAAGTAAAAGTTAGCAAACAGACTTTCATTGTTTGGTAGGTTAGTGTCTGCAAAATATTCGTCTTGCTCTTCACCAAAATGTATGGTTTGTAGATTAGCAGTAGGGTTTGTTGTACCAGAAACAATATGGGTTCTTGTGTTTGCAGGTCTTATATACTTGTCTATAGTAGTTCCATCCTCTAACTTCATCTCATAGGTAGAAGTTGTAGCGTGTTTATGACAATAAACAAGTAAGGGTTTACCTAAAACAGGGTTCTCATCTTCACTAACCATCCAACCCCATTGTGTATTTGTAAGCTGTTGCGTTCCTGATTGATTAGTCATTCTCTCAAACATTATGTGTTCAAACCCTAACTCAACATCATACTTGCCTCCATCAAATGCCAAAGGACTATCTATTTCATCACTACGGTTATCTAATCTTTCATTACCAAATTCATCATTTGTTATTTCATTGCTATGTATTATTGCGAAAGTAGAAGGGTCGCTATATTTAAAATTGATTTCGGAATATATGTTTGCTTTACCAACACTATGTTTATCAGTATACAAGTACTCTGTTATGTCATAATTTGTTCCTTCAGAATAATAATCATCTAAAGTCATTACTTTTATTTTACCAAAATCTGCATTTGTGCTTCCATTATTTAATATTTTCCTATCATCATAAAAAGCAATTAGATTAAACATCTTAAATATAGATGTTAAGAAATCTATAATTTTCATCTTTGGCATATTTGCAGACATCTCTAATCCTGAAGACACCGTAAATGTGTTGTTTGATGTAGCTGGGTTTGTTATTGTGTAATTAGCATCATAATGGGGAGGAGTGCTTGATGAAGAAGTTTGTTCTGTATATTTCTCTACTATTAAGGAGTTTATTGTAGCGCTTGTAACTGCACCTACAGTTTTAAGTTTAAATACTGGGGTATATACCCTACTGCCAAAAGCAAAACTTGGTATTTGAATTAGAAATGTAAACACCGATGGACTACCCACCCCTACGCCTGTAGAAACAGAGTCAGGAGTTATTGTGTTACCTGTTACTGTATCTAATAATTCAGCAGTATATGTAGCTCCTGCACCTCCAGTAGCTGTAACACTAATAATATATTTATAATAAACCCAAATACGATTGCCTACAAAAGGCGAACCTGATATTGATGATACTAAGTCTGTGTTTCCAGTATTACTTCTTGGGTCGTCATTACCTGTTGGAGAGGTGTTTGTAAATGTAAACTCACCTAATCCTATTGACAATACGCTTTCTCCGATTTGTGTTGCTAAATCACCTGCTTCTCTATGTAACCATAAATACAATTCATGAAATGGTGCGTTGGTTGTGTTAAAGAAATCTGTACTAAAAGTAATATTGTATTTCTCTTCTATTGATTTTATAATATGATATATTCTAATTGCAGGTTTTAAGTCTACCAGATTTATACCCTTCTGGTCATTCCCATGTGTTTGAACATTCCTAGAGGGAGTGTCTGTTCTAGTTACAGGTGCATTACTGTGTTGTGAATCATAATAGTAATGAGACCTACCACTAATAAAAGGGAAACATAAATCACCTGCCTTGTTGCCATCTGGATTTTGCACTATACCGACACCAGCCTTATTATATCCTTCTATAAAACCATTTTTGGCAAATGTAGAGGTGTAAGGCTGATTGAATGCGTTTAAGTAAGAGCCAACATCGTCAGGAAGTGAATCTAATTCATCATCACCAAACAATCTTTTTATGTTAATGGTTTTACCATAGAAAACAACCTTATATGAAAAAGGCTGTTGGTTCTTCATGCTAACATCATTTAGACTTATAAAGCCTTGTCTGTAATCTTCTCCATTTATCTTAATCAATGCTTCTCTTTTTACTCTAGCATCAAAACCACCATCTATATCAAAGTTGTAGTAGTGTTTAAATATCTTGTTGTTAGCTGTACTTGCAGGTACGTTAAACTGTTGTGAGTAATCAGTAAATACTTTTGCTATATCTCTAACATCTTTTATAGAGTTGGTTATGTTTATTGACTCTTCGTCAAATAAGTCTAACTTATAGTAATAAGGAATCTCTAATAAATCTGCTGGATTTATTTGTCTAATACTTACATATACCTCTACTTGTCTTCGCATTATCTTACGCTGTTTATTTTATCAAAAGCAAATTCTACTTGTATTGTGTAGTTTATTAACTTGTCGTTTAATTGTGTTTGGAATGATAAGTCGCTAGACTTGACTGTAACAGGTAATGTCTTGTTATCATATTCTATCCAAACTAATTCACTTAATGTAAACTGTCTAAACACCTCATTGTATTCTTCAGGATAAAAACCTGTATTTAGTGTTAAAGTCTCTTTAGCATTAACATTAAATGTCTTGTATTGGTGGTCAAATGTATTGTATGTTCCTGTAGCTGATAGTAAAGTAGATGACCTAAAGCTTTCTTCATCTTTCTTCATTGATAAATTACTTCTTTTAAACATCCATAAGTCTTGTAAAGCACCATACTTGTTCACAAACACCATTTTATAAGGAGTATGCTTACATTCATCTATATTTCTTACTTCTAACTTTGTTACTCCTTCTACTCCATCTACATACACCTCATCTACACCATAGATTCCGTTTTGTGCTAAAAAGTTGTTTAGGCATTGACTGTTTTCAAATATACCTCCGTCTTGTAATACTCTATCTTCGTAACTATCTGCACCTGCTTGTGTTTCGTTGCTTATGTATTGTATATAGTCTTTAGAGTCTGTTTGACTTGCAACTGCTTGTGTATATATTTCTTGATTGTTGTAAAAGAAAGATACAGATGTTGTATTGTTTGCATCAACAGGTATTCTTAAAGGAGAATCATCTGGTTTAATTATTATTTTGTTGCTTATGAGTAATCCTTGTAGTAATTCTGGGTTTGCACCGTCTTCAAAGTAGCCATATCCATCAAAAGCCTTAACTCCTAATACAGCAGTTAGCTGTGTGCTATTACCATTTGTTAATGTTCTTGTAACTTGATAGTCTACATTTATTGTGTTTGCTATGCTTTGTGTTCCTGCATAGTTACCATCAAATCCTGTAGCAATATAATCTTTTATTAAGTTGCTTATCTCAAAGTTTACATAAAATCCAAACTGTCCTACTGATGAAGATGATAATGTATAAGTAGGAGTTATTGTATGCCCCATAGAATGTGCTGTTCCTGCATATATCTCTATATCTAATTTAGCAGATGCTAAGTCTGCATGAAATACATTTACAAAGTATGGGCTTCTTACGTTTATTTTAGCCATTTGTTTTTATTTTATTTTATTTAATTCGTCTTCTAATCCACTCATCCAAGCTGTTAACAGGTCATCATCAAACTCATTCATTACGTTGTTTACTGCTCTGTCTATAAAGTTGCTACCAGAATAACCAAATCTCTTTATAGCTCCCCTTTTATATATACTATCAGCAATAGCTCTTGCTGATTGCATTCTTGTTTTTCCTCCTTCTGGACTAATTCCTTTAAAACTCATCCATCTTTCTATATCTTTAGCAAACCCTTTAGGAACTCTTGCTCCAGCTTTTCTTCCCTCATCGACAGTCATTGCATAGGAGGACATGAATACTTCTATGTTTGTGCCTACTATGTTATAATACATAGTATCATGCAATTTGTTAGATGCTCTTGTTCTGTCTTTAGATAGATTGTTTCTTAATCGCTCTACTGCTTCAGAACCTAGTCTTTCCAATACTCTTCTTATTAATTGCTGTCGCTTCATTAGCAGATACTTATATCATTAATCATCTTAATGTCTATTTCTGCTTCCCAACCAGCTAACTCATTCTCAAATCTCTCTTTAAATGGCTGACAACTCATTGTGTCATCTACCTGCAACTTATCAGCCCTTAGATTACCTCTTTTTAGTTTAGAGAATATTAAATTCATTACCTGTAATTGTGTGTTTAGTACATCCTGCAAGTTGTCTACACCATAAAACTGGTCTGGAGTAACTACTTCCTTTGTATAATCTACTATGTCTGCACATAATATCTGCAAAGTGAATGTCATAAACTGTGAATCTATTACTACATTAGAGATGTTTAGGTGTGCTAATGGAAATATATCCATCTTGTTAAGGTTAACTTCTGTTATATCACCAAAACTAACACTATTCATGTGGTGATTAGCTCTTAGTTCATCTTTAATCTTGTCTAATAAGTCGTATACTTGTGTCATATTTATTTTCTATGTGCCTTCTTTATTAAAGCATTCTCTATTTTTGTCTTATCCTTTATGTATTCTAAGTACATTAGACAGGTGTGTACTGGAAGCTTTGTAGCTTTGTCAATCTTTGCTGCATCTTCTTGAGCGATTGTAAATATTGATTGATACCAACCCCATTTTTGTCCAAAGTTTCCTTGAGCTGTGGTGGAATCCCCTTCCCTTTCAGCTCCTGCTGTAAATAATCCAGCGTATAGCTTGGTAATTTGCTCCCTAAACGATAAAAAAAAACCATCGCCCCTATCGCTACATTAACTGGCATATCTAACATTACATCAGAATACTTATGACTGCCTTCATAATCCATCACCCTATAGAACTCATTCTTCTTAAAGATGACTGGTCTAAACAATACAGCCATTGCTTTGTGCATCTTATCCCAATCTGAGATATACCCATCTAAATCAATGAACTCACCAAATGTCATCTCGTCTAGCTTTGGTATAAAACCAAACTCAACAACCGTCTCTTCTCCATACTCATCTGTGGCTGACATACTAAATCTAGGTACTAAAGGTGTCTCTTCCTTAAAACACTTATTTATTACATCAATAGCGAAATCAAAGTTGTTTAAGGGAATCTTAAATGTATCTTCAATCTCTAATCCACAGAATATCTGCAGCATCTTTGTCTTTATATATACCTCATCTTCCTTATCCCATTTATCTAGTATCTTTAGATACTTTTGATACTGTCTAAGGGTTATTCCTGCCAATGCTTGAGGTACAGACAGCTTATATTCCTTTATCATACTATGATAACGAAAATCAACACTTTCTGTTTTCTTGTTAATAAGTTGTTTATGGAAGAATAAAACAAAAATCAAAAATATCGTTATCTTTATATAAGTAGTTGCAAATCTACATAAGTTGCCACACTTCAATACCCTAATAAATACGGATGATTGTTGGAACGTGTACTCTAAATCTCCTTGTGAATGGCAGTACTAAACCCTTTGTTGTTTTCGTAGTCGCCCTAGTACTATTCCATACAACGAGTAAATAGCTAACCAAATATCTAGCAAATATTATTTAAAATAACATTTATTATAGGTGGGCGAATAATACCTTCCCAATACACTTCCAATTATATTTGTATTTTTAGAATATGAGTTTTAGATAAATTCGTTTTGGATGAAATCATTAGAGTGGGTAACTCCACCCGCCATATATTCAATTTACGTTAAATGTATGTTATAAACGTCTAATATAAGGCTATTTAGAGACGTTTTAAGACACTATCTCTAATTATATGTATGTGGATATTTGATGAGGTGTAAAGTATGCTTAAATAAGCTTAAAATTGTTTGTTATTTCACAGCTATTTACAGGCGTTATAAATCAATAACTTACAAAATATATGCAGATAAATAATAGATATAAAAAAAGCCCTTAAATATAGTATTTAAAGGCTCTTTCGGACTAACTAAATATAAAACAAACTAAACTAATTATTTATTTTATTGTTCTTGTTGTTGTATGTGTTCGCAAATATTATTGTAAATCTTTGGATAATATAAATGTAATATATCAACGATTTCTTTATCTGTTATTTCCATTATTTAATTA
>WLWF01001433.1_pt1 | contig 19561 bp, 11 predicted proteins | sample 6718331 | NCBI WGS metagenome assembly WLWF01 (sample SAMN12718692, study PRJNA515312) | sponge metagenome | isolation source: marine sponge | host: Mycale hentscheli | place: New Zealand: South Island, Marlborough, Capsize Point | collected 2003-05-01
TGAGCTTTAGCGAATATTTCTTCTTGAGATAACCCAGTATCTTGTAAAGAACTAACGTATTGTAATAATGTCATTTAACTTAATTTATTATCTTGTATAAACTTTTGAGCTTTAGCTTCCTTAGCTTCTTCTAAATCAAATACAGCTGCATCTTGTTCTACTGTTGGTAATTTATTTGTAATAAATTGCTTTAAATAATTTTTAGAAAAATATAATGTGTAATTTTCTTCAAATAATTCTTTGTTTTTCTGTGATAAAGGTAATACTTTTTTGTAGTCCCAGGCTAAGCTTCCTGCATTTGCGTTTTGGATCATTTGATCATCTTCTTCTTCGCTAGATCCTCTAGCTATAAAAACGTTCCACGCAGCTACAACGCCCTGCTCTTGCTGCATTAGTCCAGCAACTTCCGCATTTATAAAAGGCTTTGTTTTTCTAACAATTTTATCTATATCAAACTTTAGTATATTCCTGCCTTTACCCATGCCTATGTCTATAATTTCATAATCAAAAGAACCGTCAGTATTTTTTAGTATAAATTCATCTGCTATAGCAGCCTGTGGTAGTAGTTGACCGTTTTCATCAGCAGATCCTTCTGCTAAAACACCACTGTCTACTAAAAGTTTTAACATGTCTTTATTAATGTCAGGTGTTTCTGTTACTAAGTCATTACCAGACTTAATTAAAGCGTTTAAAGTGTTGCTGTTTATTACTAAAGGCTTTTCAAGCAAAGGTCCTTCAAAAGTTATTTCTTGAGAATTATCACTTAATAGTTTTAAATAAACATTGTAACCTTCTGTTTTTGAAAAACCAGGTTTATTTGTCATCATACAATTAGCTACCATAAAAGCGTAATTATTATTTACGTCATAATAAGTGTCATCTGTAACAGACAGTTGATCTACAACTTGCTGTATAAAATTTATAGATACAGTTGGAGCGTTTTCTAATCTAGCTATTTGTTTATTCTCATAATCACAGTATTCATCTACGCATTTACCTGTTTGCACAGCCATTTTTAGCTTAGCATACTCTTTACCAGTGTTTTTATACGCATTGTCTAGTATACCAAAGGTTGTATCTATATTAGCCGCAACATAATCAGTGTTGTAGGCAAGAGCATTACTTTTATTAGCCTGCTGTATTGAAAGATTGTATGTTATGTTTTTATTTTCCATGTTTTAATTTATAACTATCAAGAACCAGTAGGACCGATTATTGCGCTTGTGCCTGCGCTTACTACACCGCTTATAGCGCCTGTAATTGCAGCTGTTTCATCTCTTCTCGCTTGAGCAGCTTGACCTCTTAAGGCAGCTATTTGATTAGAAACTCTATCTAGCTGTTGCATTTCTCTTTTTTCTGTTTGACCAAAAACAAATTGTTTACCTGCAACATCTGCTTGCTGAATTCTTTGAGCTTCTTGCATTTGTTGCGTTTGAAGTCTTTGTTCTCCAGATAGCCGCTGTTGATTGTTATTAGCTTCTTGTCTTTCTATGTCAGCTGCAATGCCTTTCTTGCTTTGAAGCGCGGCTTGAGCTAAGGCAGTTGCTCCACCAGCTGAAGCTCCTGTTGCTCTTAAAGTATCTAAAGTGTTAGCTAAAGCAATATCAGTTTGCTCCATCTGCATTTCAGTGGCTTTAGTAGCAACTGTTAATTTTTCAAATGGATTACTTAGCATAGCGCTTAGACTAGTAACTCCTTCATAAGGGTTTATTATTTCTTGACGGTTAGCTTCTAAGGCAGCTAGTTTTTTTGATAATTTATTAGCTTGTCTTTCAGCTCTTTTAGCAGCCCTTCTTGCTGCTCCACCTCCAATAATACCACCGGCAATTGAACCTGCTGCTCCAACAGCGCCTGCTACTACTACACTCATATTATTCGCTTTTTAGTTTTAATTGTTTTTTCATGCTTTCAATACTAATATCTGGATCATCAAAATTTTTAGCTACAACGTCATCTAAGACATCTTCCACTGTAGTTTTGTCTGTAGCGTGTACTGTTATCCAAACGCTGTCTTCATGCATGTATATTAATCTTTTTGTTCCTGGTTGAGTTATCCCGTTGTAAGGCGCTTTTATTCTTTCAATACCTTTGTCTGTTAAAACAGATATATCACCTTTTAATACAAAATAAGGATGTTCTTTTTTATGTATACCAGTAGAGATTATTTGGCCTTTAGGCATAAATATTTCTCTAATATATAATCCATCTGCAAAAGTATGCTTAAGTGGATTAATTGTGTTTGCTATTTCATCTTGTCCAGGTTTATCAGGATCACCATAAGAACCTGGTAAGTCTAAAAGTCTGTCTTCAAAGTCCATTATTAGTTCTCTAAAACGCTCTATGTGCTCTAGTTGTTCTAATGTATACTCTTGTTTTACTAAGGAATTATTCATTTAATTTAATTTAATATCCGTTGTTCATGTCGTAATTACTTTCGACAGAAAATAAAGTTTTCTCACCGCCTGGATCAGTTGTTAAGTCAGTAGACATTTTTACAGTAGCATAAAAACCTTTTATACCTGATATGTTTTGGCCAAAATTAATTTCACCAGGGCTTGGTTCGCTGTTGTTAATTAAATTAGCAACATATTTGTTTTCTTTTAAATTAAAACCACTATAATACTTATCTAAATTTACTGTTTGATTTCCAAAAACACTGTAATTAGAACTAGGAACATAACCATAAAAATAAATAACATCTCCCGCTGTTAAGCTTGTAGGATTAGATAAAACTAAAACACTTGTAAACGTGTCATAAGAAACAACAAATCTAGGACCTGATATAGAGTCTGCATTGACTTGATCTCCAGCAAATATGTAACCTACAACACTTCCAGGATCTAATTGTATTGTAGCTGAAGATGTTACATCGCTTAATACTGATGCAGTTCCCTGAGTTAAAACGTATTCCCCTTCGTTATAACTAACTATTTGAGCTACTTCATCTTGATAAGTGTTAAACACTGAAGTCTCGAAAAGCAACGCCCCAGTTTCATCTGACACAAGACTGTCTACTTGCCACCCGCTGCTTCCTTCATAACCTATTGTTTTAAAAGATTTTGAATTTGTTGGATTTGGATTAAAAACAAATGTAATAGAACTTTTTGTAGACTCTCCGGTTTTACCATAAAAACTACTTCTAGGCACACTAGAATCATAATGTCTCCAAAGTCTAGCTTTTCCATCATCTGTTGTTTTTACAGAGTAAAAATTGTTTCTTAAGCTAAACATTTCGTCTGGCTGATAATTAAAGAAGCTAACCCAACCTTGAGCTTTTTCATCAAAGTTTAAAGTTAAAGGATTTATTTCTTCTGGAGACTGATCTAATGCAGGGTTTTGTATTGAAACTACGTATTCGCTTCCATATATGTCATAGGCGCCAAGTATTTTACCGGTTGTAAAAGAGGTTTGGGACAAAACTAATTTGTCTCTAAAAAAGTCTTTCATACCATAGGAAGATATTTCTGTGATACCGTCATTTGCTAACCTAAGAACTACATTGTTGTTTCTATCTGCGAAGTATTTTCTATTTCCATACACGCCAAAGCTTTCTGGATTTCTAGATATACCGTATTTACCTAAATATGGTTGTATTGCGCCAATAACTAAATTAGAGCTCGTAACAGCTCCGCCACCTTCAGCTGAGTATATAGCATCTTTATCTATTAATGCTCTACTTACTTTTAACTCTTGAAGTATATTAAGATTTGTGTCTTCTGCGTATAATTTCTGTATACTACCATTTGCTGGATCTAAACTTTTAGTTATATCTTCACCAACAGAAAAAACATTTGTATTGTTTATACCAGTTCTTGAGTTAAATATTCCAGAATATATTAAAGTGTTAAACTTTCTGGTACCCATAGGTTCATCTTCAACAATGTAAGCCTTTGCTCCAAAGTCAACTGAGGTGTTGTTATATCCTCCTCTTATTCTAGACTCTTCAATAACCCAACTATTAGCGTTTGTTAAACCAGATTGTATAGGATAACCACCTATAGAGCTGGGTACACCAAAAGATCCATTCCAAACAGCGTTAGATGTTGCGTTATTTACTTTCTTCAGTAAGAAGGTATTAAAATATTTTACCTCTATTATTGCACCTGCCATATTTAATTATTACTTATTTTAAACTATAATTACTATATTATAGCGTACGAGAAATTACCAGCATTAGTAGGTCTCCAATCTTGACCCAATTGCGCGTCTCTAGGTGGACAATTCGCGGAGTTTGTGCTTTGCATAAATTCTATTAAACCGTTATCTATTGCGCCTTGATTAATAGGAGTGGGTTCACCACTAGTTGGATTAACCTCCCAAGACTGAGCCCATCTTCTCCATCTGTTTTCATTATATCTCCAGCTTGGAAAACAAAAAGGACTGTAGTGATACATAGACCATACTTTTTTAAGAGCTTCAATGCTGTAGTCATCGCTGCTAGGAGAAAAATACCATGGACTAGCAAATGAATTAAAAGGGCCATAATATGTATATATTATTTGAGGATTTGCTCCGCCTTGAAAATCCCAGTTTAAATCTAGCGCCGCTACTCCACCATATTGAAGACCTTTACCACCGCCATAAAAGCCATCCCCATCTAAAGGATTATAATAAAACTTTAAATCACCATTTATGCTTCGTGTAGTATATTTAATTCTAGGTATTCTTTGACCTGGTTCGCCTCGTAGCACCCTGTCTTCCATAGTGGCTTTAGTTATTGGACCGTTATTCCAATTCCAGCCATTACCTAGTGTCGTTCTAGTTCCATTTGCATCTCTAAAAAGTTTCATGCAACCTGTTATTGCTGTACCTGGAGCTCCTGACGAACCAATTGTAGCGGGATCAGTAGTACTATCCCCTTCCAGTATTTCGTACGTCCAAAGATAACTACCGCCGAAGCTTTCTACTCCAGTGACAGCTATTCTTCCATGTATTTTAGGTGGTAAACCCCATACATTTTCTATTTCATTAACAGTAGCAGCGTTAAACCCATCAGCTATTGTAGGTTGCATTTGTACTAAATGATTACCTGATGTTATAGGCGTGTTCATAGGTATTGTAATAGTGTTAGGAGTTCCAGCAGAGTACTCAACCATAGAAAAACTACCAGTTACACCTCCTGAATCACTATCTAAGCAGCAAAATTGAGCGTCAGCACTACTGTTGTCAAAATAGCCATAGCCGTATATGTACCAACCAGTTTGAGAAGTTGCAGCCCCAATGTCAGTTGTTCTTATTTGAAATGCTGTATTAGGCAAATACCACCAGTGCGTATTGTCTCCGTCTCCTGATTGAGTTGGCTGACAATTATCACCACAAAGATTCTCCCCGCTTTGGCCTTGCCATTGATCACCACCAGAAGCTGGTGTAAATCTTTGAAAAGAATCAATTTGTTGGTTTTTATTCCAAAAATTACTATTGTTTAGTTGAACTCTCATATCAATTTCAAACTTTTGAAAAGTAACAAACCCACCAGCGTCTTGCACTGCTAAAGTAATATAATACAATGTTGAACCAATTAAAGCAGTGCTTTCAGGATCAGAATAGTTATTAATTAATATATATTCTTTTTCACCTCCAAAAGTGGGAATTAATTCATTTAGTGTAAAAATATCATAACCATTAACCTGAGCAACAGGCCCAGTTGGCGATCCTATTCTTTGATCAAAAATTAATCCAGCCTGAAAATCAGAACTTATAAGATTAACATCTCTAACAGAAAGCGCTCTTCCACCATTAGGATTAGGATCTGTTTTATTAGCCGCGCCATTGTCTATATCTATATTGGCTATGTTTTGAGTAGTTTTTGTTGTTTGTACTGGTATAAAAGTAGGTGGAGGATTTATAGTACCACCTGGTCCATATTTTACACTTGAAGTATTTACGTTTAAAGCTTCTATTTCAAAAAACTGAGGAAGAACATTAGCAAGATTAGCTGTTTTAGTTATAAAATTTTCTTGCCCACCTATAGTTACTTTTATGTTAAAAGTAAATTGTCTTAAGTCTTCGTTTTCATTTTCAAAATAATAAATATTATCAAAATAATTATTTGTAGAACTTACATTTTCCCCTTGACCCCCGCCCCCGGTATTTGAGGTTGTTTTTATTTGCCAAGGTCCATATCCGCTTGAGTTTGTTCCTAGATCTATTAATCTAAAATAGTCTTTAGTTTCGCTTACAACATTTTCACCTAAACCATTAGTTACAGGAAAAGCATTGTTTGGTGCACTGAACTCTACACTGTCACTAGCTGTTATTTGTATTGTCTGGCCAAAGCTGTCCACAATTTGAAATCCATTGCCTGCTAATATATAACCAGTATCTCCAGCGGTGGTGTTTGACGCTTTTAATCCTTCAGTAAAAGGACTAGTATTCCAAGTTATATTACTTCCACCTGTTTCAGATTGATTATTAAGTATGGCAGCATTAAGATCAGATATTAATCCAGATGTAGAAGTTTCCCAGAATATGTCTATAATACTTTCTACCGGTTCTGTTTCTGATACAGCTAAATATTGAAGACCAGGTCTTGTAAGTTCAAAAGGAGCAACACCGGTTGTTGGTACCATGTTTATAACAGTTCCAGGCGTTAACTCTACTACAACTGGAATGTTTGAAGCATTTTCAAGAGTTACATTCATTAACCCAGCGACAGGCGTTGCTGGCGCGTCATTACCACCTGCTCCAACTAAAGTATGAGAAGCAACATATGTAGCTGCTGGTATGCCGATTCCACTAACTAAGAAGCCATTTAAAGAACCCGCAGTAACTGTTCCAGCCACAGCACTTAATATTATAGTAGAACTAGGCGGTGGAAAATTACCAACTGCTGTGTTTTCAACTGACTCTCCGGAAACAGGGCCATAATTAGCGTTTGCTAATTGACCAATTTGACTTACAGTAGAAAGTCTAGCAATTAAAGGATTAGACTCTAAAGAATAAAACTGTGGAAAAAGATTTGGCAGAGGCGGTTCAACAGGATTATAATCAAAAAGATCATTAACCGTAGATATAACAGAAACTGTATCTGTGTTAGTTCTAGGATAAAACTGTGTATTAATGTTTCCTGAGGTTATTGTTGAAGATGGGGCTAAATTTTGAACTCTACCTATTAATTGCACAGAGCTTCTAAACTGCTTTTGTTCAGGTCCTACTTCTGTTAAATCTCTTGGAACTTTGTTTATATTGTCATTTATAAGAACGGTATGTGAAGTTTGACCGACTTCTAATGTGGTATCATTAGGATACGATGCCATTATGCCTGGTAAATAAACATTATAATACTCTTGTTCTGTTTGTTTTACAACAATTTTATAAGAGTACCACCCAAGCGGATTGTATTCTTCATCCGTTACATCTCCATTATAAAGATTGTTATTAGGTATTGGAGAGTTTACTAAAACTTTTAAAGAATTACCAGGCCAAGATGTTTGATTTACGCCTGGATTTATATAAGGAGCATACAAAGTAGATCCAGCGTATTCAATTCCATTTACTATAATAGAAGTTTCATTGTTAGACAAAATAACACTTGACTGTCTTCCGTATCTATCAGCTAAAACAAAACCTATTTGATAATTTCTATTTGTTTTAACAGAGCTGCTTGGGTATTCTATTTTTGTTACTGAATTTTCTGTTCCAGATCCAGGCTCTGCTATTATTATAACAGTAACAGCAGATCCTGAAGGTAGAGTTATATTGTTATTAAATGTCAAATCTGCAGCACCTGTAGAATTTGAAGAGGTAGTAACTATTTGCGTGTTTGGTGGTATTGTAGCCCCATAAGCGTTGCACGAAATAACATATCCTGGAAACAACCCTTCACCTTGTATAGACTGTATATTTACAGTTAATGGACTACCTACTTTGATAGTGTCACCAGTACCAGTGTACCCAATGGTAACTTGGTTTAACAGAAAATCAGACTTAGTTGTAGCTGCTACATTGTAATTTAAAAAAGGAGGCGGATCTATTTTGTTTTGAAAATTACCATATATAATTCTATTTCCTGCCACTTCTTGCGCTTGTGCTCTAACTGGTATTTTATCAAAAACTCTGATTAAATTATCTTCTGGAAGAGTTTTAGTAGGTTTTGTTGATTCGTACTCATAGATAAAAGAATTAATATCACCTATTGTCAATAACACATTGTCGTCTAGCTGATTCACCGTAGTGCTAACTGTTATATTTCCAGAAAATGGGTTACTAGGATCAGTTGGGGTAAAACTTAAAACAGTAGTACCAGCATCTATTCCAGCCCCAGATATAGGACTACCAACAACTATACCACCGCTCAAGTTATCTATAGCTATGTTATTACCAGAGGCACCAGGCGTTTGAGCTCCATTGGTTAAAGCTACTCCTGATTGACTTGTTATTTTATCTATTGTTATTGTTTCTATTGATCTTACAGCTATTCCATCTGACTCTTTATATAATATATCTATTTCTTTTATTTTTAAAGCTTCTTGTATATCGTAGTTGTAATAAGGAAGAGGTATTTTTAAGCTAATGCTATTGACTTTGTTTTCAACAAAATAAACAACACTACTTCTGTATGTTTCATCTTGATCGTTTTTAACTTGGCTACCTTCTGTTCCGGATGTACTTTCACCATCAACAAACATGAAATAACCATCTTGTTTTGGTATAAAAGCTATTTGAGTAAATGGTGCAAATATAGAATATTCATTATCTTCAAATCTATATCTATAACTAAATCTAACAAATTTATCATCAAGATAATCTGGATCACCTCCAAATGTAGCGTCAAAGTAAGGGTTAGCATTAAATACAAGTTTTTGATTTTCTTGAATTGTTATAGAACCACTTAGTGTTATATCAAAGTCACCAACACCAGCGGCTGAAGCAACACTACTCACTGTTTGACCTGTATCGGTAAGAGTAAAATCACCTCCTGATAAGTTGTTTTGTATAAAAACAGTTGAAGCGCCAGCTGCACCGTATGGAGAAGAAGTACCAGAATTTATTTCACCTATAATATTATCAACAGGTATTACGTCTGAAGTCACAGTATTAGCACACAAAGCGCTACCTCCATTAGGTAAGAATAAACTACTAACATCTTTCATTGTAGTTTCATAAGGAACAGAATCTGCGGTTCCTAAAATACTTTTTTGCCACAATTCTATTGCTTCAAAAGGATTATATTTAGCTACAGATATTTGATCTTCTGTAGAATAATAAGTAGGATTTGTGTCTCTAGAATTATTGTTAGCCAGTAGGGTGTTAATAACTCTTGGTTGATTTCTATTATCTGTAAAAAATAATAAATTTTCTAATATATTAACACCAGTTATTAAATTAGTTTGAGAAAAATTAAGAAAAGCACCTTTTACTAATACAGTAGATATACCAGATAATATATTTGTAGATATTATAAAGTTTTTAGCCGTAGGCTCATAAGTGTATTTGCTAGGAAATGGATCAGTATAACTTGTAAAAAATAAAAATACCACACTATTTAATTCATCTGCAAAACTTCCAATACAAAATATATTAGATTCACCGGTTAAGGCGGTATAATCAGCTATAGATTTATTGCCTAAGCTGTTTTCTAAATTACCTACTTGATCGCTTTCAGATTTACTTATTTGAGCATTTCTAGCGTCTCTATATTCACCTTCAGGCAACAAGCGAGCGTCCAAGTCTTTGTTCATCTTGGACTTTAAAAAAGTATTTTGAACTTTAGCCATTAAATTTTAGTGTTTTATCCATTTAGATTTACCACGCATTACTTGAACTATTTCATCAAGCTTAATGTTAGATAATCTTATTTTAGCGTTTCTTAGCTTTGCGCTTCTATCTCTTTTTAATCGCATTACATCGTTTGGACTTTGACCAGCTCTAACAGATACTATATTATATAGTATAGACGCATACAAAGCGTCTTCTGCCAGTTTAGGTACTTTAGAGTCAATATCATAAGCTAAACCATCAGATATATATTCTAAAACAATTATCTTATTCACAAGATTACTTGAAAAACATATTTTGCCTTCTCTGTAGTTACAATCAAACCAACCGTTTCTTTGAGCGTATTGAGGCAGCATGCCATATTGTTGACCATAGAAAATATCAGTTGCAAATCCGTAATAATTAGCCCAATAGGCATAATCGTCTAAGTTGTTAAAAAACTCTTGACTAATAATTTTAGTATTTGCTTTTTTCCATCTATCTTCAGTAATAGAAGTTCCTTCTATAGTTGAGCCAAAATTGTCTTGAATAGGTACGCCAGTTGCGTCTTGTACTGGGTTATTGTACGGACTAGTTGTTAAATTGTTTGCTGGATATATAGGTTTTTTTAAACCTAATTCATCAATATAGCAAACGCTTACATAATTTACGTAGTCTTGAGGTAGAACAATGTTTAAACTATGAGGCACTGTTAGTTCTTGAGAGTGTATGCTTTTAAGCGTGTCATAGCTAAATTCTTGTAAAGATCTTTTAGCAAAAAACAATACATCTGATTTTTTGGCATTTTGAAGTATTTTTCCATCGCCAACATAACCTACCATAAAGTTATCACAAACATCACCTAAGCTTAAATACTCATAACCGCCATAGTTTTCTTCTACAGTTTGACCAAAAGCGTCTTGGTTGCCATAATTACCTCCACTTAAAGTTTTTAATTGAACTACTAAATAAGTTCCTTGGGCAAGAGATACTGGAACCGCAGTAGTCCCTAAAGATATCGTATCATTGCTAACTCTATAAGCAGTTATATATTCTGTAAAGCTATTTGGTAATCCAGTTGCGCTTATGTATATTTTAAAATTATTTAAAGCATAGTTGGTGATTGTTGGATCAAAAGACCCAAAAACTAGATTAGTATTAAAAGATGTTTTAAAATCAGTCTGACCAGTTGCGCTTTCTACTACAAATACTTGAGCGCCTTGATAGTATTGTTGATTTGTTTCTGTTACTAAACTCATTTATTTAAGATTTTTCGTTAGCTTCTACTTGCGCAGCTTCTTGAGCAGCAACATCTATTATTGTAGGATCGTTTATTATAATGCCAGCATATTTTAATATGTTTATAATAAGGTTTGTTTGCTCTTGTTCTACTAAATAAAAATCTGTTGAACCGGTAGGATAAAAAATATATTGACCCTGTATGCCTGGTCTAAAACTCCATCTTGGCGTAGGAGGTAATACCACGCAGTTTACTTTTACGGCAGTAGGTTTAGGGCTTATTCTTAAATATACACTTTGTATAGGCTGAGACAAACTTGAAATAGCGTGAGCTAAAGGGTATTTTTCAGTAGGAGCTGTTAATTTGGATCTTATAATTTTACTATATTCAGACTTAGAAACAAGTTGAGTTATATACTCTCCTCCGCTAGAAGAAGCATTAGACCCATAAGATGAACTAGAAGTGGTAGAAGAATTGTAAGAAGATAATATTTCACCCATGTAATATATTTTAAATCTATATTCATCGTCTACTGTGCCTTGTGCAGGATTGTAATCATATTGCCACCCATCATTATTTACACCGTAAATAAAAGATAATTCTTTTATAAATGGATAAAGTTTTTCTTCTTGATTTTTAAAAATATTAAAAAACTCAGTATTGTTTTGTGTATTGTTTTGATTTTGACGGTTTAATTGATTTCCATCTGGAAAATATGATTCAAATATTTCTAACTGCACTTGCTGAGCTAAGTTATTAAACTCAGCTGGAGTAATATAACCTCTTTGCTCTTTATTTAATATCTGCAAGACTGTTTGATATACTGTATTTATATTTACCATATTAATTTTTTTTAATACTAAAAAGGCGGCCGAAACCGCCTATTTTATAGTATCACTTGTTTTTATAGTTTTTTATCTATAGATTTATATATTTCAACGCCTTCATCTGTTTTCAAGAAAGCAGCAAATGCTGAATAAGGATTTTCATCAAAAGGTACGTTCATTAATTTTCTACCGTTTGATCCCCATGTAAATGTTCTTTGATCGCCTGATAAGTTAATTATACCTGCCTCTGCAGCTCTAATAGCCACATTTCTCAATTGAACATTATCATCGTTAGCTAAATTAATAAAAAGCTGTGGATTATTTCTAGCAAATAATAGTATGTCTCTTTTTAATTCTTTAGAACTCATTTCACTTACAGAAGAACCTTTTTCAACTCTTAAAATAGCTTCAACTTGATCTATCTCCATATCTCTAGCAGCGTTAAGAGCGTCTATTTGAAGACTTAATAAATCTAATTGATCTACAGCCTCTTCTTGAGCGCTAAATTCTTCATATAACTTACCTTTTAATGGGTGATATAAAGACAATAGTTTTTGTAAGTTTTGCATTCGCTTAGACACAGTTAAAGTCCCATTATGAAATCTAATGTGACCCATTGTGGCTTCGCCTTTTTGCTCATCTACAAATGGAGATGATTGATTGGTAGCGTATCTTAACTCTCTTTGCTCACCTGTTTTTTCATCAAAATAAAGCAGAGAGTGTTTTCTAGTATGCTTTCCCGGTATTGTAAGAGTTAAAGGTGATTTATTTCCTTTTAAATAATAAACTCTATCTTTAATTTCCCACGCGTCTTTTGCGGGTTTAGGTGGTGTTTTTGTAACCACGGGCTGAGGTGCAACCTCAACAGTTGTTTCTGCTGTAGCTTTTTTAGCCATAATATAATAAAATTAAATAGTTAATAAAAAATCCTAGGGCCACTCTCACGTTGTGACCCTAAGATTTAATTTAAGAAGTAATTACACTCCTTTGAAAAGTACAAAGTTGTTAGCAGCTTGTACAACTAAACATCTTTCAGATAGGAAGTTTACTTCCATAGCATCAAGAGTAGATGTAAATGCACCACCAGCAGAACCAGTCAACCAAGACTTCATGCGTCGATCATCAGCTTGTGAAGCTCTGTATCGTACGTGTAAGAAAGGTCTACGGATGTTAGTTCCTAGTACTTGATCGTAAACAGTTGATGTTCCAGCAGGTACTAATACACCTTCGATAGAACTAATTCCATCAATAGCGCCACGAGTTGAAGCATCGTTTAAGTATTTCCAATCAGTTTTGTAGAAATCATAAGAACCTCTTCGGAAACCGCTGAAACCTAAGTTTAATGCCATTTCTTCTGAGTTTTCAAATAATCCAAAAGCAGTACCACCAGCAGCTCCGCCAGAGATTGCAGCTAACATATCATCAAAATCTAGAGCAGTTTGGCGATTTAAGAAAAGCATGTTTTCTTCAATAGCACCTTGTGTGTCTAAGTTTTTCAATATAGCATCAAACTCATCTAAGCCGTTTGCAGCAGTAAATCCTACTTCTACGTTACCACGTGTTTGAATAGCAGAGAATAAACCTTCACTTCCTGGTAATTGACCTTCTGTGTAAACACCAGCACCGATTTGGTTATATTCTGATTCTACCATTGCCATTTCTAAGTAATCTTCAAAGCGTAATCTTGTTTCAGATTCTGCTTTTAAGTACCATAAATATCCAGAAGCACCATCTTCAGTTGCAACTTCTACCCAACCAATTTGCGCCATATCAGAACCAGATACTACGTATTGATCTCTAATGATGATTGGTGAGTTAGAAAACTGCGTGAAACTAGGCTCTACACTGTTTCTAGCGGCTGAATTACCAACACCAGTTCCAATTGTAGTTCCTTTAGTGTATGAAGATCCGTATACGAATACTTTGATACCAGCAGGTCCTGCTCCAGCTGCAAAGGCAGCAGCAGTTCCAGACCAAGCAGCAGCACCGATAAGACCGTTACCACTAAAAGGAGCAACAGTAAAGTTACCACCAGCGCCTGTAGCAGTTACAACAGTTACAATACCTTTAGCCTCAGCACCATTTACTGGGTTCAATAACACTACTGTATCATTTTCAGATACAACAACGTTTTGATTAGCAGGAACTGTAATAACGTTACCAACATTTGCGGCTCCGTTAGCTCCAACAGCAAAGTCTGTGTAAGAAATGTGTAATCTATTTTGTTCAGACCAAATTACTTGATCAGATGTCATTGGCATTTCAGCGCCAACCATTCGCAAAAATCCAGACAACGTTCTGTTTCCATAACGCTCTACTTCTTGCTCATATACTTCGGGTAGGTACTGCTGAGTAAATGTATCAGTGTTACCAGCACCTCCGTCGTTGAATTGTAGGTAGTTGCTATTCAACGTTTCCATTGTTTGCGTTGGGATTAAACTACCAAATTGAGGAGTTAAACTCATAATATAAAGTTTTTATTAGTTAAATTTTCTTGTTTTTATTTTAAGCTTTGTAGAATCAGCACCTGAAATTGCTTTTACTTTCATTCCGCCTATAAACACATCACCTTGAGTAGTCCTAGCTTTAGTGTCACTTAAGTTTTTTGATTTATTTACAACATCTTTAATAGCATCTGCTTTTCCTTGCTCATAAAAATGAGCGGCAATTTTATCTACATTTTCAGCAGCATAAATAGCTTTATGATAACCAGCATGATCTACAACATCACCATTTTCGTTTAAGAACTTCCCAACGAGGTTTGTTATATTTGACTGGTTTTCTGCAACTTTATTTTTGTTTTGAATATTATACTTATATTTCTTTTCGCCTACTGTGATATCAAAACCTTTGAAATCATCGCTAAAAAGTTTTTTTGTATTATTTTTAAACGTTTCATGTTGTTGCTCAGCTTGTTCTTGCTGCTTGTTATATCTATTGAAAAAATCCATAGCTTTTTGTTGTTCCTGAGTAACGCCCGGTCTCAACTTGATCTCGTCGTAATACTTACTCTTTGTTTCTTCTAAAAAGTTTTTGGCTTTTGCAACTTCTTCTTTAAACGCAAGCTTTTTTTTGCGTATATCTCTCTCCTCATCTATATCTTCATCGTAGTCAAAATCTTCTAAAAGAAGGTCCAAATCTTCAGAATCTAAATAAGGTTTATTTTTTTTGTAATACTCTTTAATAAGAGTTTTATCATCTGTATTGCTATAGTCAGCATTTAACCGCGTATAGTCTTCTATTGTTCCACCAGTTTCTTCCATGAAAGCAACTAGTTTTTCAATATTTTCTGGTAATTGTTTACCTAATACTTTTTCATCTCTTATAGCTTCTTTAACTTCTGCTTTAACTTGTTCAACTTCAGCTTCTGTTACTTCTTGGATCGGAGAAAACCCTTCAGTAGTCTCGTTGGACTCTTGTACAGGTTCTCCCATCTCTGCGCTATCTCCGGATGGTTTTTCCACAGATACCTTCTCTGTTTCTCCGATTTGAACGGCATCTTCTTGTTGTTCTTTTTTTATTACTACTTTTTTAACCTCTGGTTCTAATTCTACTAAAGGTTCTTTGGCATTAACTTTTACTTTTGTTACGTTATCTTTTGTTTCAGTTAATTTTTTAGGTGTTTTCTTTTTAATTTTAAAATCACCCTCTTGCTTTACAGCTTCTTGTGTTTGTTCTGACATAATATAATATAATTAAATAATTAATAAATTCTAAGCTTGTTGCTCAGGGGTAGAAATCATTTGCGATTGACCACCCGTATCTTCTTGAAAGTCTATTGGTAATAAATTGTTTTTTCTTTGATCTATCATTTTACTTTGCTGCGTACCCTCCATTTGTATACGCTTATCTTTGGCTTTTTCTCCTTGCTGTCTATTTTGAGCCTGAGCCTGAGCTTGAAGTTTTGCTAACTCCATATCAAACTGATGCTGCATTTGCATTTTTTGTTGATCAAGCTGCGCTTGTATTTGCATTTTTTGAATTTCCATTTGTGTTCTAGACTGCTCATATTGAACTTTTGATCCGCTAATAGCTTCTTGCTTTTGAACTTCGTTCATTGCAATTTTCTCATTAGCTTCAGCTTGAGACTCTGCTTGAGCTCTAATATTAGCCTGAGCGTTTTCTTGATCTTGGAGTGCTTTTTGCTTACGCTTAACCTTTAATAATTGATTAGCTAATTTAAGATTTTTAATTTGTCTTAAATCTATAGCGTCTTCAAGATCAATACCTCCTTGCTGCAATGCAACTTGTATGTTGGCTTCTAGTTGAGCTTTTTCTTCTTCGTCTGGTTCTAGTTCTAAAAATATACCAAAATCATGTAAATTAAGATTAACTATCTCTTTTAAAGTATTTACATTGTAAGTGCTGATAGAGTTGGTTAAAGACTCAGCCGTAAGTGGAAACTGCAAAGCATCTCCAATTTTTAAAGCTACGTTTTCAGCTATTCTAAGAGTTAAATAAGAAGAAGATTGTTTAATGTGTCTTGTGGCTACATTTGAAGCATTAGCTGCCATTTTTTGTAAACCTACTAAAGTGCTTTTATCTGGCGTACTACCATCTCTTGCTTCATTTAGTCCCGTAACATCTCTTATCATCTGTAAATAATATTGATAAGTATTTATAAGACTTTGTATTTTACCTTGACCAGAACTAGAGTTTAACTCTTGTATTGGAACTTTACCAGCATTCATTTCACCGTCTTGAGTAAGTGATCTACCTACAATAGAACCTGTTTGGAAGTACATGTTTAAAGCTTCAGCTGGATTATAATTAGTTCCATTACCAAGATCAACCTCAGCCAATCCGTCCATATCTAAATACACACCGTCTGGCACTATTCTAGACATAACTTGTTGCAGCTTTAAGTGAGTTATTTGAATCATATCAGCGAAACCAATACACTTGCTCACTAAGCTTTCAATTCTACCTTTGTACATTCTAGGTGCACAAATAGCATAATTCATTTTTACTTTAGTAGTGTCAGCATAAGGTCTTGACATGTTTTCAGCTAGCTCCCATTTAAGCATTGTATCTGTGCCTAGTACTTTAGCGCCATGATATAAAACCTCTATAGATCTTGAGACTCTTTCAAAGTTATCATTTTCAGGTGGATTAAACGTGTCTGGCTTTTCAATAGCTTTCATTAAGCCTTGATCTGTTTGTTTTATTTTAAAAACTTGGTTATGATAAGTTTTGTAGTCAAAATATAAAACTTGTACAGTGTTTTCATCATAACCACCCCAACCTGTTATATATTGTCTATTGCCAGGCATTTTTTGTATACGCTCAAGCTCTTCTTTAGATATATTAGGAAACTCTTTTTTAAGCTCTGGTATTGTAATAGATTTTATTTCACCAACATAGTATATGTCTTCAAAATTAGGATCTTCAGTGTATGAGTAAACCATATAAGCTGGATCTACATAATCAATAGTTACACCGTTAGCTGTGTTAAAACTTGTTTTAGCGGCAGCAATACCACATACTGCTAAATCCATATTTAAGCGGCGCTTAACAAGTTCATATTTATTTTGAGCTAACACAGAGGATATAGCTTCTTCTTCTGCTATTTCTATACTCTGCTTGTATGACAGCTGCATGTGTAACTCTAACTCTTCTTCGTTATTAGGCAGAAGCTCTGGATTTAAAGTTTGATACAAATCTATTCCAAGGGTTTGCTTCAAATTATCTAAGTAATCTTGAGCAATCATGTCTTCATATATTTTAGAAGCGTACTCAGTTCTCTTTTTTATAGACTCAGGATCTTGAGCGTAAGCTTTCACGTCATAAGAACTTGCAGATATACCGTTTACTACAATATCTACAAACTTAGACAAAATAGGTACTGGTTTCCAGTCTAAATTAAGATAAGATAAATCACCATTTATAGACAATTCATCTTTATATTTTTGAACTGGTTGCTCACCTCTCGCATAAAGCCTAAGAGTATTAAAATTATTCCAGTTAGTTAAATAAGTGTTACCATTCATTCTACCAGATCTGAACCACTCATACTCAATAGCCATAGCCACTTGACTGCCATATTCTCGACTTGCCTTTTCGGCATCGCTAACTACTTGGCTTGGAAAAGCGCTATTTGAATTAGTGTATATATTCATTTAACTTATTATTTTTGATGTAGTTCCCCTGTTATCGTATTTTTTTATACCTAGATCAACGGGTTGTATAGTTTTTTTACTTACTGGTGAGTACCTGTGCTTGTTGCAGGCCATAAGAGCTAAACCAGAACTAATAGAGGCATCGTGTTTAGTTCTATTGTTAATATTGAACTTTGCCCAGTCTTCTAAAGTTCTTTGAAAATAAACATCTCCGTGCCCAGTTTCTTTTAAACCTACGAAATGTTCTATATACGTTTCTATAGCTGACGCATGCGCTTGCTTAATGTCTTCACTTGAATTAGGTATACCACCTAGCTCTCTTTCTGTTACTGATAACTTATTATATTTTTTATCAGGTCTATTCATACAAAAACCCCTATAACCTCTTCTTTTAAAATAATATAAAATTCTAGGTTTATTGTTTTCTATAAGTATTGGCATTCCATAGAAAATACAAGCCATGAGTACGTCTTCAAAAAATATTTCAGCTGTTTGAGGTCTAGCTATATATTCTAAGAAAAAATGATTAGGCGGAGCGTCTTCCATTGAGAACTTGGTTAAACCGTGCAAAGATCCTTTTGAACCTCTTTTGTCTACAGTTCCTGATATGTCATAAGGATCACAACCAAAAGCACCTACGTGCTCATTGCCTGGGTAATTTTTACCGTTTTTGTTATATCTTTTATTCTGTAAATTAACAGGTGGTACCCACGTTATTAAAAATCTACCATCATTATTAGGAACAAAAATTACATTAGTATCTTGCTCGCCATTTTGCCATTGAAAAGAACCTTTAGTTACGCTTATAGAGTTCTTGAGATCTTCATTGAAATCTATTTGTTCATAGATTTTAGTTAAATTAAAAAGAGACTCTTTAGATTCATCTCTGAAAGCGTGCTTAGTAGTTCTTGGAAATTGCCTGTAAAATTCATTTAAAGCGTCTTGATCTTGCTTTAGTCCAGCCACTTCGTTATCCCAGTACTCTACAACACCTTGCTCAATTGCTTCGCCTTGCGGTCCACTAATTTTCTTGCTTGGGGTGTCGAATACAGGTAAGCCATAAGAATCGATGTATCCTTCGTAATTCCATTCCATAGGTATGAACAAGCTATATAATCCAGAGCGAGTTTGTCCATTTGCATTTCTTTGAGTAACGTCTGAGTCATTATATAATTTTTTAAAATTATCACCACCTTTGTCTAATGAGTTACTAGTTGAACCCATCATACATTTACCTATAATTCTACTACCTAATCGTAAACACGTTTTCGTGACACGCCAGTTGTTGAGGATGTTCGTCGGGCGTTCCCATTTACCGCTTTCGTCGTGGACAAGTAGCTTGAGTTTCTCACCGTCGTACGAGTTGTCACCGGTATTCTTCCAGTCGATCGTGGTGTCGAGGCCGTCGAGCTCACGTAATGTCTCGTTGGTCTCGAGCTTCTTACGGGTGAATTTACTGGCTGGTACACGATAGGCAAGCTCTGTCTTTGGCCTGTCCATACCGTCCTGTATTGGTTTAAAAAAGAAGGGGTAATTAACCGATATTGGTACCACCTTGTCCGTAAACATCTTCTTCGCATCAGGTCCACTCTTTGATAAAATGCCAAATCTAGAGTCGCTTGATATGGTTGCCATATTAACGCACTCCCCGGACGCCATAAATGAGAATCCAGATCGTC
>WLWF01001435.1_pt1 | contig 19532 bp, 8 predicted proteins | sample 6718331 | NCBI WGS metagenome assembly WLWF01 (sample SAMN12718692, study PRJNA515312) | sponge metagenome | isolation source: marine sponge | host: Mycale hentscheli | place: New Zealand: South Island, Marlborough, Capsize Point | collected 2003-05-01
TTTCACCTGAAAATTGTTTAACCTCAGGAGTAGATACTCCTCTATTAAAAGTTTGACCCAGATAATATGTCCTATTATTTATGACCGTTGACAGACCTGAGAAGTCGTCCAGGGTGAGACTTACGCTTCCTCCAGTAATTGACAATGCACCGCCAGTATCTGGTGAACCAGAAAATCTGTTTAGATTATAACCAAATGATGGATTAGTTTGTGCAACTCCAACAGTAGTAAATCCTGCAAAAGTTCTCTCTTGCCATAATTTTAAAACACCAGTAACTTGATCATAACTAACAACTTTACCTATGGCAGTAACACCAGTTCCAATTGTCTGTTGAACAACAGTATCCTCTGTAAAAATTGCTGAACTATAACCAACTCCAGTTAACCTAAGAGCATAGACTCCACTTGCTTTATCTAGTGTTAAAATTTGATTACTACCAAATGCCAAAGGATTTTCTACAATTCCAATTCTAGCAATTTCATTACCCGTGATGAAATCTGGATTTTCCACATCATTCTCAACCCTTGAATATAAAAGAACATTTGTTGCACCAAGTTCTCTATTGATATCCGCACCATGTCCACCTTTAGGAGGAATAATTACATTCAAAACAGGAAACTCATTAGGAGAGGGAACACCTCCTGCAATTAAATCTACATTACCAAAAGTATAACCAGATCCCTGATTTGAAACTACAATACCACCTATTTTTGAATCGTTATTAATTGTTACTGTACACTCTGCCCCAGAACCATCACCTTTAATGGGAACTTTGGTATAAGTTCTATTTGCAGTTCCTATTCCAACTCCACGATTTTCGATAATTACAGTTTTAAGTCCACCATCAACAGCGTTATCTCTTACAGCAGCATCATCACTGCTAGTCTCCCAATTTGAGGGAACTGGCATGTAATCAGTGCTGTCAAATCTAACAATGTCTGATGGTTTGATGGTATACAAATATTTCCAAATATATCCATCACCACTGGTTCCTGCAGATCTTGGTTCTAAATCAGTAAACCTTGGTTCATCCAGTGATGGTCTTCCATTTACATTTTCTGGGTCAGTTCCATTTTGAAGACAGATGTAAACTCTATAATCGCTATTTAAAACAAAATAACTTGAGGAATATAATGAAGTTCCGTTAGAGTTTTTAGGAGTATTGTTTATGCTATAATCATGTCTATAATAATCATAAGTTCTACCAGACGCCCAGACATTTTTTGATACTACCTGTTTAGCATCATCTGAGGTAATTTTCTTAAGTGCAATTATAGTATCCCATGTTGAATTTTCATTGGCAAAATTGTCAATAGGTGCCGGAGGATCATTATTCCAATCAGCATTAATTATCGTTGGATTTGGAAGTCCGACGAAACTATAATATGCTTTTCCAACCGTATTGAATCCGGCTACAAAATTCTTAGCATTCAATATCCTTATCTGATCAGTTATAATGGCAGACATTTTTGTAATTTTTTAGTTATTTATTAGGTTACAAACCCAATTGACTTGTATGCGGTTTGTCTTATAATATATGGTCCAGTTTTAATTCCAACTACACCATCAGAAGTAATGGCATCATAGGACTTAAATCCTTGTCTCTCACTGAATAAAAGTTTACCCCAACTATATCTTCCGTAGAAACTGCTAATCGCTAAACCAGCAGCGGTAAATCCATTGTAATGTGCAATACTAACAGTGACTCTAGCAACGTTAGTAGTTCCAATTCCAATTGAAGATGTATTGGCAATAGAGACACCAGCAACTCTGTAGATATTATCTAGGAAAGAATTTCCAACACCAATTGTATTGCCACTTTCATCAAGGGCAGTCACTCCACTTCCAACATTAGATTCATAGACAATAAAGTAATCACCAGTTGATATTCCACTAGTTGTTGTTTGTGCAGTAACACCCGTATTATCTCTCAATGGAGAATTTGCTTCAATCAGTAAGTCGAACACAATTGCGGTAGATGCGATACCAACGGAAGTGGTGCTGATTCCAGTAATAACTCCAAAGTCACCACTATATGTGGTTATGGTGTTATTCTCTGTTTCTGGTCCTGCTGGAGGTCCAATCAGAACGACTGGAGGATTAGTGGAGGTGTATCCGGTTCCAGGTGCAGTAATAGTTACACCAGTAACAACACCAGAAGTAAGGGATGCAACTGCAGTTGATCTTAACGTGCTTCCTAATCCAACAGGATTCCCTATAGTCACGTCTGGAGTTGTTGAATATCCAACACCACCATTGGACAATGCAATAGATGTTATTGTTCCAGCAGCAGAAACGTTAGCAGTTGCGGCAGCACCCACTGGTACGTTATAATCAAATATGGAAACTTTATTTTGGAATGCTACTGAGAGTTGAGACTCATTAATTGGATTGAAAGCAGGTCTTACATTATCAACATATATCGTTGTTGAACCAACACCAACAGATTTGATAATATACGCTGTTGGGAAAATGTTTGGTTCATACAGACCACGCGACTTGTCAATGACCTTTCCATTGATTAATACATCATTTCTTTGTCTACACCATGTTATAGGTCTTTCTGCTTTTTCATTTTTAGATAATCCTGGTCCAGGATAAACATTTGTGTTTACAGAACTTGCAGAAATAATTGTAGAAACTGATCTTTTATTTTGATTTTGTTCAAAATTACCACTCTTAAATTGAAGTGTGTCACCAACCTTAACGGTTTCTGTTACATCAACATCATTAACGTCAATTTCTCCAGTTCCTTTGTATAGTAAGATTTTAACTGAGTCACCTGCTTTTGGTGCCTCAATGAATCTAATTGAACTGCCACCTAAGAATTCATAAGATTCTCCAGGGACTTGTATAATATCATTGATAAAGATAAGAAGATTATCTTGGATACTGATGTTTGAACCTTTAGCAGCAACAATGGATAAGAACTCACCCTCAGATTTAATTGGGAATACTACTCTTTGTCCATTAAACAGTGAAGAGAATTCATCTAAAAATTGGAACTCACCAACAGACCATGCATTAAATGAATCTCCATCAACCCTTTCCACTGTTATTTCAAAATCACTAAAAGTTTTTGTTGGGTCTGTTGGAATTCCGACAGTTCCGCCAATACCAATAGTTAATGTCTGTCCAACTTTATATCCAAATCCTGTATTAGAAATATTAAATTCAATTATACTAGATCCTTGTCCAACAACAATGTCAACTTTTCCTCCTGTTCCTACACCAGTGGAATCTGATGCATATGTCAGTGGCAAATCAACATATGGAAGTGGATCATCAATAACCACATCAAGTGCTTGATCAACTTTACCACCTCTCGCATAGAAGTGAGTTCTGGTAGAAATTCCAGCATTAATTTCAAATGTAGTCGCATCTACGATTGCAAGAACTGGTGTTCCTGCAAAAGCAGCATCTTGACTGCTTGGCGAATTATTTTTAGGTCTTGGAGCGATAATCGCAGCTTGTGCTGTACCACCAGAAACATATTGCGTAGCAACAGTGGTAACTCCAATATTAGTGGTGAATATTGTTGAAGTTCCCACATTGGTGATAGGACTTCCTGCATAATATGGATCACCTGCTCTGGGATATCTGTGCTGCGTTGTGTTGCCATTCTTAGTGCAGGTAAATATTAGAGATTCTTTGGCAAGTTTAATACTTCTATTTGGAAGTAATGTATGAGCACCAATGGTTAAAACAAGAGCACCTGTTGCTGGATTATAGGTAGCAGCACTGACATCATAAAGAACAGACTTAGATGTTCCTACATTAACCGTAATAGTATTGGATGTGGTTGCTGTGATTGCAGTATTAATGCCTGCGATAGGATCAGTTGGTCTTGGATATGGATGATCACTACCCTGTTGATCCATATCACACCTAAAGACGATTGAACTGGTTGCAATTCCAACAACAACGTTCGTGTTTAATCCATGATTTGGAATTGTTATTACAAAATTACCAGTCTTAGGATCATATGTAGCACCTGTTGGAGTAAACTGTGTTCCAACTCCAGTCGTCACTGCATTATCCAGTGCATATTGGAATGTATGTAAGTAATCTCCACCTTGAATTACCGCGAAAGTGCCGGAAGTGCCAACAAATGTATGAGCATACTGATCTTTAGCACCAGATCTACCGACATCTAGGGTAATAGTGGTCGCAGTTGTAGAACCAACCGAGATTGCTGTGTCAAAGAATACATCTCTATTTCTGGGATAAATGTGAGGAACTGTAGCACCAAGACCGCAAGTGAATGCCAATCCTGTTAATATCACATCACTATTTTTACCTGGAGCAACAGAGAGTCCATGAGCAGAGTTTGTAGTAACTGTCAATATACCGCTAACATGATCATAAGAGGCAGTAACAACACCTACAGATGGAATGTAATCGCATGTGAAGGCAACACCAGATAAGACAACATCATCTCCAACAGAAAGATTATGTGGGAAGGAAGTACTAACAGTTGTAAGTCCTGTTATAGAACCATATCCTACATTAATAATATTTCCTGGTTTGTAGAAAATTTTATTGCTAGTAACGGCGATTCCAGTAATAAATCCATCAGTAATTTGTGCTGTTCCAATTCCAGTTATGTCAACTCCAGTTCTACTTTGCCTTTGAATTGAAACATTTACTGTTGTCTGAACACCAACTCTATATCCAGATCCACTATTACCAATAGCAACATTTGTAACGATTCCTGTCCGGGCAATCACTGCTGTTCCACCAGCAGCAACAAGAGGTTGATAACCGAGACCAGATGTAGATCCAACGGACAGAAGAACTCCGCCAACAGGAATATTTGCATTGTTAACATCATAAGATACAGAACTTGCAGTTCCAGTAAAACTTATTGAAGTAATACCTGTGGTTTCAGATACTGTGTAATTAGAATTTTCACCCAATCCTTGAAAAATGCCGTTAACAAGAATTAATGTAGAGGTAGTGATACCAGTCAGATTTTGTTTGTCAGAGGTTAGAACAAATTCTCTGGTCAAACCATTAAATCCTTGAGAAATATCATCATAGATGTGATTCTTAGCATAAGTCTCAACAGTTGAACCTGGAGGTCCACTTCTCATAAATGATCTTCCGAAGAAAGTAGATGATGTTGTTATACCAGTCCAATCTCTGAATGATGGTGGATCAGTGGCAGATCCTATTGGATTGTTACCGTAAGGTGCCTCTGCAAAGTTAATTGTATTGTCAACAATATTATAATTTCCTTCAATCTTTGTAACCAAGGTGTCCTTAGCATGTGCTCCTAGTCCTGTTCCAAACCAGTTACGACGAACCTTGACAGCATTCGTTGTTCCTATTCCAATAGAAATAATTTTGACAATTTCATCATCATCCTCGGTTCCAAGTTTTACATAATCACCGGCAAAGAATGAAGTTATACCAGTGAAGAATATAATATCCTTACCTGGAGTTGCTGAAGTCGATAATCCAGTAGTTACTGAAGTTGCAACAATAGGAGATTGAATCATGTTGTCAATAGACACTATGACTTTGGAGTTTGCATCTTTTGCAGTAAGAGTATGATCAACACCTGCTGAAACACCAGTAAATGCTACAGAGACTGGATTTCTCTTAAGAGCATTTGCTGCACTTGTGGCAAGTTTTACTTTGTCCTCACTGATTTTGATGCAGAATACATTTCTAGGTAGAGTTGTAGTTGTTCCAACACCAACAAAACCATTAGTTGATGCAATTGAAACAAAGTCAGTTTTGATTCCTAATGGACTATCATATATGAGTTCTTGACCGCTGACGAAGAAGTGATTAGGTAAGAATAATGTATTATTGGTTAAATTAACAATATTACTATCTGATGCGTTAAATTCTTTAGTAAAGATTGTATCATTCTTATGAGTTAATGGAAAATCTCTTTTAACAGTAATCTCAGTTCCTGTATAAGTATCAAAATTAGATTTTAACAGTGCACAGTTTAAATCCTTATCAAATTGATCGACGTTTTCATACTCCTCAATAGACATTTTATTGATAAAGGTTTTAACGTGAACATTAATACTTGGATTTGGAGTAAAGTTAATCAGCGTTGTATTACCTGATCTAGTTGCACCCAAGGTTCCTAATCCAACTGGAGATGGAGTACCCGAGGTATCAACATTTGCAAATTCAGTCAAAGATATATTTGTATCATCATCAATAATAGTAAATTCAAACATCTCATGGATATTATTTGTTTTATCAGAGACAACAGCAATTCCATATGCAGCATCAACATCGGTGTCTGCAGGATTACCATATCTACCAACAGTGGTTGCTGTTGGACTTCCTGATGACGCGATATCAATACCCTCTGCTGATAATTTTGTAAAGGCATATGCATCAGTTCCAACTCCAAGGTAACCCTCAGAGGAGAATCCTACGGCAAGAACATTGACAAAGGTAGTCGTAACTCCTGCAATTGGAGTATAACTTACAACTATATCTTTGCCCGACAGACTTGCTCCAATTGTTCCCAATCCGGTAGAGCCGCTTTGTGAATCGAGAGTGTGATTTGTTAATTGATTGTACTCTAATATTTCTACCGAGGAATCATTATGAATAATGCTAATCTCTTCAAACTCTGTCTTGTCATTGGAGTTTTCAACACTTACAAGAAGTTTTGCAGCTCTTGTGTTAGAAGACTCTGTTCCTATTCCTCCAAGAGTAATCAAATTGGTTGTTGTGATGCCAGATATAAGAATATTTGAACTTGCAACACTAACTAAAGACCCAGGGAAACTAGATGCAGTAGAAACACCAATGTTTTCTGTTCCAAGACCAATAGATTCTGTATTCAATCCTAATCTATCTAAACTGTAACTAAAGATAGATAGAGCATATCGATTTAATTTAAACTTATTTGGGAAGAATTGCAGAACTCCTTCACCACCCTCAATACCATAGTCATAGGATCCTAAGTCTAATACAGTATCAACATCTCCATATTGACTAATCATTGACTGACCATTAACTCTACTGTTTACTACAGTAACGAGTGACATTTGTCTCTCTGAGGTAAATATAGTATCTTTAACAAGACATAAGAATTTAACTGCTTGACCATCTACTAAAGATAGTCTTGATACCACTTCAAATGGAGTTGATCTTCTATTACTGTTAAACAATCCACTAATATCGTCTATACTCAAAACTCTATTGCTAACAGACTCAGAAAAATCAGTAATAAGTCTAGTTTTAAATGATATTTCATCAGAGAACTCAATATCACCCTGTAAGAAGTTTTCTGTTGCAAAATCAAAATTATTAACACATTCTAAATCACCAACACTTATCATATCAATTTCGATAGTGGTGGCATCTACGGGTTGTATATCTAAAGAATCTCTTTCTTCACCAACGAGAGTGGATTCTACCTGAAGATCTCCAAATTTTTTAAACCCAGTAGTATGAAGTAAAGTACTTACAACATCATTCCAATCATCAAAAGGAACTTTTGATTTAATAGAATATGAGAAGTTTTGATAATAATCATTGTCAGGTATCTTCTGATCAAACTTGTTTAAGAATCCAATACTTGTTTGCCAACCATTATCTACGATAGAATAATAATCTAAGTTATATTCTGTATCAAAATCAAAGTTATTGGTGATAGTTGCTTTAGAACCGGTCACTGGTTCTTCAATTACGCTTCCAACTATAAAATTATCAGCACTTTCAACTATAAGCGTCAAGTTAACTTCATCCCAGTTAGAGATAACTCCTTCTGAATCTCCAGATATAACAGTATTTCCTACTTGGAAATTATTAGATACTAAATCAAAATCAAATATTGGGAAATATTTCTCTGGTGTCAAAGTTATTGAAGAGTTGATAGTATCAAGTTTTCCCATCGTATCAGTATCACCAAGTTTATCAAATCTATAAGTGACAACACCAACGTTTCCACCAAGACTCTCATGCACTCCTATAATTTCAAATGTCTCATAATCATAGTCTGCTGAATTAAATCCTTTCGCAGTGCTTCCAACTCCAACACTTGCATGTTCTACAAGAATCTTATCGCCTAAGGAAAGAGGGAAGTTTTCACTATATTCCTCTGTCATAGTAGCAGTTACAGTTTTGTCAGAAGCATCATACACTAAATTACTAACTCTAATTCCATTTGGATTATCCAAAGGAAGAATGATTGGATTGGCGTTGTTTAACGACTGAGAATTTTTAAGAATACTTACATTTGGGTCACCTAAATTGTATCTTATATCAATATCAGAAATTTTCTTTTTAGTGGTTCCATCTAAAACAATTAAAGCAGGAGGAACTGTATATCCTTGACCAAATGAGGTGATTCCAATTCTGTTAAATTTAAGGAAGGTGCTCACCTCTAAAATTTGAGGAAGTTGTGCCTCCGGTGCCAAAGTTGGATCAGAGGGATAATTGAATCCAATATTCTTTAAATCAGTTCTAGTAACCTTTCCTATTGTATTACTAGACGGTTTTAGAACAGCATTTCTTCCCAAAGATGAGGTTATTGAACTGATTCCAGGTAGTTTTGAATATCCCTTTCTTATATCGTTAGAATCAATTTCTGCAATGGGTCCATATACTAATGGTGAATTAGTAGTGTATGATAATGCAGATGATGATGTACTAGCATAAGAAACAGACTCGGGGAAAGTTTCTAAAGAATACTTAAAGGTATTCGTTGTCACACCACTGACTACATGCTGTCCAGTATAAAGACTTTCAAATACTTCTATTTGATTGTGATATTTTACCTCTTCACTTATGACAGCTTCTAAATTAACTGTTAAGTTTCCGGCAACTCTTAGTGGTTCTAATCTGTAATAAAGAACTTTGGGAGTATTTCCAGTTATATCTAAGTCTATCCTTGCATTTGAAGTTCCTAATGTACCAAACTGTCTAACTGCAAAATCTGAATCTTTTCCTTCAGTGACATATTCTCGTACATAATTAGAATCGGTGTAAAACTTAAACGTAAATGCAGGTAATACAGTTGTATTCTGAACATAAGATAAAGATGAATCACTAACATCAAATCTAACGCTGGTGTCTTTATAGAATTTAAGGGGAGGATTTACTGGTAACAAAGAACCTGAAGAATCATTTGATATATCTACAAATTTTGGATTTGGTTGTTTTGTTTGGTATGTTGATTCACATAATTTGACGTTATTAGTGTCAACAACATATGCGTAGTATTCTTGGTTATTAAGTAAACCAGTAGCGGGTGCTGTAGCACTATGGATAACTTTTTGTCCAGTAATCAGTCCATGGTCAGATATATTAAGTGATGAGTCTGAACTAATACCAGCAAGGGTAAAAGATAATTCACCAATTACTGTCTTTCTATTGTGAGTGTTATATCTAACCTGTTGAGTTTTCGTTATAATTGGATCTACATCAACAAAAACAGTTTCATTCCTAGAAAGACCATGAGTTCCTGCTACAGAAACAGTTACTTCATTTCTATCAATTTGACCTTTAACAACATTCTTATGATTAGTTTGTAAACTATGATTTACTCCTGTTCCGACTCCAACAAAATACAGTAATCCACAATGAGATGTCGTGTCTGCTATGCCAACAAAAGTTCCTATGGTTCCTAATCCAACTCTGACTGAGGATAAACCAATAAAGTCTCTTCCCAAATTAGCAACGAATACTTTTGTTCCATCAGTTATGATGCCAACACCAGCAGTAGCCTCTGTCTGAACTCCAATAGGAGATCCATCATTAAGTTGATAAGAAACTTCGTCACCTGTAATCAACCCATGATTGGGTAAGTATAAATGTTGTGCCAAAATAAACTTGGAAGTAGAACCAGATCCAGGATTTGCAAAAACAATTGTTGATCCTGCACCAGTTGCTGTAGATGAACTGATTCCCAAGGACTCTGCAGGATTGAAGTAGTATTCTCTATTTCTTCTGCCACTGTAAGTTGTCTTGTAACCTACGTTAATTGTAAATCTTCTAGGATCTTCCTTAATGACAGTGGTTATTGTGTGAGATACACCAACCACTCCATTTTGAGATCTTAAAACTCTTAATCTAGAAGATTCTTTGTCAATATTCAAAACTTTGGCAGTTTCAGTTCCAATTGTTAAAATATCATTCTCTTGAATTTGAGGATATTCAAAACTTCTTGTTGAAACATCAATAAAAGTTACAATTCCTGTAGAATTAACAGTGCCAATAAATTTAGAGACTGTTAAAGTATTTGTAGTAACTCCTACTTGATAATTTCCAGCAAGTCTTGCTGAGGTTGTTGAAATACCAGATAAATTTACGATATCACTATCTTTAAGATTGTGAGAAGCACTAGCGATACCTATGAAGGAATCATTGCCTACAGGATAAAATTCGATATTAGATATACTAGTTTTAGCAGCACTCACTAAAGTTACATTTTTACCTCTAACTTTGGATACCCTAGATGCAGAGAAAAATTCTGTTCCACTTTCTTTTTCAAAAATAATACGATCATTAACTTGATAATTAATTCCACCGCTTTGTATGCCAACTGAAGTAATATATCCTTTTTCAGCACTTTTTATAGTTGAATCTGAATCAACAAAATCAAATGGTTTTTGTAAGTAATCATATCCACTATTCTTTTTATTCATTGAATATGGATAAGTATTTCTCCTCCAACCATGCTGTCTTACATCATAATTTTTCTGATTTGAATTATTATCATAATTAAATTCGTTTGGTTTAGAGTTAAATGACTCTCCTATCAAATATGGAAATATTGGTCTCTTAAATCCTTTGAATAAACCATCAGAAGACGCAGTAGTGTCTATCGTTGCAAAGTATGCATAAGTTCCATTCGGAAAATCTGGAGTCACACAGAATCTTCCATTATTTCTATCTAAACTTGAATCGCTAATTGACTCAACCCAAGTAAAATCTTCAATGAAAAATTCTTGGGGGAAAGCACTTAATGGGGGTCTGTTATCTTTTAAATCTAGAACATAACCGGACTTTAACTGAACTATGTTTCCACCAGTCGCATTTTCGTATCCATAAGGACCATAAATTGGGTTACCATCATATGCCCAACCAAGTATTCCCGAGTGATCAGTATTTGTTGTTTCTTCGCCGTTAACTAATTTAAGATCTTTTTTACCATAAAGGGTAGATCCCCCAGAATCAACTGAATAGATAATTTTTCTCAAAGATCTAGGTGCATAAGCATAAGATACTTGTAAGTCGTCAGTTGCATTGCTAGAATCCATTAAGAATGCATCATCAGAATTTAAATTATTCTGATTTTTCTTAACTTTATTAATCGTCCAAGTTTGTATTTCAGTGGTAAACTGAGCATCTTTACCAGCAGGTACAATTTGAATGGTTGTTGTAGATGATCCATAACCAACACCAGCACTAATAATTTCAACTCCAGTAATTTTTCCATTAGAAAGTCTCGGAGTTAGTTTTGCTCCCTGACCAACTCCATTTACAATAAGTTCTGGTGGGGAATTATATTCCTGCCCAGGTCTATTAATAACTACATCTGATATCTGCCCGTTTGTAGAAATAACTGTTTCTAACTGTGCACTAGTTCCAGATCTTAATGTTATTCTAGGATCTCTCTTAAAGTTAATTACATCAGACACTCCATATCCAACTCCAGTGCTTGTTAGTTTAATTGAAGTTATTTGACCTCTGAATACTGGTTGAACAACTGCCTTAAAATCACGTCCTCCAGTAGAGGCAAGACCGACATTGCCAAGAACTTCTACTGAAATTGGTTGATAGTTGAAATTATGAGTTCCTACACCAATACTAGAGAGTGTTTGATATTGATTTGTATTGAAGTAAAAATCTTTTGCAGTGGAACCTATGCCAATTGAACTTAATCTAAAAGAATCATTATCAATCTCCGTTACATAATAATCTGTTTCTGCTGAGAGTCCACCAATTGAAGTCCCTTGAACTGTATAATTAATGATCTCTCAAGTTTTGTAACCATGATTAGAAATATTAATTAAATTGAGTGCTGTATTAATACCTGCAGGAGCGCACGTTCTCTGCTTGTTCTGATACCCTGTACCAGGGTCTACGATGCTTATTGACCCAATCGCTGATTTAGCGTTTAAACATCTAAGTTGATGTGTCCCATCACCAAAACTGCTAAGAGTAATGGTTCCAACTCCAGCAACAGCATCACTTAAATTATTGTGTAATTTTATTTGATATGGAGACAAAACTCCTGCATAATAAGTGGCATCTGTTGATAATCCACCTATTGCATTTTTACCAAAAGTTTTATAAACAACTCTCTCTCCATTTTTAAATCTATGATGAGTTGTAAATCCAATAATAGAAACTGTTGTTCCAATACCAACGTCTCCTATTCCTGTTGTGGTTGTAGAGATACCAGCAGCATTAAAAGAATTTGCAGTATGAACTGGAATCATGTTTACTTCAGCTTTGGCACCTACTCCATTACCTCCAGTAATTTTTATTTTTGGAATCTCTACATAATCAAAACCTGGATCTATAATTCTAATTTCTTTAAGACTACCACTAACAGCACAAACACCGGTTGCACCTGATCCAACAGAATCTTCAATATGAACAATAGGAGGATTTACCACATCATAGTTCAATCCACCAGAAGTTACTTCAATAGAATTTAATCTTCCATGATAAATGAAGTCATTTGATTTATAATTTAATATTTCAACTCCATTAATAAAAATACCAGAATATTTTAAATTATTTTTAGGAGTAAAAGAATCTGTTACTGGCGTGGATATTTCCCTATACAATCTGGTTGCGCTAAGATCTCTTCCCTTATTATCTGCTCTTTCTACAATATTACTACTAATTACAGTAGAATCAGCACCGCCAGGAGGAGTTATAGATTCAAATTTACCAGCGTACAAATTTGATGCACTTTTTGCAATTTTAATATTATTTTCATCAATTCTTTGTACAATATATCTACCCTCTGTAAAAAGAAAACTACCAATTTGTTCACTAACAATTACATTACCATCTGGTTGAGTGATTTCTGTGGTGGTTTTTTCTGGGGTATAATAGATAATATCCCCAGTAAAGAAATTATGGTCAATACCATCGGTAAGTTTAATAGTTTCGTCACCTAAACGATACGTTCCACTAACAAAAAATCTTTGATTTCTAGGATTTACTTTAGAATCCAAATAAGATGGTAGAGAATTAGTTGAAACTAAGACTTTATCATCTTTAACATATACGTTATTAATATTTGCATTATATGTAGATACACTTGAATATAAATCAGATTTGAATTTTGATATTCTCTTTGATACCTTTACCTGCCTTGTTACATCACCAACTCCACTTCCTCTTATCAGAAGTTGCTTTGCACTAAAAACATCAGTAACAACTAAATCGTTGGGTGATTTTAAATTACTAAGATCTGTCAACTCTATAAGATCACCTATTCTAAAAACATGATCGTCTTTAGTTGTTAACTTATAGATATCGTTATTAGCATCCTCTAAAGTTAAAGACTCTATATCATAATACTGTGCGGTATTAAAGAACCAATTATTCGATTTTAAATCTGAGGGAATTTTTCCCAGAGATTTGATTTTAATTTTTGTATTCTCTAACTGATAATATGCATCTGTTGGTTTTTGGAGATCACGTAAAACTGATCTAATTTTTACTTTAATACCACCATCTTCTTGGGTCTCTGGATCATATCCATATGCAAATACATTCTGGTCAATGATAGTTTTATCTGGAATTATCCTTGTTATACCACTTGTGCTGATACCTAAAAACTGAGTATTAATCTTATCTGTATATGTTACTATACCACTGGTTCCATCTTCAAATTTAACTAAAAGAGAACCAGAATCTTCAAACCCTATTGTTGAATCAACATCAATATAAGTTTGTCCCACGGCAACAGAATCTATTGCAGATGTCTTAGCATGAACAGTGAACTCACCATACAAAAGATTTGATGCTCCATCAAATCCACTGAATGAACTATCTAAACTTACTTTATAATAGGAATCAGTAAGAACACCAACATAAACTTTCTCAACGTTAGATATTGGAGCATATGCCATATTAATTGAACCAGTCGAATCCTGGAACAAAGTGGCATTGAGTAAATTTTCTGGGTTACCCTCTTGTGCTTCTACAATTAAATCTCTTGTTAATCGATATTGTGCATTTGATGGACTAATTAAATTATCTTGGGGTCTTATTAATTCTATCTCATCATTATATAATGCTTTAAATAAAATTTTAAAGGAAGACTCTGTTCCTCTTGTGGAATATAAATCGCGAGATTGTCTTATAAATTGAGCTTGGTTTAAATTATCAGTTAACTTTTCTGTTTGAAGCCCAGGTAATAGTTGACCTTTTACTCTTCTTAAAAACTCTTGTAAAAATAAAACACTGAGATTTTTTATCGAAGTTTGAAACTTGTGACTATCTGCTGAAGTTTCACTAAATGTTAGTTCTTCAGAATCATTAGATTTATCATAAGAAGATACACCAGTAAATCCTCTTTGGCAAAATAGCAATCTATTACCAACTTTTACTTGATATACAATAATTTCATCATCTATTTGGACAATTCCCAATTGATCTGGAAATCCATCTGCATTATAAACATCAATAAAATTTTGAGTATCATCAATATCAGCTGCTAATTGAGATTCACTGACAGTATTAGCATTCTCACTTAATTTTAAGTAAGAATCAATATTATTGATTAAATCTAAAGTTCCACCTTGAAAATCTAAACCATTATAATACTGCTGGAAAAATTCATCAATTAGAGGAAATTCATCTTTAATATATGATGCTAATTGACTCCCAACTAGGTGGCGAATTTTTATGGTATTTTTCGGCATTTGATTCTCTTACAAAAATTTATTAATATGGGTTATTATTAACATTGACATAGCTTGATGAACTTCTATATGTTGAACCTGAGGGATCAGAACCAGAAGAAATGTCATCAATAATCATTTGAACATTGGAACTATCTAATTGTAAATAAAGATCCTGTAAACCAATTACATCATTTGAATGTGGAACTGCAAATATTTCCATAATTTGTAGTCCATCTTTGTCTTTACCGGAGGTGATGTTGATTGGATTTAAAGTTATACGCCCTGTCATGTAATCAATTGCACCAACATTTCTTCGTTTTACCACAGGAGTTGTTGATCCTGGTGCTTGCAAAGAATATAATGATATTATTCCAGTTTTTGTATCATTGGGTTCGTCAAAAAGATAAACATCATCTGTTATATCTAGCACTCTAAAAGGACTCGATTTTATGTTGTAACCATTTAAAGATTGAACATGCATGTGATTACCAAAATCGATTGCATACTCTGCAAACTGATTAGTCGCAAGTCTCAAATCTCTTCTCATTTGTATAGAAGTTAAATTAGAGGTAATTGACTGATGACTCTGATCAATAATTCCTAAAAACTTACTATACTTGAATCTCGTACCATATTTATTCAACTCAGAGGAATCTGCATATGCTTGAATATTGTTTTGAATTGTCGTGGAAACAGCAGCAACATCTGTGATTGCTCTTGAGTTGTAATAGACTTTACTATCAGTAACAATATGGAGATATTTTAAATCTAGTATTTCAGGTACAATACCAGTTACAGAATATTTTCTTAATTGTCTTTTTATATTTTCTTTAATTCCTTGAGAGACGAAATCTCCGTTTCTGGGTTTGATACTAATAAAAACTTTTCCAAATCTAGGGGGAACTAACTCTTCCCCTCCAAAAACTGATATTGACTCTGCTTCTGGGTAAATTTTATTTGGAATAAGAATTTCATAGTCATTTGCAGTTATTGCACGATCTTGAGTTCCATATACCTGGGGTGCATACTTTTTAATTGAAGCAACACTCTCAATAGCAGCACCACCTGTAGAGGGTGTTTGAGATGAAATAAGGGAGATTCCACTAGTGACTGTATTTTCTATGGAATCTTGCAAATAAACTAATCTACCGCTAAAATTAAAATCACTAATCCTATTGGAATTAGCACCATCACAAACTAAGTAAGAAATCTCTACAAGGTTTCCATCTTCAAGTGCTCTCCCAAATACACCATCACCAAAAATAACCTCATACCTTTCATCCTCTATTTCTTGTAAAAAGAAGACTGTAGATGATCCATTTATGACATCATTAACTTTTGAATCAATTAAACTATTTGTTAAATCATATTTTAGTTTTATTGTTGAAGTATTTGACGGTTTTACCACGACCAATATTGTATCAGTATCAATTCCAGGATTATTCAGTGTAAACCGTTGATTTGGATTTTGTGAAGAATATGTATAACTTTGAGTTATTTTTGTTCCTTCAATAACTTCTAAATTTTCAAATATCGCTCTTCTATCAAATACAGAGACTGTTGTATCCTCTAAAACATTAAAAACATATGACTGTCCACCAAACTGATTTGAAGTTGCAGCTACTGGTCCTGCTTTTAATGTAACAGATGGTGGTGATGTTGACAGTTCATCGAGGTCAACAAAGAAGTCAACAACACACCTAGATGCTTTCCTTGATTTTGGGGTATATCCAATATTTCTTGCCAGTGCAACAACATTCTCTCTTAAGGTTGCACTATCAATGAATACCTCATTTGCAACCATGTTTGCATTATATGAGTTGATATAGGTGTTATAAGCAAGCAGATCAATAATACTTGATAGGTTTGACCCCTCAAAGTCGTAATCCGTAAAATCGGTATTTGTTCTAAGAACTTCTCTTAGTGTGCTTTTAATCTGGTCAAAGTCCAGAGTGCTGAAGTTTAGGAGTGGCATTTACCTTGTTGGTTGCAAAACGAATTCTAGTTGTTGCTCTGAGATATCCGCACCAATAATTTGGTATGTAATGACAATATCATATTGATTGCCATCAAAATCTGGATTCACTTGGACAGATTTTAGATCTACTCTTGGTTCAAATCTTCTAATTGAATTTTCAATTTCATCACGGATTGTAAGTGAAGTTATTTCATCCATGTTCTCAAAAAGCATTTGAGAAACTCTTGATCCGAATGTTGGTTGAAAAAACTTTTCTCCAGGTGTTGTAAACACAATATTACGAACTGAGCGAGAAATCGCAGTAGCATTTTTTAATGCAATCAAGTCATTATTCAAAGGATTAACCTTAAATGACATGCTTACATCTTTAAAACCGCGACTAATTCGCTCTAAAGGCATGGACCAACGTTGTATTAGAATTATATTTTATTTATGTCACATTTCTAACTAAAATTCATTAAGATTTACTTGCTTAAGAGTCATAATTTCTTCATTTTCATCAAAAATTTCAGTTTCTTTCAAAGAATCCGTCTTTTTTGGTGTTTGATCGTCATTTGCGATCTCACGGAGCATCTTTTGATGCTGATGATTCGCTAAATTGTCTAAAAAATCGTGATTTGTGGTCATTTTTCCTCTTTTTCGGGTAAATTTTCGCGTTCTTTGGCAGTTTTCCAAAAATATTCGTCCTCACGTCCCATTCCAAGGCGTTCATAACCGTTTTCAACACTATAATACTGTGTAGAGACCTTAAAATCAGGCATTTTGGGGTCAACAGGTGTTAAACTATTGTCAAAAATACGCATTCTATTATTTGGGTACAGTGCATACTGTCCATTATCTAGTTCAATCAAGTTTGATGACTTATGTTCAGCAGGATTCTCACTTGTTGCATAATCAACGACATCAGGGTCTTGGTGATAATTGTCCAGGGTACACACGTAGGTGCCCTTCTGAGTGCCGAAATCGCGTGTGTATAGTTCATAGTCCATAGACCCAATAAACTGCTTCTGAACGGCAACTACGCCATAGTCCATGCAGTTCCAAAACTGTAAGTTAGGTAGGTCCATATCAGGTTCTGGTGTCTCTGGCTCCGAGACAAACGCGCTGATTGGCAGTTTATCATACATTGCAGCATATTCAGGTAAATACGTCTCAAAATAAAAAGCGCGTCCAGGAATCGACTTTGCCGAAACCCAAACGCCTTTTACAAATTCACCGTGACCACTTTGATGGTCAGTTAAGTATTCTTTACGTACCCATACCTCAACAGAGGGAAGGTTACATATAAGTGCAGCCATAGTAAAATTAATATATCTTTACTATCTAGCGACCTTGACCTCTATAACGTTTGTTCTTTCCATTCCGAGAGGTTGCCGAGAGGAGCGTGTGTTTTCCACTACCCTGACGAGTTTTCTTGGGCTTGCCCTTAATATAGCTGCCGCCTTTCATGATCATAACCGAGTTTCCTCCAGTGTAATTAAATTAACATCAAGTTCTTTACCCTCTGAAGCACTTTCATAATAGTCCTCAGAGTATTTCTGCAAAATATCTGCACACTCCTCAGGGGAAAGGTCTGTGTGAATCCTCTCCCCCTTGTAGAGTACATTAAATAATACGGGTCTTTTCATGTCCTACACGAATGCGAGGGTCGCACCAAATATCGAAACCTTCTTCTTTTGCATCAAGACAGAATGAGACATCCTCACCACACATATCTTGTACATTGCCAGATTCAAAGATTTGCATCTTCGGAGCAAACCAAGGATATTCTAGGTTCTCAAAGACGCCATTCTTAATCATCACCCAACCGAAACCAGTGTAATCTACCGTGAATGGTTTCTTACGTTTTGACATCGTTTCAGTAGTCTCGTGATTCATCACTCCACCATTCTTACGGAAGTCATCTTCTTCCAACCAGTGTGCTACTGAGGTAGTATGTCCATCTTCAGTAGCATACCAACCAGCAGTAATCTCCTTCTCTTCACCATCTGCATTTACTGCAAGATCACATAGTTGCCAAAACTTAGTGGTATCAAAAACAATATCACTATCAATCCACAATTGGTAATCATACTGCAACTTACCGTCCCAGGGGATCTGCTTAGGTCCACGGAGTACGTTAGCACCCAAGCACTTGCAACGTGCAAAGTTTACCATTGAAGAGTAATCCTGACTGATCTGAATACTCATACCGTTCTGAACCATGTCGAAACATAGTTGAACAAAATTCTTTAAAAATGTGAAAGAACACCCACGACCTGGAAGACAAAATACAATTGCCTTACCTCGCATTCTTTCTTTGATTGCTTCAATGTCCCACTCTTCTTTCTTCTTAGTGGGCGCATTTGCTTTTACAGTAAATCCTTTAGCCATAGTTTGAATTAACCTTCAGATCAATTATATCGTAGTATGTATGTAAAGTCAATAAGATGGGTCTTCAGTGTTATATGGAGATTTCTCAACCTCCTCATATGACAAATCCTCAAGGGAATAATCAGTCTGCATTAGACCAACTATACCCTTGAGGGTGTTCCAGGTTATACTGAATTCTTCCTCTTTAACACTATGAAATAAACATTTATTCTTTGCGTATATGTGAAAAATTTTTTCCTGCTCCTTTGGAGTCATTTTTTTCCTGGGGAATTTTTTTATCTATTTTGAAATGAAAATCCGAATAATATATGTCTCT
>WLWF01001440.1_pt1 | contig 19494 bp, 23 predicted proteins | sample 6718331 | NCBI WGS metagenome assembly WLWF01 (sample SAMN12718692, study PRJNA515312) | sponge metagenome | isolation source: marine sponge | host: Mycale hentscheli | place: New Zealand: South Island, Marlborough, Capsize Point | collected 2003-05-01
AGTTTCTTAGAAAGGATATATAGACTTAAAGAGATTAACTTTAAAAAGTATCAGCATAAAATTTTAGGAGGTTGGTTAGATAAAGCAGAGGGTGTAGTATTTGATAACTGGACAATAGGAGAATTTAATCCTGATAATCTACAAACATCTTGTGGAATGGACTTTGGTTTTTCTGTTGATCCTGATAGTCTTACTGAGGTTGCTATAGACAAAAAGAAAATGAAGATATATATTAAAGAGCATATATATCGTAATGGTTTAAAATCTCACGAGTTAGCTAAGATAGTATTAGCAAAGGTAGAGAACAAACTAATTATAGCAGATAGTGCAGAACCTAGATTGATAGAAGATTTAAGACACTTAGGGGTTAATATAAAACCAGTAAAGAAAGGAACTATAGAAAGTGGTGTAACTCGTATGCAAGATTATCAGTTAGTAGTTACTTCTGAATCAACAAACATAATTAAAGAGTTAAACAACTATGTCTATGCAGATAAAGGAAGCAAGTTATATGTAGATAGTTATAACCACGCAATAGATGGTATTAGGTATAACGTAATATATCACTTAGACAATCCAAACGCAGGTAGGTATTTTGTACAATAAGAAAAGGTGCAACTATGAAAGCTACACCTTTAACTAAACAAAAACTATTTGAAAACTTGACAAATGTACGATTTTAAACTAAATAACAATAAATTCTATTATATATTATGCAGGTAAACATTAAGAAAGATGGTAAGCAAAACACTTACAATCTAATTAACAGTTGGGATGATGTAACACTTGACAAATGGGCTAAACTTATAGATAGTAAAAGTAAGTCAAAGACCAAAGAAGCATTAGATACAATTAGTTTGTTATCTGATATACCTAGAAAACTTGTAAAAGAGTTAAGTATAAATGATGTATCTAATATCTTAAACAGAGTAGCTGCGTTGCAGAACAAAGCTAGTAGTAGGTTAAAAAGAATAATAAAGGTAGATGATGTAGAGTATGGCTTTCATCCTGATCTATCAGAAATTACTCTTGGAGAATATGCAGATATTGAAACCTACATACAAAACGGAATGGAAAAGAACTTAGCTAAGTTAATGGCAGTTCTTTACAGACCAGTAGTAGAGAAGAATGGTAAATACTATTCTATTGAGAAATATAATGGTAGTGGTGTACGGATGAGGTCGGAGAAGTTTAAGAAGATGAAAGCAGCAGATGTAAATAGTTCATTGGTTTTTTTTTGGACTTTAGGCAACGAACTATCGACAATTTTGCCGTTGTATTTGATGGAACGGATGGAGGAAGTGAAACAATCACTACTGATGAAAAGTTCGCAACAAAGTGGAGTTGGTTTGGAGTAATGTATAATTTGACAGGAGGTAGTATAGTAAACTTAGAGAGAATAACTAAATTAAGTTTATATGAATGTTTAACTTGGCTAACTTATGAAGTTGATTTAAACGAAACAAAAAAGGTTAAAAGATGACACATTTTAAGAATTACAATAATACAATAGATACCTTAAAACAATTAGGTGCTAATCAGTTTCAAATACAAACTGTAACTACTGGAGATATATACGAGATTGACTTAGAAAAAAATACATTATATCCTTTAATGCACATCAATCCAGTTAATGCAGTAGCACAGAATAATCAAATGACTTTAAACTTTCAAATATTTATTATGGACTTAGTCTTTCCTGATGAAAGTAATGAGCAAGAAGTACTATCTGATTGTCTTAGTATTTGTAATGACTTAATAGGTACATTAAAGAACGGAGCAAGTCTGTACTTATCAGGTGCAAGTCAAGGACAAAATCCTGCATACTTTACAGAAGGAGATATAACAATAGAACCATTTACAGAACGATTTGATAACTCAGTAAGTGGATGGGTGTTTACATTACCAATAGTAATAGAGAACGACTATAACACTTGTATAGCACCACAGTCGTCAGCATACGCAGGTAAATAATGTTTAAATTAAAAATAGGAAAATTAACAATACAACTAATACCACCAAAGATTACTTATGAATTATGAAGATATAATAGAGAAGCTAGAAGAAATAAGTATAAACTTTGAAAGCTATAATGACTATCCTGATAGTGCTAGTAACAATGCTAAGAGAGCAATTGAATGGAAAGAAAAAAATGGTAGTGATTGTGGAAGTCGTATTGGATGGACAAGAGCAGGACAATTAGCAAGAAAAGAAAATATTAGTAGAGATACTATAGCAAGGATGGCTTCATTTAAAAGACATCAACAAAATAAAGATGTACCTTACTCAGAAGGTTGTGGAGGTATTATGTGGGATGCTTGGGGAGGAACTTCAGGAATAGAATGGGCAATTAATAAATTAAAACAAATAGATAAATAATTATGGCAGATTTAACAACAACCTTATCTGAATCAGTAACACTTAATGGTGCAGTAAGAGGTACAACAAACACAGTAACAACAACAGGTATTAATAACGTATATGAACGTATAGTAACTTGTACTACAGCACAAACTACTTATTTAGCAACTTTTGATGCTAACTCTTATGGGGAAGGAGTATTAATAGACAAAGAAGATGTTAGATATATTAGGGTAACTAACTTAGATTCTACAAATTCTTTAGAATTAGCAGTAGTTGGCGAAGCTACAAATTATCAAGTATTACTCAAGGCAGGTCAGTCTCATATACTTTGTGCAGCAGAAGATGTAATGTTAGCAGAAGCTGACACATCTCCTAGCTTTGGTACTATGGCAGATTTAAGAAGTTTACAAGTTAGTCCTGCTGCTACTTTAGATGTAGAGATATTTGTAGCTAGTGTATAATGATAGCATTAGAACGATACTTAAATAGTTTCGGTAAAAGTGTTGTCAATAAAGCTAAAGGAATACTAAAGAGAAAGAAAAAAGTAGTATCAGGTAAGCTTCTTAATAGTATATCTTACAAACTTAAAAAAGACAATGATGGATTGACTGTTCAATTTATGATGGTTGATTATGGTACGTTTGTAGATAAGGGAGTATCAGGTACTAAGAAAAAGAGAACGTATGTAGATTATAAAGGGAAAAGAAAAGACACACCTTATGAGTTTGGTAAGACAAGAGATGGAGGTTTAACAAGAGGTTTAGATAATTGGATAGTACGCAGAGGTATAGCACCTAGAGATGCACAAGGTAGGTTTATATCTCGTAAGAGTATAAAGTTTTTAATAGCTAGAAAAATATATACACAAGGAATACAAGGAATTAGTTTTTTCCAAAAACCTTTACAAATAGGAATGAGAGATTTTTACAATCAAGTAGGTAAGGCAATAAAAGAAGATATAGAAAACATAATAACAACATAATGGCAATAATAATAAATCAAAAACCTTTATATAAGACATTACCTGTAGGTCAAGATATAATATTCTCAGTATCAGAAAACACAATAGTTGCAAATAATTTCAACGTAAAATTTGTAGCTTATGTATATGTAAGTGATAGTAATGCAACCTTAAATACTGCAAATAGAATAGCAGTATTAAAAACAACCCCTAACAATGCAGGTGTTGGTATATTCTCTTTACAACCAGTATTAGAAAGTTATGTAAAAGCTGATAATAATGGTACTGACTTTTTAAATGGTAGTAAATACAAAACAGTTTCATATTCAGACACAACTCCACATCCAATACACTTAATAGATCAATATGCAACCTCTAAAAATTCTGTCAAATATTTTATGGTAGAGTTTTTTTTAGAATACTCTCCAACTATTGATGGTAATGTAACTATAGACACAACTGCTTATAAAATGTCAGAAACTTATTTATTTTATAATGGATATTTAAATTATGATAATGTATTAAATCAAATAGGTAATGATTATGGTTATCCTCTATCTGATTTAAATTATGTTATGAATAATTCTAACGCATATTTTTTAAGTAATGCACCTACTACACAATATGCAAGAATAAGTGATTATGGCACACTATCTTTTTTTAATTTTTTATCTACAGCAGATAATTCTTTTGAAACTGGTTCTAATACTGCTACAGTAAACAATGTACAATATTTTGCTATAAAATTTTATGATAGTTCAGATACATTATTAGCATCAACAACACCTTTTGTTAATTTTAATAATGGTTCTGCTACTACTTCTAACCAATATGCAAACAGTAGGTTAAATTATTTTGGTGCTTTTCCTGCTAACCTAAATGGTTGGAGTACTCCTTTTACTATACATAAAGATAATATAAGTTATTACACAGTACAGGCATTTGATGATAACAATCAAATCATAAGTCAATTATATACAATAAATATTATAACAGATGACTGTAAAGGTTTTGAGGGTATTAGATTAACTTGGCTAAATCCTTACGGAGTTTGGGATTACTATACATTTACTAAAAAGTCAGTAAGGTCAATACAAACTAATAGAACTTCTTATACACAACTAGGAGGTACTTGGAATGAAAGCACATATAAGATAAATGGCTTTAGTGGTGGTAAGAAAAACTTTAGAGTAAACTCAAAAGAACTAATAACAGTAAATACAGATTATTTAGTAGATGCTGATGCAGTATGGTTTGAGGACTTGATTAATAGTCCTGAAGTTTATATACTAAATGGATATTCATCAGATGCTAATGGTATGGTTAATAAATATGTAGAACCAGTTACAGTTGCAACATCAAGCTATACAAGAAAAACAAAAGCTAACGATAAACTAATACAATATACATTTGAATTAGAAAAAAGTAAGAATAAAAGAATACAATCTGCATAATGAGTGTCCAACTAATATTATATCCACAAAACTATCAAGGTGTTTATTCATCTAATTCTAGTGTTATAACTACTAACTTAGTAGCAGATGGTCAAAGTTTTAATACAATAGGTAATCATACAGGATATAGTTCTTCTGCTAATGATCCTGCTTTTGATGCAGTAACTAATGATGCACCTATAAGTAATTGGAAAAAGTTTAGGTCGCAAGGTAGTAGTTCTTATGCAGATGTGGATTTTCCAGTTGTAATATCAGGGTTTATACCTAAGTTAAGATTTAGAGCAGCATCAGGTGGTAGTAATTCTAGTAGTGGTGTATATCAAACAATAAACAACTTAGTGGTTGGTGCTTCATATCAATTAAAATTTAGAGTAGTCAATGCAGCTACTGGAGGGTTTATATTTATAGGTGCTGCTAATTATGGAAACAATTTAGGAGGAGGAGGAGTGTCTGTTATATCAAGTACAGGTACTGGTTTTAAGACATTTAATTTTACAGCAGTAAACACATCAGAAGAACTTATAATAGATTATCAAAATGATGGTAATGACTATATTGATATAACAAGAATAACTGTAAAAGGTGCAGGTGCTACACCTCCATTAGTTTTCACTGATTTAGCAGATGGTCAAGTAATATGCGACTTATACGAAGATGAAGATATACCATTAAGTTTATCTATTGATAATTTTAAAAATGTAGCTGAGAAAACACAGAGTTATAGTAAAGACTTTAATCTACCTGCTACTAAACGTAACAATAGAATATTCACACAAATATTTGAAATAACTAATTCTGTAGAAAATAATCCAGAATCATTCAATCCTTATGTGCAAACACAATGTGTACTAAAACAAGATGGTAATGTTATCTTTAAAGGTTTTCTAAAATTAATAGATATAGTAAATAAAGATGGAGAGATAAGCTATAATGTTAACTTATATTCTGAATCTATAATATTAGTAGATGTATTACAAAATAGATTGTTTAGGGATTTAGATTTTAGCGAACTAACACACGATTATAATAAAACAAATATAACAAATAGTTGGTATGATGGAGCAGGTATTACATTATCAGAAGATTTAGAATTAAATTCTTTTGCTCGTGATTCATCACTAAGTCTTAACAAGACTACAGTATTAAAATATCCTTTTATAGACTGGACTGGTAATTTAAGTGTTGACAGTACAACAAGCTATCCTATATTAAATAAGTTAGAAGATGCTTTTAGACCTTTTATTCAGTGTAAATATATAGTAGATAAAATATTTAATGATGCAGGATTTACCTTTACATCTACTTTTTTAGACAGTTCTACATTTACTAATTTATTTATGGACTTTAATTGGGGTGCAGGAGATATGCCGATAGAGGTTAATAGTAATGCAGTTGTAGGTAATTATAATGCTACATCTAAACACTATGCAGGTTCATCTTATACAAATTTAAGATTGACTTCTCCAACATTAAATTTAGCTTTAGTTGATTATGATACAAGTACACATAAAATTACAGCTCCAAACAATAATACAGAATATTCTATCAATTATGATTATCAATTAGGAATAGATAACGGACAACCAACTGTAGGTTTTAGATGGTTAGTTACAAAAGCAGATGGAAGCCCATCTATACCTATAGATGAAGGACAAGGAATATTTGGTCCATTTTTTACAGGTTTTTTTAGAGGTAATTTTACTGTAACATTAGATCAAGGAGATACATTAGAAGCACAATTTAAATCATCTATTGCTAATATGTTTTATCAAACTTTTGATGTAAGTATTCCAACAACAGCTACAGTAAACATAACAAGAAGTATAACTGGTGTAACAGAATCTACTTTATTAAATAATTTAAGAGGAGATTTAGGACAATGGGAATTTATTAAAGGACTTATTAATATGTTTAATTTAATTATTAGACAAGATGAAACTAATCCTACTAATTTATTAATAGAAACTTACGATACAGTATTTAACAATATAAATAATGGATTAACATTATCAGAAAGAAATATTGTAAATGATTGGACAAGTAAAATAGATGTTTCTGAAATAAAGCTAACTCCTTTAGATTTAGCTAAAAAAACAATATTTGATTACATAGAAGATGACAAAGACTATGCAGCTAACTTATATAAAAACACTTTTGTAGAACCTTATGGTTCAAAAACATTTGATGCAAGAGGTAATACTATATTTGTAGAATCAGAAGAAATAAGTGCTACTCCGTTTGCATCTACTATTGTAAAACCTTTACTTGATTATTTACCTCAGTTTTTAACTCCTGCTATTTACTCATCAGATGGTGGTGTTTATCAAAGTTTTGACAATAAACCTAGAATACTATATAAAACCTCTGCTAGTCCGTTTACAATGACTGATGGCACTTCTTACTCTATACCTACACAAAACGGAGTAACTGGTAGTGGTACAGAAACTAAGTATCTTAAATTTAGTCATACAACAGACTTACCTCCTTTATCTACATCATTAGATTTAAACTTTTCTCCTCACTTACTAATAGGTATATCAGGTAGCACTCCAAATAGTTTGTATCAAGAGTATTGGTCTAATTATTTTGATGAGTTATATAACTTTGATACTAAAACAATGACAGTAAAAGTAAATCTAAACGCATCAGATATATCTCAGTTTGATTTTAGAAATAAAGTAATGATACGAAATAGAGCATTTAGAGTAAATAAAATAGATTATAAACCAAACGACTTATCTACAGTTGAATTTATACTTATACCATAATGAATTTTAAAAGAGGATTTAAAATAAAACCTAAAGAAATAACTGGAATAGGAGAAGTTATATTTACTGATGGAACTAATGATGTAGTGCCAAATCAATTATCTTGTGAAGCATACGGATATACTTACAATTCAGATACAGGAACTTGCGTAGCTTTTGAGTATAGTACACAGGTGCAAGGATTTTTTAATAATGCAAGTAATCAGAGGTCAGGATCAAACAATACAACAGAAAAAGCAACAAATAATACTTTAATAAACGGAACTAATAATCTTACAAAAGGTAATAATAATAATTGTCTAATAAATGGTAGAAAACAGGAATTAGGAAACGGATTAAATAATTCTGCTATTATAGCAGGTTCATTTGGACAAGCATTAAATCAAGGAGAAGTAGTATTAGCAGGTGGTGGTTTTGGGCAAAGATCAGGTATGGCTCAAACATCTTTTATACAACAATCAGGAACTACAACAGATGCTACTGAAACACTATTAACAACACAAAACTTAAACAGCACACATATACTAAGAGTAGCTAATGCTGTAATAGGATTTGAAGCTAATGTAATAGGTATAGATATAAGTACAGGTTCTAGTTTTGGTTATGGTTATGTTCAGGTAACAGGTGCAGTTAAATTTGACAATAGTCTAACATCTTCATATTATCAAACAACAACTCATATAGTTACTTCAGGGCATAGTGGTTTACATATAGAAGCACAAATGAAAGATGCAGAAGCAATATCTTTTGCTGTAGCAGTTACAGGAATAGTAGATAAAACAATACAATGGACGGCAGATGTAAAATTATGGCAAAATAAAACACTAAAAACTTTTTAAGATATGGCAAAAGAAATAATAGAAGCAGAAGTAAAATCAAATATAGGCGAAGTAGCTAAAGAAACAGAACAACTAGCAGATGCTACTAAAGATGCTGAGAAAGGTTTTAAAGGAATAGGTAGTACTATTAAAGGTATGGGTACTGCTTTAAAGGCAGCAGGTATTGGTCTAGTAGTAGGTTTATTTGCTAAACTAATGGATGTCTTTAGACAAAACCAATCAGTAGTAGATATATTTAATACTGCTATGGAGTTTTTAAGTTTAACATTTAATGACTTCTTTAAATTCTTACAAAATAACATTAATACTGCATCAGGATTTATGGATAAAATCTTTGGTAATGAAGCAGTACAAAATGTAATAGACTTTGGTAGGACTTTAAGTATTGAGGTTATTACTAGAGTAAAAAACTTAGTACAAGGTATTGGTGGTTTAGGTTCTGCATTAGTTAAGTTGTTCAAAAGAGATTTTGCAGGTGCTAGTGAAACTGCTAAAGCTGCAATAACTGATCTTACAGAAGTTGTAACAGGTAACGTAGTAGAAACTGTAGAGATGGAAAAAACTATTACTAAAGTTACTGATAAGATAAAAGAATATGCTAAATCTACATACGATAGTGCTAAAGCAATAACTGAAATGAATAAAGCTGCTGAATTAGCAGCAGTTAAAAATCAACAAATTATAGAGCAGAAAGATAGAGAAGCTGAATTACAAAGACAGATAAGAGATGATGAAAGTAAGACATTTGAAGATAGAATAAAAGCTAACGAAAAGTTAGGAACTATATTAGAAGAACAAAAAAAATTAATGCTTGAAAATGCAGATGCTATAGTAGTAGCAGCACAAGCACAATATGACAAAAATAAAAGTGATGAAAACTCAATAGCTTTAATACAAGCTAAGACAGAAAAAGATGCAGTACTAGCACAGATTACAGGTTTTCAATCTGAGCAGTTAGTAAATCAAGTATCTTTAGAAAAAGAGAAAACACAACTAGCTATAGAAAACGCAGATGCACAGATACAAGCATATAGCGACCTTGCAGGTGCATTAAGTAGTTTAGCAGGAGATAATAAGGCATTAGCAGTAGCACAAGCAACTATAGATACATTTGCAGGTGCTAACAAGGCATTTGCACAAGGAGGTGTAGCAGGTTTTGTAACTGGTGCAGCTATTATAGCATCAGGATTAGCTAACGTAAGAAAAATATTAGATACAGATGTAGGGGGTGGTGGTGGAGGTGGTTCAGTACCATCAGACACAGGTACTCCTGCACCTCAAGTACTTAGTGGTGCATTTACATTAGGTGGTGGAGAAGCACAACCAGTACAAGCATACGTTGTTACAGATGATATGACTAACAACCAAAACAAGTTAGCTAATATACGTAGGAGAGCAACAATTTAAAAATCAAATATTAATTAATTAAATCTATTATATAGTATGAAAAGAAAAGCAACTAAGATTGTAGAGTTAGTAATAGCAGATGATAGCGAAGAATTAACAATAGATGCTATTAGTCTTGTAACTTCTCCTGCAATAGAACAAGATTTTGTATTCTTTGGTAAAGAGAATAACAACTTGACACTAGCTAAGGTAGATGAGGAGAAACGTATGCTAGTAAGTCCTGCATTAATACCTAATAAACAAATATTTAGGTATGATCCTAATACTGATTCTAACTATTATGTGTATTTCTCAAAAGAAACAGTAAGACAAGCTAGTGAGTTATATTTAAAGCATAACAACCATCACAAAGCTACATATCAACACGAAGATAGAGTATCAGGTGTATTGACTATAGAGAGTTGGATTAAAGAGGGAGAACAAGACAAGTCTAAGCTATATGGCTTTGACTTACCTGATGGTACTTGGTTTGTTAAGATGAAGATAGAGAATGATGAGATGTGGAATAAGATAAAAGATGGAGAACTAAAAGGTCTAAGTATAGAGGGCTACTTTATTAATAAAATGGAAAAAATGGGTAAACAACAATTTTCAAACGAAGAAATAAGAGAAGCAATAAAAGAATTGTTAAGTGTACAGAAAGTAGAACTAGGTTTAGTTGATGACCTTAATAAAATAATACAAAATTTAAAAACACAAGTTGAAAGTTCAGAAAGATGGTATAATTCATCTGAAAAAAGTGATAATAAATATATTAAATTACTTTCTGAATGGGCAAAAATAAAAAAGGAAAAAGATCAAGAAGCTAAATTGAGAAATGATTTGGTAAAAGAAGCAAAAAAATCTATTAAAGAAAGTAAAACTATTTTAAAAGAAGCTAATAGTTCTGTAAGTAAAATAGGAAAAAGTTTAAAAGAATTGGGATTAGATGAGAAAACTATATCTAAACAAGTTAGTGATATAAATAAATTAGAAAGCAAATTAAAATCTTTTAATTTTGATTTTTTAGATGAATTACCATTTTAAAATAAAATAATATGAGAGAAGATATACTACAAGCATTAAGCGAACTAATAAAAGAAAAGACAGAACTAAAAGCTGAAAAGATTGAGTTGGGTATTGCAGATGATGTTAAAAAAATAGAAAAAGAAGTTTTTAGTGTAGATGAAAAGTTAATACTAAAAAATATTTTAGCACCATTAAGAAGAGGTATGTCAGAAATAAATAAAATAGTAAAATTAGAAAATAAGTTAGAAACATCACTAAAAAAAGCGAAAAGTCAATTAAAAGAATTAGGTGTTTCTGAAAAAAACATACCTTGGGTAGAAAGTGGAGAAAGTACATTAAGATATATAAATGATGTAAAAAAACTTTTAAAAACTTTAGACAAGACAGAAAAAACATTATCAGTAAATTAAAAATCAAACAAACAATAATTAATTCTATTATATAAAAAAAAGACAAATGGATTTAAAACAACAAATATTAGTAGCACTTGGTCTTGACAAACAAGAGGAAAGTGTTAATCTTGAATATCAAGCGAAACTAGAAGATGGTACTATAATAGTTTCTACTGCTGAATCTTTAGAGTCAGGAGTGGACATATCAGTTCTTACAGAAGATGGTACAACTATGTTACTTCCAGTAGGAGAATATAAGACTGAAGATGGTCAAGGATTCTCTGTAGAAGTTGAGGGTGTTGTAGCTGAAATTATGGAAGAAGAAGTAGAGGAGGAAGCAACAGAAGAAGTTGTTGAAGAAGAAGCATCTAAGGAAGATATGGAAGAAGAAACTATTGAAGAAACTGAAGCAGTAGAATTTGATTCAGTAGCTTTTATGGACGAAGTTAAGTCTGTAGTAGTTGATTTGATGAGTAATGTAAATACTGAGATTGAAACATTAAAATCTGAGTTAGCAGAACTTAAATCAACAAATGAAGAATTATCTTCAGAAAAAGAAAAACTATCTGCACAAGTAGTAGAGTTATCAAACGAACCTGCTGCTAAACCTGTAGATACAAACAAATTTAGTGCTTTAGGTAGAGAAACTACACAAAGAGATTTATCTAAAATGACTAAAAGAGAAAGAATATTATATAACATAACAAATAAATAAAAAAAAATGGCTTTTACAGTAACATCAAATTATGCAGGTAAAGCATTCGGACAATATATTTCGGCTGCTTTAAAAGAAGCTAAATCCTTAGAGGGTTTAACTGTCTTAGAAAATATTAAATATAAAGAGAACATTAGAAAAATGGCAGGTAGCACTTTAGTAAAAGATGCAACTTGTGATTTTACTGATGCAGGTACTCTAGCTTTAACAGAAGCAGTTCTTGAGCCAAAGAATCTACAAATCAATGTAGACCTTTGTAAGAAAACTTTGTTATCAGGTTGGGAAGCAGAAGAAATGAAAGCAGGTTCTTTTAACAGAAATGCACCAACTTTTGACCAGTATGTATTAGCATACTTTGGAGAAATTATTGCTGATTCAGTAGAGGGTTCTATTTGGTCAGGTGCTGATGCAACAGCAGGAGAATTTGAAGGCTTTTTAACTGCTGGTACAGGTGCTTTTGCAATAAATGGTAATGTAGTACAAACTGATAATGATGGTGGTGCAGGAACGGCTTATACTGCTGATAACATTATTGCAAACTTACAAACTTTAGTTGCAGGTATTCCTGCTAACGTATATGGTAGAGATGATTTAAGAATCTATATGAATATGAAAACTTACAGATTCTATATTTCAGCTATCTCTACATTAGGATATGTTAATGCTTACAATATGCAAGGTGACTACGTACCAGTATTTGAGGGTATCACAATCCAACCTTGTCCAGGTATGCCAGATGATGAATTAGTAGCTGCTGAAACTTCTAATCTTTTCTTCGGAACTGATTTAATTTCAGATATGGGTGCTTCTATGAGAATGCTTGATATGACTGACCTTGATGGTTCAGACAATATGAGAGTTGTTGCTAAGTTCTCAGGAGGTGTTCAAGTAGGAATTGGTGCTGACGCAGTTCAACAAAACTAATAACTGATTAAAAGGGAGTAGTTTCGGCTACTTCCTTAACTTTAAAAAAAATAATATGTCTTGTAATTTAACAAAAGGAAGAAACATAACTTGTAGAGATACAGTTGGTGGTATTAAGGCAATTTACTTTGTTCAGTATGATGAAATTTCTAGCTTTGCTGAGGGTACTGGTGCAAATGCAGGGTCTTTAGATACTTTCGATATTGGTAGTAATGACATATATAAATACACTTTAAAGAGGGGTACTGCGAGTTGCACAGAGACACTTACTGGTAACAGTGAGGCAGGTACTGTATTTTATACACCATCAGTTAATATCAAACTACACAAACTAACAAAAGAAGACCAAAATCAAATAAAACTATTAGCTTCTAATAGATTGGTTATCTTTTTAGAATTAAACGAAATAATAACAGCTACTGGTCATAATGTAATATTAGCTTTAGGACTAGAAAATGGAATGGAACTAAACGCAGGTACTAACGCAACAGGAACTGCATTTGGGGATATGAATGGTTATGATTGGACATTTGATGGTATGGAAAGAAATCCAATGCTAACAAACGAAGATTATACTTCTGAACCATTTGATAGTGCAGGATTTAGTTACGGAAGTTTAGTTACTGAATAAAATATTGTTTTCATATTTCTTAGAGGGCTACTTCGGTAGTCCTTTTTTTTTATCAAACAAAAAAGACTTTTTTCTATTATATAGTAAGTAAACAATTATGATACACGCAACAACAGATTCTAATGCAACTTTTATAGTAACGACAGAGGAGAAAAGAATTGATACTGGTGTACCATCTTCGCAGATAAGATATTTGTTTAAATTAACAAATGATATGTCTGAGAATGTTGTTTATGCTTATGGGCAAGGTCAAGGAGTAAATGATAGATATACAAAGGTTGAACTTTTATCAGGTGTCAATAGTGTATATACAGGTACAGTAAATTTTAGTCCTAGTGGTTATTGGACTTATGAAATATTTGAGGTGTCTTGGCAAAGTTCAAGTGTAATATTAGATGATGACCACGCACCTAAAACAGAAACACAAGTATTAACTCCTCCTGCATCAGATAAAGGAGTAGTACAAGGAAGTATAGAAAAAGGAAAATTAAACGTAGCAGAAGCATCAGGATCAGAAGAAGTACAATATACAGAACATTCTGCACCTACTGGTACGAATTACATATATGTTAGTTAAATAAAATAAAAAAATGGGAATAAAAAATACACAAGCATTATTAAATGAACAATTAGGACAATTAGGAGGAGTAGAAATATTTACAACTGCTGCACAGACAGGTAAAGATTACTATGCTATTTACTTTGTAAAAGATAGTGTTATATCTGCTATTACTATTACTGATTCAACAGGTTCTAGTAATTTACTTACAGATGTAGATGCAGGAATGACTTTATTTGGTAAAGTAACTGCAATTACACTTAGTAGTGGTTTAGCTATTGCATACAAAAACTAAGAAATGAAGTTATCATTAGGAATATCTTTACCAACTAGCAATAAGGGTGCTACACCTATTCAAAGACAAGCTAATGACTTTAAGGCTAGAGTTATTGCTGATGGTGGAGTATTTGAAGCTAAGGCTTGTTTGATAGATCAATTAAAAATATTAAATAATATAGCATGAGTTTATTAGATGATGTAAGTATTGTAGTTACTCCAAATGGATATAAGGCAGGAAGATTGTATGGTGTTTTACCAACATATGCTGAGGGTAGTGAGTTAATTCCTGATGGTAATTTTACAAATCAAGCAGCAGTTGATTTTTGGAGTATAGCTGATACAGGTGGTGTTGAAAGAGCAACAAAATCTCTTGAAAATGGTTTTATGAGATTAACATATGATATTGCTGATTCTTCAGCTTTGTTTAAAGCAAGTTTAATAACTCCAGATAAGTCATATAAAGTTACATTCAGAGCAAAAGGAACAGCTACTAATTGTAAATTTGGTTCTATTGGAGATAATGCTAGTATTATTTTAAATCCTCAATATGCTATTTCTAATCCAAATTTAACAACTGATTGGCAAGACTACGAGTTTTATGTTCCTGTTACAAGTTCTCTTCTTAGAATGTATTTAACAGGTGCTGTCTCTATAGGACAAACTTTAGATATTACAAACATATCAGTAAAAGAATTTACAGCATCAGATATGGATGTTACTAGAGCAACTGCTGCTACAAGAGTAGATGAGAATGGTTTAGTAAATTATGCTGAGATATTAGGTAGTGAATTGCTATTACAACCTGTAGATTTAGTAACTGATTTTTCTGTTGTATCAGGAGGTGTAATTGTTGATGCAGATACTTTTACTACAGGAGGTGGTTCATTAGATGGAATACAAAAATCTGTGTTAACTATTGGAGAAAAATATAAATTAATTATAGAAGGAAATACTACAAGTTCAGGTTTTACTATTGGAAGTGGAGGGTCAAGTGGGAATGAATATGGTAGTGGTTTTGGAACTCATTATTTTACTGCGGAACATGCTTCTTTATGGATTAGACAAAAAACGGCAGGTACTACAAACATAACAAGTTTTAGTATAAAAGAAATACAAGGAAACCCTGCAACTATGACAGCTATGCCAGAGGGTAATATTACTAACCAATACCCACTAACAAAGATTAGAAATTATTACAGAATGGGGGATGGTATATTAGATTCTAAATTCCTTAGTTATCCAGCTACAAATCCACCATTTATATTCCAAGACCAAACAAGTCCTAATCTTGCACATATACCTACTACTAATCTTTTAACTTATAGTGAAGATTTTAACACATTTAGAGTAGCAGGTTCTACAGTAACTCCTAATTCAATAATAGCACCTGATGGAACTAATACAGGAACTTTAGTAACTCAAGGAACAAACAATTTGGTTTTAAGAGGACTCAATGTAGTAGAAACAAATAAAACTTATACTTTTAGTTGTTATGTTAAATCAAGTGGTAGTGGCACAACAACTGCAAGTATAGATATAGCTGATGGAACTACACCTATTTTTACATTAACTAATGATTGGCAAAGAATCTCAGTAACATCAGAAGTTACTAAAACACCACAATCAACATATAATTTTGTTGATATGTCTGTTAATGGTTCACAAGGAGACACTTTTTACACTTGGGGTTGGCAAGTAGAAGAACAATCACAAGCTACTGCATACATAAAGTCAGATGGTATAGCAGCAGTAAGAAAATCAACAACTACTAACTTAGTAGAATATAGTGAAGATTTTAGTAAAAGTTATTGGACAAAAGCAAATGTTACTATAACTAGCAATAGTATAAATTCTCCTAATAAAACTTTAAATGCTGATGAAATTACAGAAACTATAGCAAATGGACTTCATTATGTAGGGTTTGGTGATAGTTTTGGTAGTGGTTGTTTTACTTATAGTGCTTTTTTAAAGAAAGGAACAGTTAGATATGCAGGTATAAGAGCAGTAAACAATGGTTTTGCAAACAGGTTTTTTGTAAATGTTGATTTAGAAAATGGTAGTGTTGTAGGCACAAATACGAGTGGTTCAGGTGTTACTTGGGTTTACAATGTTACTAACTATTCTGATGGTTGGTACAGATTGGAAATAAGTGGTGTTAACACAAGTGGAGATGTTGACCTATCTATATCACCAAGCAATTCGGCTAATCCAACATATTTTGGTTCTTTACCTACTTATTTAGGTAATACTTCAAATTATTTTTATGCTTGGGGTGTACAACTAGAACAACAAACACAAGCAGAAACTTATGCACCAACAAAAGGTATACCTGTAACAATAGATTTATTCAAAGAAAATAATTACGGACATACACAAGGAGGTGTAATACAAAAAGACGTACCTAGAAATTCATAAAATTAAAAATAAAAACAAATGATATATACAACACCACTAACAAGTTTACTAGAAGAAGTTGACGAAGAGGGAAACCCAGTAGTTGACTTCTCTCAAATAGTAGAAAACTCTGCAGCAACTGTTAGACGTTCTTTAGATGGAACAAAGTTTATTGCTAAGTTTTACGGAGAAGCTCCATCTTTCTTAGAAGGCTTAGACCAGTATACTCACGAAGAAATACTAGCAATAGTAAGAGGATCAGACTGGACAGACAACTCTGAGATTTAGACTATCGAGTAAACGTGTAATAATACTATTAACAAACAATTAAATTAAATAAAATGGCAAAAAGTAAAATAGTGGATTTAAATCCAAAACCAGAAAAAATAACAGCACCTGAACTTGAAAAAGTTCAAAAGGTTGTTAGTGATATTAACAGGGCTCAAATGGAAGTTGGTAGGTTAGAAACTCAAAAACACATGCTGCTTCACGATGTTACACAATTACAAGTTTTATTAAAAGAAGTTCAAGAACAATTAGAAAAAGAATATGGAACTGTAGATATTAGCATCGAAGATGGATCTATAAAATACCCAGACAATGAGCAAGCTGATTCGTAAAATATCTATAGGTAAAGATTATAAGAATGACGCTATGCACTATGCTGTTGGGCAAGAAGTGTATGGTGGTCATACTATATGCGATATAATAGAAACAGAAGATAAATACAGTGTGTATATTAAAAAAGGTAATGACGTATTGCCTTGGAAAGATTTTAATAAAAACATGGCTGTATCAGTAGAGTATAACCTGCAGTATTAATGAAGAGTGTTTATGATTTCGTAGTTTCACCTATAAAATCAAGATACAACAACACAGAAAAAATAGGTGATAAAGAACTAATAGTTAATACTGAAATATTCAACCACCAGTTTGTAAGCAGAGAAGCTATTGTAAAGTCTGTACCACTAATAGGTGAGACAAACATAAAGGTTGGAGATACTGTAATTACACACCACAACGTATTTAGAAGATGGCACAACATACGTGGTGAGGAAAAGAATAGTAGAAGTTTTTTCGATGAAGAAACTTATTTCATATCTGAGGAGCAAATATTTCTATATAAATCAGGAGACACTGATTGGCAAGCTTCAAAAGGATATTGTTTTGTAAAACCAATAGTTTCTAAAAATAATTTAGAGACTAATACTGAAGAACCTTTAGTAGGTGTTTTAAAATACCTAGATGATAGTTTAAAAACAACTGGTTTGCAAAAAGATGATTTAGTAGGCTTTAGTCCAGATGATGAATATGAATTTGTTATAGATGGCCAGAGACTATATAGGGTTATGACACAATTTATTACAATTAAATATGAATATCAAGGAAACGAAGAAGAATATAATCCAAGCTGGGCACAGGGCGGTTGAAGAACTTATTAAAGTAGCTAAAGAAGCTATTGTAGATTCTGATGATGATATATCCGCTGATAGATTAAAAAATGCTGCAGCTACTAAAAAACTAGCTATATTTGACGCATTTGAAATACTTAACAGAATACAAGAAGAAGAAAACCTGCTTGAGGGAAAAACACCTGAAGAGAAAAAGGAAAAAGTCTTTAAAGGATTCGCAGAGGGTAGATCTAAGTAATGTACAAGCAAAATTTAGTTAGCGTAGTAGAACCTATAAAAAAAACCACTATAAGTAGGCTTAATAAAAAAAGAAAGTGGAAATACGGTTACGACAAAGACCATGATATTATTGTTATATCTAAAACTGGTGAGATAGGTGATATATATGAAATACAAGATTTACAAATAGCATTGCCAAAAGCTAGAAATGTTTATAGTGGTAAAAAGAAAAAATGGGAGCAGTTTGAATATCCTAAAGAACTGGCAAGGCTTAAAAATATATTTGATTGGAGAGCATACCCTGAAGAAAAGAAGTCTGATTGGTTTGATTATATAGACGAAGAGTTTAAACGCAGAGAGGAAGGGTTTTGGTTTGATAACGATGGAACACCAACATATATAACAGGTACACATTATATGTATTTGCAGTGGAGTAAGATTGACGTAGGTGCACCAGATTTTAGAGAAGCTAATAGATTATTCTATATATTCTGGGAAGCTTGTAAAGCAGATAAAAGATGTTATGGTATGTGTTACCTTAAAAACAGACGATCTGGTTTTTCTTTTATGTCATCAGCCGAAACAGTTAATCAAGCTACAATATCAAGTGATGCAAGGTTTGGAATATTATCAAAAACAGGTAGCGATGCAAAGAAAATGTTTACAGACAAGGTGGTTCCAATATCAATTAACTACCCGTTCTTTTTTAAACCGATTCAAGACGGTATGGACAGACCTAAGTCTGAGCTTGCTTATAGGGTTCCTGCAAGTAAGTTCACACGTAAAAAAATTACTGCTAATGAAAAGCAGGAAGACTTGGCTGGACTTGATACTACTATTGATTGGAAAAATACAGGTGATAACAGTTATGACGGAGAAAAGCTTCAACTGTTAGTACATGATGAAAGTGGTAAGTGGGAAAGACCCGATAATATATTAAATAACTGGAGAGTTACAAAAACATGTTTACGATTAGGTAGTAGGATTATAGGTAAATGTATGATGGGCTCAACTTCAAACTCACTAGACAAGGGTGGAGACAACTTTAAAAAATTATATGGAGCATCAGACGTTACTAAGCGAAACAGAAATGGACAGACAGCGTCTGGCTTATATTCTCTTTTTATCCCAATGGAGTGGAACTACGAAGGATTTATTGACGAGTATG
>WLWF01001442.1_pt1 | contig 19442 bp, 19 predicted proteins | sample 6718331 | NCBI WGS metagenome assembly WLWF01 (sample SAMN12718692, study PRJNA515312) | sponge metagenome | isolation source: marine sponge | host: Mycale hentscheli | place: New Zealand: South Island, Marlborough, Capsize Point | collected 2003-05-01
TATATTTTTTTTCAATATATTATATATATTTGCGTGTCCAAAGGTTATATTGTCATTATTATTACAATAATGTATTTCATCGTTAGCTGATCTATAAATATAAGATTTAATATTAAATAATTTAGTAATAGAAGTACCCGCAGTTTTTGGTATCCAAATAAATAACATTGGTTTATCCAGATAATTTATATTATCCATATAATTTATATTATACATATAATTAAATTATAACCCAATTTCTACAATTTTCTAACAATTCATCATCAATTTTATTATCAAAATATAATACCACCTTTTTGTCTTTTATAGTTTTATTAACTATCTTAAATGTAATATTAAGATTATCTTTTAATAGATTTATATTATCCTCAATTTTATATTTTGCTAATAATTGATTACCATAACTATTGTTAGTAGAATGACTAACTATTTGTTTTTTATCTGTAAAATATACAGCGTGATCTTTTAAATTTAAATTAAAACCTATTTTTTCTTCTTCATAAGGATAATTAAGTTTTTCAAATAAATATTTCATAGGTGCTTTATAATCACTATTTTTTAATTCACATGTTAAATTAAGATATTCCTGAACTAAATCTTTATCTAAATATGGATATCGCCCTTCTATACCATATAATCCTGAAATTATTTCTTCTTTACCTAAAAAAGACCTTTGTGTATAATTATAAAATGAATACCATTGACAGGATTTGTCTTTAGGGTCTTTTGGAAAAATTTTTGTTAAATCGTCTGGGAAAATTCCCGAAAAATTACTATTGGTATAAATTGGTTTACCATTCATAGCATAATCAGAAATAATCTCATCCGCACCTTGACCAGATAAATATATCCTATGATTCATAGAATATGCTTTATCACAAATTATACCCATACCTACTGAAGCATCATCATCAATTAACTTCATATAATTTTCTCTGTTAGGTGATACACTAAAGTAAAAATCATCAGTATTCTCTTTTATATAATTTTTATATTCATTAAATATATTGTTATTAATATCAATAATATAGGAAGCTACACAACTATTTTTTTTATTGATTTTTATTCTCTTATCTATAATAGATTTATTTTCTTTTCCAATTATTGTATAAGTATGGTAAGGTATATTTAATAAATTTAAAACCGCACAAATTAATCCAGAATCATATCCACCAGACATACATACAAATACAGAATATTTACAATTTATAGCTCTTTTTTTTATTGAATTAATAAAAGCATTTTCCCATGAATTAAAATTTGATATATATTGTTTTAAGTTAAAATTAATTGTTCTAAGTTCATGTATAAGTACTAACCTTTTGATACTAAATATTAATGTTGTATTAGGGCATACTTTTATATTGTCTTTTTTAAATTTAGTATTATATAATCCACTACTGTATGATGAAATGCCTAGTAAATTATTTGATATGTTATAATATAATGGTTTAGTTGCAAATATGTCAGTTGATATTATAAATGTGTCTTCATTAAAATCAAATAATACAATGGCAAACTCACCAGACAAATATTTACAAAAATTATTTTTATATTTTTTATAGACATCAATTATACATTCACCATCACTTTTGTATTCCCCGTGTTCATTGTAATTATAAATTTCACCATTATAAAGGCAAATTATATTGTCTTTTTGAAATGGTTGGTATGTAACTTCACCTGTAATATTTAATAAATTATGAACAAATGTATAAATAATGTGATTGTAGGTATAGTTATAGGTGTTTGTATAATCTGGTCCTCTAAACTTTAAATTATAGTTATACTTAATTACTTCACTATTAGTTAAAAAATAGTTATAAATAAGAAAACTACACATTATATTGTATTATATAATATTAAATTTTTTGATAATATTCTGTATCATTATCACTCCAAAAAGTATAATTTTTTAAACATTGTTTATACCATATATCTTTATTATTTTCAGTGTCCTTAAAATTATATAGTTTTATCATACTAGTTTTACTATTTTTATCAACTTTAACCTCTATATCTGATTCTGATTGCGAATTACAAGTGGTATAAATTTCATAGTCCTTCCATTCATTGTTTTTTAAATTTTTAACTATTAGATATAATAATTTGTGTTGAATATTACCATATTCTCCAAACTTATTATGTGTAAATATTACATTATAATTTTTATTTTTAACATAATTTAGTATTAAGTTTTTAATATTTATTAATTCTTCGTTATCATCAATCGGTGTATTATCCATATTATATTTACTGTATTTATCCCTTACTTGTTCTATTTCGGATTTTAACGTTCTCTTAATCTGTAAGAGACTGGCCTTTCTCTCTCTTTAAATTAATCTTATCTTCTTTAGTCTCAATAACTTGGGAATTGGATAAGGAGTCATATTTTTTTTTATATAATAGAAGTTCTTGCTTAATTATATTTATTTTATCCAATAAAGACATCTCTCCATCTTTTATTTTTTTTAATCCTCTATCATATTTAACTAATATATTATTGTCAATATTAAGACAATCGTAATTATCTATATCATATTGGTTTATGACACTAATGAAATTTTTATATTTAATATTTTCACCATAATTAATATTTTCTTTTTCAATTGAAGTTAAAACTAATATTGAGATATAGGCATTATATTTTTTTTTTAAATAGTTAATTATTCCTCCAAATAAAAGAGTTTCGTCATCATGATGTGCTATAATAAATAAATACTTTTGTTTATCAAGTATATTTCTCTTTTTAATATCCATTATTAGTAAAAAGAAATTAATCTAATAATAACTTAAAATCCGTAATAGTTGTTTTAGACGTATTTAAGTTATTAATCCATTCATCTTTAGGTAAATCATCATAGTTTTCTAATAAATATAGTATTTTTTTTATCCAACAATCATTGTCAAAATTGTCACATACTAAAATTTCTGGATATATTTCATAACAACCAATATTATTTGAAATAATCGGTATACACTTATTAGATAATGCTTCTTTATTTACATTAGGATTAGCATCAAAATAAGATGTATTGATAATAAATTTACATTTTAACATTATTTTTAAAACTTCATCATTATCAATTAAATCATAACAAGTACAATTTTGGATATTGCTAAAGTAATCTGATGATTTAGACCCTACTACTATTTTTATATATTTAGCCAGTTTAGAATTATTGAAAATAGAATATGCTAACTCCGGACCTTTTTGTTTTCTATTGAAATTACTACAACAAAACATTATATCTATATTTTTATTTGAATAATCAATGTAATTATTGTATGTGACTACTAATTGTGAGGTATCGATATAAGATTTATATAATTTATTCTTATATTCTGACCATATTTTTTCAAAAATTTGTTTAGATAATAAACTATTACATATTATCTTATCACAATATTTAATACTTTTTTTTTCAAGATTATTATCATACTCCTGTATTTTATAGTTATTTTTTAACAAAGTTTGGGCGGGAACCTTATGTGATAGAAAATATTTTATACCAGATACCAGATAATATATTTTAATATTATTATCAGTAAAAATGGTTCTACATAAATATGGTGTTGTATAATTTTTACAAAGACAAATTTTTGGTTTATACCCTAAATATTCTACAACGGTTTTGTAAACTAATTTTGTATCACTATCTACTGAAAATATAAAAATCCCTTCCAATTTATCAGGATTATAATTAACTTCTATATTTTTATTAAAAAATATCCCAGCTACCTTATTACCACGTTTTCTTAAATATTTAATAATGTTATATGCATTAGTAGCAGCACCACCATAACCCGGATATTGAGTGGAGCATACAACTATATTTTTACTAAATTCACAACCATACATCCACCCCTCTACCATGACATTACTACAAGATTCATAATGACTATCTTGAACTAAATGTTTAATACTTCTATAGTATTCCATGACTTTATCCGTTTCTAATAATTCTAAGCATGTCCATCCATCTCTACAATGTTTTTTACTATTTTTACCTATTAATAATACATTTTCTTTATCTGCTAAAAATTTTAATGATTCTTCCGCATTTTTAATGGGTCTAGTAAAATCACTCATAATGAGACCATATTCAAACTTTCTATCTTGAAAATACTCTTCATTAAATGGTCGTTGTTTATAAAATGGTACAAATGTACTATAAAATAGATGGGTATTAATATTATAAAAGGTACTCAATATTTTTTGAGTATGACTACTATTACTAAAAGAGAGATCACTGTTTTTAATTTGGTTAAGAACATTTGGATTTATATATTTGTCTTGGTCATTTCTAGTTTTTAATATTTGAAAATTTTTATCTAGACTATTTCTATAAATACCTCCAATTAGGTAATAAATTGGACACTTTAAAATTCCCTTGAGATTTAATCTGGGGAAAAAAGATTTTATTATAATTAAATCGGGGATAAATTGTAATGATTTTATTGTACTATTAGTTATCCTATTTACCATATAATCATCAGTTTTGGTATATTTATTCACTATGTTTGTATTATAAAGAGCGAATGTATTGTGTCCATTTTTTTGATAGAATTTTTGTAATCTATCACAATTAGTAGCAGCACCACCATAGCCCGGGTAGTCATTACATATAAATAATATACTATGGTATTTATTAATTAAACTACTAAATGTATCTATATTATCATAGATCTTATCTAAAATGTCAACTGATAATTCACTATAGTTGGAAAAATCATACTTATTTTTGTCTAGTTTAAATAATATATCTTGTTCTTGATTTTGATCTTTCCAGAGATTATTATTATTATTAATAGATATATTATTTGTCTCAGTTTGTTTTGTTACTATGTCATTATTTTTCATAATAGTAAATACCTCTCTTAAATTTCCTTGTAATAACTTCAATCCATAAGCTTGATATTCTGTAATTCTTTTATTATTATTTACCCTATAAATTCCAAAATCACTAATCGCCATTTGATAACAAGCATCCCTATGGCTAAGATTGTGTAGAAATTTTAATCCACTTATATGTTGTCTAATTAGATAGACAATTGTGGATCTAAAAGTTGTAGTTCCAATTATTTTATTATAGATAATTGTTAATTTTAACTTAGAGTTTATCACTTTTATACTTTTAAATTGCCTTACCATTTCCAAAATACCTTCAGCCTGACTAATATTTCCATAATAAACCATTCTAATTTCATTATCATCCCTAGTAGGAAGGTTAAAAGGGTAGGTAGTGGTTATTGGAAGCTGGGATATGGTTGCTTTTTTTTCATCATCCAATGTAATAGTTTTCTTACCTAGTTCTACACAATTTGGACTTGGATCTAATTCCGTTGGTATTTTAAATGATGGTAAAGGGGACTGAAGGTTCTCTTCTCTATTATTAATAATATACTCGTTGGGTTTAGGAAGTTGTTCTACTGATATCGGAGTAGGAGTAGGAGTAGGAGTTAACGTTTTTGTGTTTTTAAGCTCACTTATTAATGTTTCTAATAATTTATATCTAATATGCGTTCTATAAATACTACGCTCACTAATTACTAATATTATTTTCCTATTGTCATTATAGATAAATAGTGTTTTTAATTTATTTGGGTAGAGATCACCTAAGGTAGATGATAATCTAGTAAAACGTGGAATATTAATATAATCACCCTTAATATAATTTTTAATAAACTTTTCTGTCACATCGATACTGTTATTTTGATTAATACCAAACTCTATTTTCATATTATATTAGCATAAATAATTATTTTATGTTTTTAGATCGCCCAATTCATTCCTTTTATTAGATATGCGAAAAATATTTCTTTTTCTTTTTTTACCTCTAATGATATTGATACTTTATCAATCTCATCTCCAGTCATAGGTCTTATCGGTAAAAAACTTCTAGTTATTTTCCATCCAAGACAAGAAACGATATAAGAAATCCAAATATCATCTAGATTATAGATATTAATTCCATCTGGAATATTATCGGGAAAGTTCCAGAGCCTACTAATAGGGTCAAAAATGTCTGTATCTATAACACATCCACCTGGACCACCATACTGATATGACTTAACCATCTTCATTTCATTTTTAAGGCAATGTGGTAAATACAATAAGGTGTCTTTCCAATAATTTTTTCTCTTACTATTTTTTCTCCATATTTTACCATACCAACAAGTGAAAGTTTTCGGTTTTTTTATTTTCCACATCCTTGTAACCCAATTTACTGGAAATAATTGATCGTCATCTATAATAATAATATATTCTGTGGAATAATTTACCATTAAGACATCCCTTATATAAAAAAATCTTTGAAAACAACCATATTCGTTATTATAATGGGTTAGGCTAATAAGAAATCTGAATTTACCCTTGTTAGACTCTATTATATCATTTATCTTATCAGTTTCATCATTATTATTATTAATTAGATGTAAGTGTATTTGTCTAACACAATTTTGGTTATTAATATTTTCAAGTTGAACTAATAATTTATCTATTCTTTTCCAGAGGCACATGACCACATGTATAATATCCAAATCTTTATCTTTATAAATACTAGTTGGTAAGATAAAATTAATATCATGGTTTAATATATCCTTCTCATTACATGAAAAAATCAATTTCTCTCCATCTAAGATAAAAATACTTTTATATTGATTAGGGAAGTGATCTGGTAACTTATTAGTAATTAGAGTATTTTTAGAGATTGATACGAGTCCACTTTTAATGTAATATTCGGTAAATATATCAGTAACATCTATACTATTATTAAGACTAATACCGAACTTAATTAACATTACTATTATATGATAAATTATTCTACCGTGACTACCTTAGCTAAATTTTTAGGATAATCTGGATTATATCCTCTAGTAATTGATAAATAATAGGCGATAAACTGCAACGGAATTACCGCAAGTAGTTCACCATATGTCTTGTTTTTATTTATAGGTAAATGGGTGACTTTATCATTACTATAATCAATTTCACTTGGTTTCCGATCTGTAATACAATAGATTGGAGCTCCACGTGATGAGATTTCATGAATAGCATTTTCATTTTTGCTACGATGTGTTTCAGTAATATCTAAAATAAAGACAGGAAAATTCTGATCTAGTAGAGCAAATGGTCCATGTTTTAAACTACCACTACTATAGGCTTCCGAGTGGATATAACTTATTTCTTTTATCTTTAGTGACCCTTCTCTAGCAATAGCCTCTGAGATACTTTTCCCTAAAATAAAACAATTATCATATTGAAAATTCTTAGCAATTTCTTGACATGTTATTTCCGTACTTTTTAATACCTGTTCCATATCTAGATATAGATTTCTAAGATCACAAATATATCTAGTTCTTTTTTCTATATTAAGTCCTTTATGTTGGGCAAACCAGATAGCTAACATACTAAGCAAGATAACTTGTGAGGAAAATGATTTAGTGCTCGCGACACCTACCTCTCTACCGGCATTAAGATAGCAGCCACAGTCAACTTCTCTAGCAATTTGACTATCTACTACATTAACTACCCCTATTATAATGTGATCAGAACTTCTAATTAAACTAATGCATCTAATTAAATCTCTAGTTTCACCACTCTGGCTTAATAAGATAAATGCGGTTTTACCATGGTGAGGAATATCCCGTGGATGAAATTCGGCTCCATCAAATATTTGGACCGTATTAAAATTACATAATTCCCTAAAATAATAGACCCCAATTAAACCAGCGTGATAGCTAGTTCCACATCCTAAAATAATTAAATTATCCATATCTTGTAATTTTTCACGATAATTATCAATTCCACCTAATTTTACTGTATTACTAGATAATAATCTACCACCTAAACTAATAGCTCGCAAACTACTGTCTATTTGTTCATGAATTTCCTTCAGGGTCCAATGAGGATAAGGGGAAGGAGATGTGGTATTTTCCTTACTATTTATACTCATTAATTGATACTGGTGTATGGTTTCCACTTTAACAGTATTATCATAGGTGATACTACAGATATCTCCGTCTTCTAAAACTAGATAATTATTAACACGCCCACAAAATCCAATTTGCTCTGAAGTAATCATAGCGAATTCTTCATTATGACTAACTAATAATGGACTTCCATGTCTGGTGCAATATAGGCTAGTAGGATTTTCTGTAGAGATAATTGCTAGACCCCAAGTACCTTCTAGTTGATTAATAGTTAATTGAATAGCTTGTTGGATATTTCCTGTTTCTGATAATTGTTGTGCGATTAAGTTAGCAATCACTTCACTATCTGTTTGTGATTTAAATGTATAACCTGCTTCAAGTAAATTCTCTTTGATAATACTATAATTTTCAATAATTCCATTATGTACTATACAGATTTTACCATCACTACTTAAATGTGGATGACTATTGATATCTGTTTTAGGTCCATGGGTTGCCCACCTAGTATGTCCGATACCTATTTTACTGGTTTTTATTTCTTCTTTTTCAGTTTCCTCTAAACGTTGTATTGCGGTATTTTCAATAGAAGTGGCATATTTATTAATATGTATTTGGTGATGATTATCTAAGGTTGCAATACCTGCCGAATCATATCCACGATTTTGTAATTGCTTTAGACTTAATAATAATAATTGATAAATATTATCAATACCAATCCCGGCGGTTATTCCACACATATTACTTAGTATGATTTTTTTTTAAAATAAGGACTAATTAAAAATAATCATAGTATTATATTATGGCTAATAACGTACCAGGATACGGTTACGCTACTGTTCCACAAAAAGATAAAATTTATACTGCTTTTACTGGTTTATTTGGTAGTTCACCCTTGTTTGCTACTGCCTCGTATGGAAATACAGAAGCACCTATTCCATTTCTAACCTATCCCTATAGTATTAAATTATCAGATGTATCACTAGATATCGACCAAGATACTCACAAAATTGTAATAAAAACAGCCGAAACCCCAATTGTCTGGAGCAATATTTTCCGTGATGATCGTTATAATAAGATACCACTACCATTTAGTCTTCCAGCCCAGGTAAGATTTAATCTTTCTGGGAATTATGCGCAAAAATGGGGGTATACTGGTATTCTTGAAACATTAGAAAGTCCAATAGTGATTAATAATTTAATAAGAGTCTATGGTAATGGCAAGGATACTTACCCATCTAATTTAAATTATCAGTCAACACTTGATATTGATGTATATTTACCCAAAAGGATGTCCAATTAGATGGTGATATTGGAACTCTTTATCCTTTATTTCTTCATCTTTATCGTTACCTTGATATTGAAATTGATAGGTTTGATAAGATTTACAATCACTTGTTGTTACCAGATTTAAAAATAATCCCTTATATTGGTTTGCCAATTCATTTAACCAAGTTAGTGGTGGTTTATTAAGACTAGTAAAATGTAGATAGTTGGTTTTCTCTTCATAGCTCACAATAATGAGTTTTTGTGTAGTTTTCCATTTGAGAATTTCCCATTCATTATTTTTGCTTGGAGTATCTGGTAAAGGAATTTGTAAACTTGTATTAATGGTATCTACACATTTTTTTATGTCTTGTTTGTCACCATAAATAGTCAAATAATTATTAATAATTGTCATTTTTTTGTATATATTGGTATAATTCTAAGTAGTTTAAATTTACTACCAGTTTATTTTTTTTACTATTTATAATTAATAATGGATACACGTTTTTGGGGTCCTTCTGGATGGAAATTATTACATGCGATTACTTCCCAATATCCAATTAAACCTACAGAAAGTGATAAGGTTACTTATCATATTTTTTTTAATACACTCCCAGTAATTTTACCATGTATCTATTGTAGACAAAGTTTGACAAATTATTATGATAAGGTACCTATAACTAAAAGATTAGATAATAACACCCTACCTTTAGATAACCGTAATAGTCTAAAATATTGGCTCTATACCATTCATAATTTAGTGAATGATAAATTACGTGGACAGGGGTTAATAAGCACACCAAATCCAGAGTTTAACAATATTAGTGATAAGTATCAATCAAATAATTATCAGGATGGGTGGGATTTTCTCTACGCAGTGGTTTTAAATTATCCAGAAGAAGAAGGTTTGGTTACTAGTCTACAACGGCAGAATTATACCCTATTTTTTAATTATTTACCAGAAGTAATTAAGGATCCTATATTACAAGTAAAATTAAGTGAATTTTATAATAATAATCCAGTGCTCTATTTTATCGCAGATCGGGATCCTCTTACTAAATGGCTATATGCCTTGGAAAGAAATTGTACCAATTGTAAATCATGTTTTAGTAAACGATGTCGTCAAATTGAAAAATACCGTGCTGGATGTAAGGGTAATAGTAAGGAGGATAAAAAACCTACTTGTAGAAGAATTAAACCATCCAAAAGATAATTTATAATTTTAATAGATGTTCATATTTTTCTTGATGGAAACCACAGGTATGGTTTGGATCTATTAATCCCTCATGGGGATATCTTTTATTAATCCTTACTAATGGTGGGGGATAGGTTCCCCAGTTTTTAATACAGTAATCCTTGTATTTATTAGGAATAGTAACTTCGATACCATCAAAATTAGCTGTAACTAAGGGAAAAATATAATTATAATCGTGATCATGTAGATCATTAAAATTACGGGATCCATCAAATATTAATTTATTACCAACCCTTTTATAGATAAAAATGTCAAGTTGTAGACCATTATGCCATTTCTTACCATCCTGGCTATATAGGTAACAACTATTTAAATCTCTAATTTTTGCTGGTAAATATCTGTCTTTCTTATCTTCTGTACGTTTATAATATTTATCTGTTTTACTTGTTTGAAACCATAGATTTCTTGGTAACTCCTGTTGAATAATGGTTTCTAGTATTTTAAAGTCGGTATCTAACATGGCAACATCAATATCTCCATCCCATGGAACCCACCCTTGATGTCTTACAACACCAATTAAAGTACCCCCAGTACACCAATATTTAAGACCATATTTATTGCAAATTCTATTAAATTCTTTAAACATCCCCGTCATTTTTTTTTGACCCGCCTTTAAATTAGCGATATCTTTAGACTTTAGTAAAGGGGATAATTGGATAGATGTGAACCCTTCCTTAATAATTATATGGTTATTATTCTGAAGTGATATTAATACCATAATAAGGGTTAATAGTATTAAAATAATATATAAATGCCTCATTGTATTTATATATTATAACATAATTATAACAGTAGGTTTATCAGATATCATCAAAATCACCACTATCTATATTATTATTCTGCATTTCATTTAGGTCATCATATAATTTTTTATATTTATTTTTATGGAATTCACATGTTTTATCAGGATCCACCACACCTTCATGTGGATATCTTCTTCTAACCTCAATTAATTTTGGAGGGTATGAGCCCCAATTTTTAATACAATATTCCTTATATTTATTAGGCATATAGATAAAGACATCATCAAATTTTCCATTGGCTAATGGGAAAATAAAATCATAATTATAGACTTTAAGATCATTAAACGCTCTTAATTTCGGAAATAATTTATTACCTTTTTTTTGATAGATAAAAATATCTAATTGGACTCCTTTATGCCATCTTTCATAAGACAACTTAGATTGTCTAATGGTATTTAAATAGCAACTATTTAAGTCTCTGATTTTAGCAGGAGTTAGTGGAGAAGTAAAATAAGGATCCGTTTCTGTGGTTTGAAACCACAAATTACTTGGTAATTCTTGTCTAATTATATTCTTAAGTTTTTCATAATCATCTTCTAACATAGCTACGTCTATATCAGCATCCCATGGAACCCAACCCTCGTGTCTGATAGCACCAATTAAGGTACCACCAGTACACCAGTATTTTAATCCATATTTACGACAAATTCTATCAAATTCTCTAAGTATAGAGGTCATTTTTTGCTGCCCCATTTTTAGGTTCTTAATATTTTCAGTGGTTAATCTTGGTGATAATTCAATATCTGTAAAACCTTCTAGGTTTGGTACAGTGTAATTTAAACTTGGCAAAAAGAGGATAACAATAATAAATAAAATAAGCACAATATGGATATGATTCATCTTATATCTACTTAATAAAATATATATAAAGTTAACTAAATATTAATCTCCGACTATTTAATCACCTTTTGTAATTGTTCAGTTAGGGTCTTATAACTACATCCAAGCCTTTTTTGTGAGGTATCTGCTTTAGCATACATTATTGCTTTTAAAAGATCTGCTTTAGTCTCAGGAGTCTGATTAACTACTTTCCAAGAAGTAACATATTTATCAGCTTCTAACTCCATTTCATCATGAGGAATTTGATATTCAATACCATTTTTCTCTATAATAATATTTTCCATCCTAATTAATTATTAATATAAAGTCTTATTGTTAAGAAGACTTTATATCAAATTTTTTATAAAACTTAACATTGTTCCCAAACCTGATCTATAGTATGTTGTGAGATATTGTTATCTAACGGTTGTAATAGGGGGGGAATCCTATTCCAGGGATAAGATCTTGTAACAATATCCTTTCCTTGAATATTAGCAACCTCAATATTTCCATTGGCTCCTAGGTGGACCATGACATCATTAGGATCTTGTCTTTCGCATATTTTAACAGTTTGTTTAGTACAGTATTTAGGATTATATTGCCGACATTTGATTCTTGGAAATGTTTCACTTGGATGAGGATTCATCCCTCTTAAACTTAGTCTACAATTTGTCTTAGATCCGGAGTTTTTACTAGAAATATCGTTTCTAGATGGTTCTACATATTCTCCAGTACTTAAATACATTACTGTTAGTTAAGAAAAAAAGAATTATGATTGGTAATTATCAATCATAACCATTACTACTTCCATAGTAAAATTGTTGATTATCATAGTCATCTGGATCAGGTCCAAAACTAATAATTTTCCTTAATACTAACCAATAAGCAGAAACCCCTACCACGATAAATAATAATGTTTTGGCAAAATCACAGCTAAAAAAAGGATATTTTTTAGGATTAGATAAGTTAAAAAGCATATTGGCTACAACCTGAATTATAATCATACGACTTAAATCTTCAACATAGGAGCGATATTCTGAGGGTATGTTAATTGTAAAAATAGATGATTTGCTTTCTATATTATAATTCATAATATCTCTATCTTAATGTAAGCCAAGGTTTTAAATTCTAAGAAATTAACTTTTTTGTTTTAAACAATAATCTTGTGTTTATCAATAATGTCTTGTAAATATTTATGTTTTCCTTGTAAAAAAATTTACCAAATTTTTAAGGCTTATAGAGACAAGTATCATAATCAGTATTATCATCCTGATTATGACTTAACAGAAATAGAGCAGGAAATGAGTCATTATTATAATGACTTATAAATGTCTACTGTTTATTTTCACACTCTTTTCCAGGACAATTGCTTTTGGTAAAAACACCAGGCCAATTTAAGACACACCCCATGTAATCATCCCGGTACTTAACAAAGGCACATTTTAAGTCTAATCTTTTCTGTAATGGCTCCCAAATCTCCTTTTTAAATTCGTGTCCATCAAGATCAAATATGAGCAGACGAAATCCATTTTCAACTTGATACTGTCCATTATTATCTGGTACACTACTGGTAGTGGTTGTTATTTGACATTTAATTTTCTTGTTAGTGAAAAAACTAGTTAATTCTAAAAGTGTGATATCAATACTACTTGATATATTAAGTGTAATCATTAATTAAATTATTAAGTATCTAATCCATTTAAGACCTTTTCAATTTACTGCTTAACATTCATCTGGGATAATTATATTAGATGGTATAAAGCCGTGTTGTTGGCAAAACTTACTAGGCATAGACGACCATGTACTTGGACGACTACTAACAAATGATACTTTGGCTAAACAATCTAGACTATATTTTTGTAATGCTATCTTCATAGATGGAAAAGGGTCATCTGTAAAACAATTATAGTCAATATGGAGTTTTGGATCTTCTCTAAAACCATATCTTTCGTAATTACAAAATAAATTGGCTTGAGATTGCTTTCCTAGATAATAATTTTTATTACCGTAACTATTGATTTCATCATCTTCATCATCTTCATCATCATCCGGATCATCTTCTCCATCGTCATCTGAATTATTACCAGCACAATCATTAGCTACCTCTAAGATCGCATAATCATATCCCATATGACGACTAGTTATTAAAAATGCTCCAATCAATAAATTACCAACTGTTAAAGGTACTTCGGGTGGGACACGATTAGTAATCGGACTTGTACAAATAACACTCAGTTTTATTATCTTTGGGATGGGATCTAGGTGATAAATATTATCGCATCCTTCAGTCTCAGTTATAATAAAACCATGTATTCTTGATAATGGATTGCTATTGTAATTATATTGACGATTAAGATACTTATCTACCTTTTTAGGTAATCCTTTTTTCAGGAGTCCATATGCCTCTTCAGTTTTTGGCTTTTCTGGCTTATCACCATATACCTTTTCTCGTGGTAGAAATCCTTTGTGATCTGGATTTATATCAAAGGCAAATAGAAAATTGGTAGATGGAGTTTCCTGATCATCCCCCTGGGTCTCATCACATTGGGAGGGTATATTTTGGCTTTCTGTTGCTAATGCCCTTATCAAGATATTTTTTAAAACTGGTTCATCGGCACGTTTAGGTAGTTTAGGTATACTAACATTATATTTATCAAGAGTTTTTTTTAATTGAGGAATTGATTGATGACCAAATTTCAAGTATAGACGATAATAGTCATCTTCTCGTTGTTGACTTTGGTATTGTTCGGCTGAATCAAATGAGGTTTCTTCATCATCATCATCATCATCATCATCATCTTCATCATCCGATTCACTACCACCTAATTGACTTGATAGTTCTGGATATATACTTGATAAACTTTCTTCTAAGCATTCACGAATATAACTATATTCTACATTTTCATAATGGTAAAAATTATCTAGATATCTTGCGCATTTAGTAGATAAATTGTTAGCTAAAATATCAAGTAACGTCTTAAAGTGTTCTGGATTTCTAGGTGGGACTACTAAACCCTGTTGTTTTTTCCAGGGCTTAATAACACCAGCATAGTCACCACCTGTTTCTAAAATATTCAGTAACTCTGGTAAAGTAATAATAGTTAAATTTATTTCCCTTTTAGCGGTCTCCATTTTTAACAGATATTTATATATACTAATAAAAATATCTGTTAAAAAATTGATTTTAATAATTTAACTTGTCTCCGTAAATAATTCTATAAATGTTTATCACTTTGTTATATCTATTTTCACCTATTTTAATAGCGGCTGATGGGATTACCATTATTCAATCTCCACCTTATCATGTGTTACAAGGTAGTACACAGCCTATTAGTTGGGAGGTACCAAGTGGGGTGGTCTTAAAAAGTACTAAAGTTGATATTTACCAAAATAGTCAATATAGACAAACCTTAGGCATGATTAATAGTGCCGCTAAAAGCTTTCAGTGGTCAGTTTCTTATAATGCTAAAACTGGAAATAATTATGCTATTAGGGTTACTGCTACCTCTACACATGGTAAAACAGCATGGGCTACTTCTCCAACATTTAGTATCGTCAGTAATACTAATGGTGTTCCTGGTAGTCCCATCGTTAATATAGTAGTATTAATAATTGCCACTATCGTATTAGTGTCACTGTGTGGCTGTTTTTGTAAAAAAAGATATGTTAGGATATCGGATCGTTTTGCAGGAAATGGTGTTACTTCTGATTACTACACTATGAATCCCCAACCGGTAGCGAATGCTGTCTATAATACACCTGGCTATAATGGCGTTTCGGCGATTCCCGTAAATCCAACTCGTACTGGCTATAGTACTGGAACTGTAGCAGGAGCTGCTTTAGCTGGAATGGTGGGTGGTGTTGTTTTAGATGAAGCCTTACATCATGGTGATAGACATCATGGTGGAAATCATCAAGGATTTAGTGATTTTGGAGGTGGAACTTTTGATACTGGTGGTGATTTTGGTGGTGATTTTGGTGGAAATGGAGACAATGGAGACAATGGAGGATCATTTTAATACTAGATAAGTTAAAATTGGGAATATAAACTAAGACCTCTATATAATTATACTATCATGAATCAATCCGATAAAATTACCACTATTTTAAGTAATTTATTAGAATATTATAATCAACATACAGATGATTTTTCTAGTAATTTGATCCTGACTGAAAAAATCCTACAAATTAAACGACATAGTGGAAATGTAATCTTTAATGATACTATTTGGGAAGATCTGGGTATCTTTTGCCAAAATGGTGTCTATCAACATCTACAAAGAAATCAAACCTATTTTGGTTTTTTTACACAGGCAAATACTCTGGTAAATCCAAATACAACAACCACTCCTTATCTGCCTATAATAAGAAAACTATTGTTAAATACAAACCTATATGATATTATCATTAAGAAATTAGAAATTATTAAAGGTTTACAACTAGATGTACTTTGGTTTTGGAAAGAAAAGACTCAAGAAGAAGAAAAATTATATCAAAATGTATTTTTTTGTCATAGTTATCTAAAACGACTAAATAGAAATAGACTATCACTAGTAGCTTATTACCTATATCGTACAATTATTCAACCTATTTATGTTGTGTTTTCACCGGTATTGTGTTTTATTATCCCCTATATCGTTTTAAGGTTTAAGATGGGCTTAACCTTATCTGTCCCAATCTATCTTAAAATTTTATGTAAAATAGTTCCGGCTAGTTTTGGTATTATGAAAAAAGGTCAAAGGTCCCCAAAAAAAATGGTCTGGATTTACGTTAGTACTATTATATCAACCGTGTTATATATACAAACGGTATATTCTCAATGTGTCCAGATATTTACCTTGATGGATACCTCTAAAACTATTAAAAAAAGAATACTTAATTTATACCAGACCCTGTTAGAGACACAGACTATGTATCAATTATTACAATTTAAAAATTATAATGGAAATGAGGAAATGGTAGAAATACCATGGTATCTAAATGATATCAGTGAAAATGATACCACACCTTGTTTTTTGTGGAGATATTGGTTATTAAATGAGGATGGTGCCCGAGACGCATTACGACCTTGGTTACGGTATCTGGGTATCTTTGACATGTTGATTAGTATTACAACCTTTATGAAACAATGTCAAGCAAAAAATCTTCCTATTTCTTTTCCAATTTTTGAAGCATCTAATCCAGTTTCTCATCTTTATGCCAAAGATATTTGGCATCCAAGCCTATTTAGTCAAACTAGAAATAGTATCATAACTAATAGTTTAGAACTTGGAGATAAATATCGTAGAAATATGCTGGTAACCGGACCAAATGCTGGTGGGAAAAGTACTTTAGTGAAAAATATCTGTCTTAATACACTATTAGCACAAACCTTTGGGTTTACGACAAGCAACTATTTCAAATATACCCCTTACCGATTAATTTATACTCACTTTAGAATACATGACCAAACTGGCGAGAAATCTCTGTTTCAAGAAGAAGTTAACCGTTGTAAATATCTATTTACCCATCTTAAAGAAGATAATTTTTTGGCAGTTTTTGATGAACTATTTTGTTCAACTTCAGTTATGGAGGGAATTTCATGTGCCTATGCCTTATCAGAAATAGTTGGAGCCTATAAAAATGGTACTACAATTATTACTACGCATTATCCTCTCTTAACAAAATTAGCTGAATCTGATAGCAGTTATATTAATACCATGATGGAATGTCAAATCGTTAATCATAAACCAATATTTTCCTATAAATTATTAAAAGGTATCTCTGAAAGCCACGTAGCTCTTAATCTATTATATAGTTGTCGTGAAACAGAAAAATTAGTAAAAAGGTCTAGAGCCTTACTAGAACAATTGTTAGACGATAATAAAAGTGAGTTTATATTTTCTAAAAAATCCATAACCGCATATTAAATAGTATGCGTGAAATTCACCTTCTTATATTAAGTTTAGCAGTTGCTGTTAGTATCTATTTAGGCTATAAAGAAATTAAAAGACTTCATCAACGAATAGATACTATTGATAGCAAAGTTAGAGAAAGTAGTCAACGTATCCAAAATATGAAAAGCTCACCATTTTTCAATAACAATTTAAAGGAAATAGAAACTTTTGAAACTCAATATTCTAATCATCCATCGGCTGGTAAAAATCGCCATCCTCCTACTCCTCACCCCGATTACCGGAGACCAAATAATGTTATCCGTGAAGAAGATTTAAGACCTGATGAAATTGATCAGCAAATGTTATATCGGCAACAACAACAACAACATCAGCTCCGCCAACAACATGATCAGGCACCGCATCCACAAGATAATGTTTCTGAAGCAGATACTAATACTGTTCTTGAACAAGAAACTAATGTAGAGATTACTTCTAATCTTGAGGAAATGGTAAATAATTTAGATCCTCTACAAACTGTTCCACATGAGGATACCATCTCAAATATAACTGAAATATTAGTATCTGATCAGATTGATATGAAAGGATGTGATACTGATATATTAGATACTGATACTACTGAACATGTAAATGAAAATGAAAATGAAAATGAACAGGTAGATGAAATAAGTGATGACGAGGAGTCCCAATCTGGTACAGAACTAGATGATGATATAAACCATCAAAACCATGATAGTGAAATTGAAATTGAAATTGAAAATCAAGAGGATGAGGTTTCAGAGTCTCAGCAATTAAATACTGACAATACTAATGTTGATACCGATGTACACAATGATGAAATAAATGACGAAACAAATATAGGAGTTAATCAAGAAGCTAACCTAGAAGCTAATCTAGAAGCTAATCTAGAAGATAACCTGGTAGCTAACCTAGAAGCTAACCTAGAAGCTACCCTAGAAGCTAATCTAGAAGCTAATCTAGAAGATAACCTGGTAGCTAATGTAGAAGCTAATGAGGAAAATAGTGAAGAATCTAGTGAAGAATTAAATTTTAGTGACGTACTTCAGGAAGTTAATACTCAGTTAACTGATGATATTAGTTATGATAGTTTAATGAAATTAACTGTAAAAGATTTAAGGAAAATAGCAAAAGATAAAAGTGTCACCACCAGAGGGGTCAAAGAAGATTTAGTTAATAGAATTTTAGGCTCTTCTACCAGCTAAAGTGATAATATAAATCTATAAATAATTAATGTGTAAAAAAAATATCATCACTATATTATATAGTAAACATGAGTGGTAATAATTGTTATAAAACATCTAATAATAAACACTTTAATGCCCCACCACGTATGGCAGATGGTCGTCATTTTACTGATTATCGCCCAAATTGCTATGTTAATAATCTATTAAGAGCTAATAACAAAATTTATAATAGTTTTCAGTACCGTAAGTTTTTAACAGATAACGCAGA
>WLWF01001448.1_pt1 | contig 19357 bp, 18 predicted proteins | sample 6718331 | NCBI WGS metagenome assembly WLWF01 (sample SAMN12718692, study PRJNA515312) | sponge metagenome | isolation source: marine sponge | host: Mycale hentscheli | place: New Zealand: South Island, Marlborough, Capsize Point | collected 2003-05-01
ATTTGAATGTAATATTCATGGAGAGAATGCGTGTGTTCCAGTTTGGAAATGGAATATAAACACGAGTTCTCAATTTGCTGATTGGGAGAGTAGTATTCATTACAACGAGGAGCGTGCTTTTGAAGACGACCCACAGGGTTTAGACAAACCTTTCTTTCAACCAATGACTTACAAAGAAGTAGCAGAACTTTGTTTTGAAGAATACAGACACGATGTGGCGTTAAAACTAAAGCGTGAATATGGCGAGTATTTTGCGAGAAAAAAAGGAATTGTGATTTCTCCTGAACTTGTTGGTCTTGAAAAATTATGCTTTGATAAACTATTGGAATTTCTGCGTTTCTGCGGTTATTACAGTAAGGGTATGAAAACCACCAAAGTTGATATAAAACATCGCAGACAGCAGTTATACGACGACATTGCTGAAGAGTATGAAAGGGCGAACACTACAGACATTAAAAAGAAAAAAGCCCTTGAACTTATTGCTTCTTTAGGTGTTAGAAAGTCGCCTGAAAAGAAGAGCCGCCCTCCTGCCGCTGCTGGTGATGCTCCTGCTTCTTCTCCTTCTCCTGAATATAAAAAAGAAAAAGTTATTGAATGGTTAAGAAATGTTGATGAGGAAGAAAAGGTTGAACTTACAGAACTCATCAACAGAAAGGAACAACAAATAATCCAGATGAAAGCAGAGTTAGAATTACTCCAAAAGGAGAAAACTGACGATGAACTTATAGGAGGTATGAATGTTGAAGTCATCTATGAAACCATCAACAAAAACTGAATAAAAGTAATTGAATTACAACATCATATTTAATCCTCGCCACAGGTATATACTGGCTTTTTTTTACCAAAACAAAAATAAAAATAATAACTAATTAATAATTCTTTCTACAAACAGGACACTTTGGTTCTGGGTGGGTTTTAATGGTTTCATAGCATGTCTTACATATAATATGTCCGCATCTTGGAACTTCAATGTTGTCTTTTTGGATTGTCTCCATACACACGACACAATCCGTATATTCTTTGAGTTTATCATACATATCTACAAATTGTGCTTTAAGATGTGTTATATCCACTTCTTCATTGTTTTCAATCTGTGTTCTTAATAGACGGTTGGCTGCTGATGTCTGCCGCACCCACTCACTTATATTTTCTAATTCGTCTCTTATTATAAAGAAACATCTCCAGCCTGATTTGGACTTGCTTACTAAAGACCTGTATTCGCTCACTGTAATTGTCTTCATCGCATTACTCATCTTCTACTATACTATACTAAAGCAAATACTCTCTATATACCTTTTAGAATATACTTATATATGTTAGAGTAATTTAAAAAAGTAAAAAAAGTAGGTGCTTCTCTAAAAAAATTGATTTGACTTTTTTACTTTATTGTAGTGTAATAAGAAAGCAAAATGAGTAATACAGATATTAATATTAAAGTAATTGAGGTAGTGGAGAGTATGAGTGAGATTGAGAGTGATGATGAGGGATATGAGAGCGACCCTTGTAATACTTGTGGAGGTAAAGTAGAAGATGGACTTGCTGGGTGGTGTGGAGATTGTCGTGATAAAGACGAATGCCGATGCGAGTTCTGTGAGGAGGTAAAAGTAGGGTGTGAAACGACGAGCGGTTGGGGTGGTGGGTATGCCGTCTGTATGCCGTGCGTAAGGGAACACCAATTAACAACATGTTAGAGTATTATTATTATAATTTAATTAAAAAGGAATGTTTTTTTTTCGTAAGGTGGGGGTTGGGTGGTGGGTGGTTCTACCCTCCATTAACCCGACACTCCACTGTTTCTATACTAACTATACTAAACTATACAATATATACACTTGGTTCTTTAAGTTACTTTATCTATTTATATATATATATACTAATATATCCCTAAAAGAATGAAGAAAGAAAGATAGATGATAGAGAATTAGGAGAAGGTGACGGTGAAGGGGTGACTGGTGGCTTTTGAAACTTTGAGAAATAGAGTTGGTAGGTAGGTAGTTATATATATATAGGAAAACTTTGAAAGCGAACCCGTCACCCATACACCGTCACCGACGCCCCCAACCGTCGTATAACTTACTAACCAACTTAAAATGTTTTTATATTTTTTATTTTTGTAATAATATGATATGATATGATATGATATGAATGATATGATATGATATGTTTTTGGTAAAAAAAAAGCCAGTATATACCTATGACGAGGTGTTAGAGAATTATTTGTTTGTTCTGTTTTGTAGATTGATGATGCGACCATTCGCATCTTTAATGGTAAAAGCACTCGTAGTGGTTGGTTCATCGCAATCGTCGCCTTCATCACTTTCGTAATCGCTTGGCTGACCGTATTCCTCATCTTCATCTTCATCGTGTTCTTCAGCATCTTCGTATGTTACATCAGGAGGCTCATTAGCAACATTAGCGTAAGTCAAAGGAGGCATTTGGAGACGAGCAACGGGTTGAATAATATTTGTATCAATACCCTCATCATCTTCTTCGTCATCGTCTTCATCATTTTCATCATTCCAATTGGATACTACTGTTGCTGTAACTACTTCATTTTCAACATCTTGTAAAGGGCTTGAAAGAGAACGCATACTCAAAAGTGAGGAAGACCTACGACTATCACGAGGAGAAAAAGTTAGGTCATCATCATCATCACCAAAACGAAGGTCTTGACTGTCTTGATGTTCGCCGTCGTTAAAATTGTCTGCGTAACTACCACCACCAATACGAATATCAGCACTACCACCACCAGCAGCAGCAGGACTGCTTACGAGAGAAATCTTGTAGTGTTTCTTGAGAATATCAATGTTGTAGCATTTTCTTTTGCCGTGCTTTGTAGTTGATGCTTTTGTAATAGCACCTTCAGGTAGGCTTAAACCCAGTGATAATTTTTTCACCAAATCACCAGCACCAGAAACTTCATATTTGCCGCCATTCGTTTCCTTGTAGGTCTTAAAGTCAGCCAACATCGCACCGCCATAGGCAATAACACAACCCTGATTATCACCTTCTTTAATAGCAGTATCGTATCTTACTTGACGACCGACCCACCACTCCAAAAAGTCTTCCAAAGGGTCACGGTTGTATTCGGTCATTAACTCGTGTTGGTATTGCGTAATAGGCTTGTAAGGGTCTAAACGAAACTCCCAACCATCAATATCCAAAGCATTAAGGTAAGAGTATAAAGTCAAAAGATAATTACGGTCTTCAAACTTTTTCGCAAAGTTAGAGAAATATTCTCTGTCGCCAATCTTCTCACTGCTACATTTAATAACGAGGTTGCGTCTATCACTCTTTTCCATCTTGATAGGGTCAGGGTGATTGGTAAGTGTTACAAAACGATGGTGCGAATTAATTTCAATTGGCTTGGTGTATAACTGGCGAATGGTAATCGGGCTGTCTGTAATGAGTGCTTTTATTTTTCCATCAGCACCAAATCCATTAGACTTGTTTGTTTCACTAATGATAATAAAGTTCTTGTCTAACAATTGACCGTTATATTTACCCCAAACATGTTCTTCAGGACTTGTCGTTTCGTAAGCACCACCAGCAATGATTTTCTTATAGACGGAGAAACCCAGAGTTTTACCAGTGCCTTGTTCGCCAGTAATACAAATATGCGTGGTCTTCTGGCTCGGGTTCTGTATGTATTGAGCCAACCATTTCATCACATACACAGAAGCCTCACTATTGTGGTCGCAAAGAATATCCATATGATTTGTAAAAAGTTCAATCGCATCTTCTCTCCAAAAAGGACTTTCAGGTGTAATGTCTTGATTGTAAAAAGGGCTGTGCGTCCATGTGTTAAAAACATTAGCAGGACACTCCAGTGGCGGTGGAATAGCATCACACTTATCATATGACCTCAAATTGTTGTCCTTAATCCATTTCTCAATATAGAACACTTGTTTGCTGTTGCCGTTTCTCAATCGTTTTTGGTAAGACAAATGACCGTAACTATCTTTCAGGTTCTGCTTACTCATGAAGACATAGCAATCAAATACCATTTCACCAGTGGCTTCACTTTTCTTGTAAGTAATTTTCATATATCCACTGGTGTTGATTATCTTACAATGGTTCTTCTCAAAAACATCACGCCAGATAAGGTATTCTTGGTCGTAATTCGTAGTAGCAACGGGTTCGCCACCGACCATATTAGTATTATCATTCGCCATAGGTTCTGCTTGAACTTCCATCACGGTAGGAGCGAGTTCAGCAGTAGGTAAATCACGACGCATATTAATAATAGGCATTTGGATTGTGCTTTCATCAAATTGCTTATCAATCAACTTCATAGCAAAACCAGTCTTCTCAAAAATGTATTTATTACATTCTTCCAAATGAAAGGTAAAGTCGGTATAAGCATGCTTACACTTGGCGGTGAAACCATCGTAAGCGAGGGAGCATTTGCGACTTTCAATAATATCATTATCCACAAAATACTTGTAAGCATGGTAAAGGCAATGGTTCTCAATAACACCGAGATAATAAGAAGTGAATTGATTTCTCTGTCCGCTTTCATCTCTGGTCGGGTCGCAAACTAACTCACGAAACTCACGATTGTGCTTCCAAAGGCGTTCGTTAATGACTTTACATTCCGCTTTCAGTTCATTGAAATACGGGTGTGTATGCTCCGCACGGATTTTACGCCAATCCTTGAAATTATCCAAACCATCAGCAACTCGTTGAACTTCCATTGGTAATTCGTTAGTGGTTTCGTCACGAACATCTTTCGCCCATGTTTGTATGCCTCCACCATACAGAACCATACAAATCATTTTCTTGATGTGGTCTTTCTGTAGAGGAGGGTGACCTTTCACAGAATGATGGTCGCTCAACAGTTTAATAATTGGTTCTTTGTCGTCAATCCATTCGTCCAATCTTGGCGTAACAATATCCAACTTCTTTGCGAGAATAGACATGATAGTAGGGTGCGACGCCGTAAAATCAAAGTCCTTCCAACCTTGATAGTGATACAGAGTGTTTCTCATATTACGAGAAATAGTGGTAAGACTTGGATTAGGTTGTTGGTTGAAATTATCACCGTAATCGCAATATCTTCGTCCAACTCCACCACGCTTGGCGGAATAACGAACGAGATTAATAGAGCCATTGGAGATATTATCAACAATCTTCTTCATCTCTTTCTTGCTTTCCAACGAAAACAAAGGAACAGTCGCCTGTTCTCCGTCCTTGATGTAAGGTTCAGTCACGAAAATATTTTTACCATCAGCATCAAATATGTAACTTCCGTCATCATCAGTTTTTGGAACTTCAATGGTTACAGGAACTACCGTAGTGTCCTCCATCATCATTCTACAAAGTGTAACATCAATAGCCTCCTCAAACTGACCTGTAAAAGCAGAATACAGTTCGGGATTTTTCAACTCGTCGCAATTGTAAGTGCCTTGTTCGCTAATGAACTCCATCTTATACTATTACTAAAGATATTTCTTTAAATAGTTTGCGTTAATAACTTTATATAAAGCAAACACTTTTTAAAGTAACGCAATACTCTTAAAAATGCCTAAATACTTTGTAGATTTTCAGTCAAATTGTGGGATTTCGGGTGTGGGACACATTTTTTGTGGTGGGGTGTGCGGAAACTTTGAAACCTGATGGGTCACCCCGCCACCGACACCAACACAAAAAAATGTTGAGTTTTACAAAAGTGGTAGGGTGTATGAGACGAGAAGAACGAGGCGGTCACAACTATCTTACTCATTGCCTCTCATTTTACAAAAATCTTTACACATTGGCGAAAACGCCTAAATATCCTGATTAATTTATTCCTTTCCATTCTACACAGCAATATTACTTCATAGAAATTATTTTCTTAACAAGCAAAGAGATTTAATAACATTTACAAATTAATTCGTAATGAAATGACTGCGTAATAAATACAATAGTCTTGTTAATCCATGATGGAATTATTACTGCTAAATTAATTAATTAAATTAAATAATTTATTTAATTAGGGGTTAATTAATTAAATTAATAACGCAGACAATTTATATTCTTTAGTTTAATTATTTGATTTAATTTAAGGTCATATTTATTTAATAATTTTATTAATTAATTTAATTAAATTGCGATTGATTTAATTAAATTATATATTCGGTTCTTAATTACATTCTGGAATACTTAATTTAAATGAAACATTAAGATTACTATTTCACCCTTAAATGACTAAAGTCGTAGGGAGTGCCTCGTGAGCCGCTACTATTTTCTTCTCCTTCTTCGGCTTTACAACATTGGTGTAATAGTCCCTTCTTTTCTCCAAAAATAATTCATACTTTTCCTTGTCTTTCTTCAGTTCCTCCATATATCGCTTCGCTTTCAACTTCATTTTTTCGGGATTTTTGTGTTGATACTTCTTAACATTGATGAGATGTCTTTCATACAACCTTTCGGCAGCACTTAACTTTGATTTGTCGTCATTTACAACAACTTTAACTTCGTTTTGATTTTGATTTTGAAGAGTAACTTCGGCGTTTTCGCTAAATGTTTTCACTTCGTCTGTATTCATATTTTACTTATATATAGTAGTTAGAAAATATCTTTAAGTTCTTTATACAAAAAGTTAATAAAGACGAAACAGTAAAACTTTTTTTGATTTTTTCATTTTTTTGAGAGTGGTGACGGTGATGGGGTGACCCATAGGGAAAACAAAGTTCCAGATACACGATTGTGTCCCACATCTAAAATCCCACACAATTTTTTCACGAGTAAATCGCTTTTCTCCAACTTTGTAAAGCCTACTCGTCACCAGTTTTATCGTCACCCTCTTTAGAATTAGTGTTAATTTGCCTTCTGTAAATTGGAGCAAAACATTTGTATAAATGAGCGAGAAAATGAGCGACGAACTTTCAGCAAAAAAATCCACTGCTTTGGAGGCAGATGCTGAAGGCGATGATGGAGATGATGAAGAACAATATAGCAGAGAAGAAGAAGACCACCTGCGTTGTTACATCTGGTGTATTAAATGTGAGAAATTGCTTTACGATGTATGTTATTCAACCCTACAGGAGCAAAGGGAAAAATTGGCTGCTAAAGAATGGAAGTGCGACAGATGCGAACCAAAGGTTAGGTCAATACACATATACTCAACAGACAACGAACACCAATCCCATTGGCTAATGAAAGCATATATTGCTAATTATCCTTACAGAGAGCCATATACCTGTTGTAAAGAGTGTCTTTTTTTACACGACGACGATTACGAGGGCAAATGTGCTGGTGCGTATGAGTGTAATGGAGTAGAAGATGTATCTGTGTATTGGGGTTGGAATTACGAAGATGCTAAAGGGTTGGAACGAAAGAGAAGACGACAATCTGCGATTACTGCTGCTGCGACTGCTGCTGAAATTACCGAAAATGAAGACAGTGATGAAGACAGTGATGAAGACAGTGATGAAGACAGTGATAATAATCCCTCGTCACTGAAAAGAGCCAGAGTTGATGAGGCATCAGGAGTAATTGATTTAACTGGTATTGATGATGGCGAACGCTTAAATTGCTATTAACGATTAAGGTGCGAGGCAACACACTCCTTCACTGCCTACATCGGCTACTTCTTGACTGTCTAATTCTTTAATTAAGTCTTTGGTGATAGGAGCATCGGGAGCAAAGGGGAAGATAGATTTGCCTTCTTCCATGCTCTCCTTTTCCAACTTGGAAGAATGATGTTGCCGAATAATGTGTATATTGCGTGGTCTAAACAACCATTTTTTACCATTTATTTTTTCAACACCAAAATGGTAGATTTCACGAGGCTTCTCTTCACCTATTTCTACAATAGCATCTTCATCAACGCCTTCTACAGAGCCTACATACTTTACAAAAAAGTAGTCGCCATCGGCTCTGCGTAATTGTATATCTACAACACACCCGACAAAATCCCAGCCGTCTTTGTCTATCCAATCGCTTACCATTAAGCGTTCAGCATCGTAATCTGGTCGCCACGAAACAATAGTAGTCTGCTTTTCCACTTCGGTCATTATAATGTAGTGTGAGAAAAGAATATGTTTAGATTAAATAAATAAAAATTAGATTACATTTGCCTAAAGTTTCTGCCGACAATTCTCTCTACAAATAAAAAATAAGAGTAACTTAAGTATCTACCACTTCCAAAGTAATGTTGTCTTTTACTTCAGCCTTGTCTTTCTCTTTTTTCTTGAGAGTAGAGAGAATTGTCTTCTCCCGCTTCGCCTCCTTACGCTCTTCATCAGTAGCATACTTGGCGGGTCGTCCCCTTGCCTTTTTTTCGGGGAAAGGTGTAATCAATTCTGCGAGAGCAATTGCGTCTGCTTTTAATGCTTGGTGTTGCGTAGTCTTGGCTTCTCGTTTCGTTTCTTTTTTGCGTTGCTTGTAAGCAGTAGATAAGGTAGGGTCTTTGATGGCTTCCATATATGATGTGCCGTTCTCTGCCGCCCAATTTTTCACAAAGTTCGTCCAAAGATTTCCGTTCGTCATTATACTATTTCTAAAGATTATTTTCCACATCTTTTACAGATATAATCTACGAGTTGAGGTTTTCCAGCACCGACCAATTTAAATCCATCTTTGACTTTAGGTAATGCTTTGATAATGTCTTTTAGACCACGCTTCGTCATTCGTTCAATCCCTTTGCGTGAAAAGATACTACCAATTTTTGTCGGTTCTTTCTTGACTTCCAAAGTTGGTAATTTCTCCTGACCTACATCGCTCTTACCAAACTCCTTGTCGCCAGTCCTATCTAATACATCAGTGGTATGCTCGGCAATCGGGTTAAGACTTTTGCTTGGTATGGTAAAGTCGCTTCCAGTATCTAATGCCGAAACAATATCGCCTTCAGTTCGCACATTGGTTTCATTTTGTTTCTTGCCTTTGTCTTTCGCAAATAAATCTCGTCCCACGACAGGTTTATTAAGAGTAATAATTTCTCCACTATCAGCACCTACATCACTCGCTATTTTACCGCCTAACGAATGCCCTAATGTGCTAATGTTCTTCGCACCATATTTTGTTTCGGCTTGTTTTTGTATCTTGGCGGCGTGTTGAAACCGCTTCGTATCTTTCATTTTAAAACCTAATGCTAATTTGAGATTGTTCCCCCAGTCGTGTATCCCGCTTGAACCACGATGAACTACCACTGCCTGACCCGTCTTTGGATTGTGATACACTTGAACTCGTTGTCCTGATAAACCTTTGTCCTTTACAAAATCTCCAATTTTGTTCGGTGCGTTTTTGGATTGTTCGTAAGAATTGGAAAGGAAATCTTTGATGTATTTAGAAGACAACTTCCCGCCCCAAAGTTCCAATGATGCTTTTTGTTGAGATAGTGCCGTCATTATACACTATATCAATAAAATAATAGTCATTTTCCTAAATTAAAGGAAACGGCGTTGAGTATATGCTCCGCCAACAGCAGTCGGTAATCGTAAATCTACACGACCCGCACCGTATCTTTCAGGTGGTCTTCTTTCTCTTCCGCTTCGTCTTGGCTGCTCTGGTGTTGTAGGCACAGTTTGAGCCATACCCTCTTCTAATCGGTTATATGGAGTGAAAAAATCTGCGTCTGCTGGAGTTCTGGCGGGAGTTCTTGCTGGAGTTCTTGCTGGAGTTCTTGCTGATGTGTTTGGTGCTTGAGGAACAATGGCGTTTCTGCTTGAAGTTCCAAAGGCGGTTAAACTTCCTCTTCCACTTGGTGTATTGATGCCCTCTAATTTCTGTTGTAAGGTTGCTACTTCATTCACCAAAGGTTTTAAAATCATACGGAACTTATTCACAGATGTAGGAGGCATATTGCTACTTGTTTGGTCTATTTGTTGAACGATGCCTACCAGTTGGTTATTCAATCCAGACAGAGTTTCAATCTGCGATGTATTAAATATTTGTAGCGATGGAACTTCTTGATTGAGAAAGAGCAACAATCTCGCCAACTCCACATTCACATTTCCAACAACACTTACATATTTATTCATCGCTTCTTTGTTTGCGTTTCCACCTAAATTAAGTGTGTTGTTAATTTCACTTAACGAAGAAATAAGTTTAATCATACTGTCGTAGATGCGGTTATACTTATCCACGAGGTCGCCTTCCAAACCTATTGTGGTTTCAGTTCCTCTGTATTGTCTTTTTAAATCCTTCAACACTCTCATTTTTGGTCGCAACAAAGAGTTTAATTCTTCGGCATTCGGGTCTAAAAATCGGGGCATTATATATTCAGCAAAGATTATATAATGCTAAACCTTTATATTTATTTCTTGTAAAGCCCGTGTTCCTTCACATGCTTACTGGCTTCTATCATCTTCATACCTTTTTCAGCCATCACCTTTTTTACAATCGCAGCACGAGCAGCACGACCACCACCGACGGCTTTTGTAATGGCTTTGTCTGCTGCCTTCTTTAAAGCCTTTGTTGCTTTAGGAGCGTTCTCTTTAATGGCTTCTTTAACTGCCTTCTTGCCTTTGCGAACGAGAGGTTTGGTGGCTTCAATAGCATCGTCTAAAATGTTTCCACCGACTTCGCCACAGGCTTTACCAAAATCACGAGTTCCACTTGGACGACCACACGCATCTTTTTTAGACCCAACCATAGCAGGAACTAAACCCTTACCTATACCGAGTGCTTTTTTACCTTCCTTCACAACAACAGGGGCGGCAGCCTTGCCTATTTTTTCCAAAAACTTACCGAAATTAAAAGAACCGCCGTATTGTTTCTTTCCTAAACCAGTCATTAAAGGCAGAGCAATAGGGGCAACTTTCGCAGCCAATTTTGTAACATCATTAAAGCCCTTTTCAAAGTCCTTGAAAAAGTTTCCACCAGTAATAGCATCGGCACACGCTTTACGCTTGTCCGCCATAGTGGCTTTGCGTCCTAAACCAGTAAGCAATGGTAAAGCAATTGGAGCAATTTTCTTTGCGAGAGAGGCTAAACCTTTAAGAATATTTCCACCTGATTTTACTCCACCTTTGGCTTTTGTTTGTGTTCTACCTACATGTCCTTTGGCGGGGCGACCACGAGGGCGACCAGTCCCAGACATTGCTTTCGCAGCGAGAGCGGCAACTGGAGCGATGGCGGCAGCGGTAGAAGCAACCTTCCTACCACTATCCATCACATCGTCAAAACCTTTCTTGAAATCACCCCAAAAACTACCGCCAGATACAGCACCATCTACACCAACAGTTCCTCTTGAACCACCACTGGAAACTGCTAAACCAGCCTTCATATTGGCGGGAGGATAGGCGGGTGAATTACCATTTAAAATAAACCTTTTGTTCGCTGCTCCGCCAGTCATTTTCGCACCACCGCTACTGTGAGAATAATCACGACCGATGTTAGGCGTGTTGCCTATACCTTGAGCGTCGTGAAAACTACTCATTCTGTAACCCATAGGGCTTGGGTGATACTGGTGTTTGTTTTTCCAAAGCATATCTTCTTCCAATTGATTAACACGAGAAGCCAAATCTCGGTTATACGCAGTGTTGTAAGTAATGTTCGCTTGAGGCATACTTTATACATTATCGCAATATATTAATTGCGTAATATGACTAAATAAATAGACTTTGTATATTGTTCTCAATGTTTTTTTCTATTCGGGGTATGGTGGTGACGGTGTATGGGTGACGGGTTCGCTCACAAAGTATTTGGTATATACAAACACCATTGGTCTATCTATACTATTTCTCAAAGTCTTAAACCCCACCCGTCACCCGTTCATCGTCACCTCCTCCAATTCTCAATCTACAATCTTCTTCTATCTTCCTTCTTTCTTCTAAATAATATATTAATAATAGTAATAATATATTAGTAATGATAGTAGTATAGTTGTAGTAGTAAAAGAGTAACTAACAAAGAGATTTCATACCACCAGAAGTAGCACCGCCAGAGGGAACGCCCCCTGAAGATACACCGCCAAATCTTTTACAGGCAGCACGAACGATGCCGTGAAGAGGCATATTCAACATATTACCACCAACCATACGCTTAATTTCAGCAGATTTCATAGCAGATGCTTGTTGTCTGCTCTTTGCTTGAAGGGTCATTTCTTTGGTGAGAATACCAGTGTAAATAGCACTGACGCCTTGCTGTGTAGTCATTATACCGCTATTCACGGCAATTACACAAATCTCGGGAGTTATAGCATCACCACCAGTAGCCACTAAAGTATTAGTAACGCCAACTTGGAACTGGAAATTATAATTACCGAGTGAGCCAGAAGTAATGTAATCTGGAAGTGATAAATCGTAAGCAGGGTCAATGATAAGCAAAGAACCAGTAGTATCAACGAAATTACCTACACCGTTAGTAGAGTTAGATTGTTGTGCTAAACCACCGAACTCCGCCCACGATTGAGTAGAACCATTTTTAACAGACATACGCCACAAATCGTAAGCAGATGCGGAAGATAGAAGACCAGATTGATTGTTGAGATTGATACTCACATTGTTGATAGTCATGAAAGCACTTGCGTCTTGTATAGTCTGCGAGTTCATTGGCTTTCTAATATTAATAATGAAGAGGTCGGGTATTTGGTTAATCTGTAGATTGCTTGAGGTAAGAGTTGCTGAACCTTGTGCTGCGACACTGGTAGTATTAGCACTGGAAGTTAAGTAACGAGGGAAGTCCATATAAGGAACAACATTCTTGGTTTCAATAAGGTCGCTTGGCTGTGTGCTTAAGAACTTAAAGAGCAACGCTGGAGAGGAAGGTTGAGATTGCGTTAAAATAGGCGTAACACCAGCAAATCCGTTAGGATTAGAAGCAGTTCCTAAACTGATTGTTCTAATGTAAGGATTAGAAGTAGAAAATAGACGCTTACAGGTTGCGTCAATGTTAAATGTAAAGTTCATATTGTTGATGCCTAAAAGACCTTGCTGGTTAAACTCGGGGTCACCGAAAATAAAAGGTGATAAGAACAGAGGCTCGGCAACAACAGTTCTAAACTCAATAACCCATGTATCATCAGCATTAACGGCAATAGGACTATCATCAGTAGCACCAGAAACACCATCAGTTCTGGTAATTAGAATTGAGGCAGGGTGTCCGCCACGAGGCACTTGGTCTATATCGTAAGAAGCATTGGAATATCCAGCGAGAGGATTGTTATTTGCTCCTACACCTTGTTCGTATCTGGCGTATGCTTGGTCGGGCAAAGAGGGTGTTGAACTATTGAAACGATACAACTCACGAGAATTGTTTAAACGAAGCATAGATGGAAGAACATCTTGAAGATTGACGGATACAGTTGTGTTATTGATAGAGCATGTCGCAGTAGTCATTAATGCCGCCAATGGAAAGGCTTGTAGAGCATCTGTAACACCATAGTCAAAGGCTGAAGTTCCAACAGGAACAGCACCAGGATTACCAGCACCAGCAGAATTACCAGCCGTCATAGTAAATGAAAGTCCAGTAGTAATAAGAACATCACGACCAATGACTACATTTTCACTGGGAACTTGAACGCTAAAGATAAGCGAAGAATTGGAAGAAGAAGTAGCAGGAAATCTTTGGTAAGTTGTTTGGGAAGCACCACTCTTGACTGCGAAGTCAATATCGCTGGTAATATCACCAATTACACTATCACGCACGAGAACAGTCTTGAAGTCACTCATTATATAATAATCGTGAGATAATAATTATTATAAAATATGTCTAAACTTGTTGGTTCTGTCCCTTTCCAATGTAAGCAGACTTCTTTAAGAAAGCAACCTTCATGGTTACGCATTCTCCCGAGTTAATTTCAAAGGGAATGAGTTGCCCGAACTTGTTTCTCCAAAAGATGTTTAAATCAATGTTAAACAAAGGACGATTTCCATACAAAGTAATTAGGCGGTATTCACTTGTAGGATTATACACAATATTCGGTTTGTATTGTCCCGTATCACTCACTAAATCTGTAATAATATTGGCGAAATCACTATTGTTTCCTCCTAAAACAACCTCTTGGCTATTGTTGAAAATTAAAGGCGTGGATACTTGATTGGCTTGGATAGGCAGAGTATTGCTCGTAAATACAACGGCGGTAATTGGACTAAAGTTCGCAATGGTAGAACAATCTTGATACACTTTAACCGCTCTATATGTAGCAGGGGTAGTTGCTGGTTCGGGTGTAATTGTGTCTAAATCACTTGAGCCATTATTGCGTGGTTCAAACAAAAAGTTTTTTCCCGCTAAAACATTTGCGTATCCTAAATATTTACAGGGAAAGGTAGGGAACAATCCAAACAAAGGAGCGTTTAAATATATCTTGTAAGGATTAGCACCCGCACTACCATTTGTCCCGAACACGCTAAAGTCTGCGTAAAGAACCGCCGTATTACTTGTTGTATCCCAATTAAAAAATGGAGAAAAAATATCGTTCGCAATAGGTGTTCCACCACCAGCAGCAATGTCGGCTTTCAATGCGGTAAAGGCAGTTTCTAAAGTAATATTCATTAGGTCAATCAACCACCCGTAGTTGTAGATATTGTAGTAACCTGTTTGGTTATTCTGTAATCCATTCGCAGTCGCATTTGGAGGCGTTGGTAATTGTGCCGAGTTTGCTGACCTTTGTGGTATGAAATTAATAAAAGTTTGTCCCGAAGTGAAGGTTGTTCCAGTAGCAGGGTCGGTGTATTCCAAAGTAAAACTGTATATGGTCTTATTCCTATCGCCTTGATTAGGCTCTATACTTGGAATAAATACGGGCAGACTTCCTGTTTCCATTGTGAAGCGTAAAATACTCAAATAATAATCTTCGGGGTTACGAATAAAGGGAAGCGTTCTCTGTTCGTTAAAGTAGAACTGCGGTGGCTTTGTCGTAGTGCTTTTAAAATTGCTGACTGTAATATCAAAGTATAATTGGTCGGCACTTGCTTCATTTTTAGCAGGGTCTAATTGCGACATCTATACTATAAACCGACATTAAAATCTTCCTAAATGGTAGATTAATAATTAGCCTTTATCATCATTCTCATTTCATAGCGAGAAGGCAATTCACCTCGTAAGGCGAGAGTGTCGTTTAATGCTGCGGTAGAAGGATTAGTTCTATCAATAGTAGCAGGCGTGGTCGTGGTAATATCACTCGCTCCAGAAGCGGGCGTGTTGTATCGTAAGAAAGTCCCAGATGTTGAACCACCACTTTCACTGTCTGCTCCGCCAGTATCATTCTTCGCCACACTTCTACCATTACTCACCACACTATTCCACACGGAATTATCCACATCAAAGCCAGTTCCATCTACAGCAGAGCCTTTGCCGTCCCACGAAATAGGAGGTATATTATCTTCAACCAAAGTGGCGTTTAAAGTAGCAACACCTCCATCGCCAGTATCAATAGCACCATCATTCGTTGATGAAGGTAAAGGTAATAAGCCTTTTGTTCCACTAAAGTTAGTAAGTGATGCTTGTGGTAATCTAAAATCTGTAGCATCGTTAGAACCAAAGACATCACCAATCCAGTAGAATAAATCGGCATATTCATCTCGTTTTAAATAACGACCATCTGCGACTAACCATTTGTTTCCTAAATCGCCCTTACCACTGTTTGTAGCAGCCAAAAAAAGCATACTTCCTATAGGCATCGGGTAATCATTGCGTCCTAAACTATTCTTAACAGACATTATATACTATAGGAGCATATTATATAATGAGAAACGAGTGATTTTAATTTTTCACTTTTATCATCGCAATAATGTTGAAGGTTGGTGCTTCGTAGGAAGTAGGAGCAGTAATTTCACTCGTAATATCAATAGGGTCGGGGTCACTACCACTATCAAAAGTAATCTGCGGGTTCGTTTCTTGTTTGCCTATTCCGCCGTCAGTAATGTAGGGAATATCATCACGACAAAATCTCTTATCGCCACCACCATCTCTGTGTCCTGTGCTACTTTTTGTATATAAGTTTTCATTACCTATACCATCTTTGTAGTATTTATTTGTTCCAGCATACTTGGCTGTAGTATCATAGTCCATAGCAAAAGGAGGTAAATAACTCTGGTCTTTAATTGAAAAAGTCGCTGTTGCGAAACTGTTTCGTGTTGGAGGAACAATCACACCCGCACTCGTATCAGTTCCGCCTATAAGTAATTGACCCGTTGTATCAGGGATATTAAATGTTGTAACAGTCGTGCCGTATCGTGTGCCTAATAATTGAAACAACAACGGGTAATCGGCTTTATTTAAAGCCCTCCCGTCAGCGGGGACAAAATTAGCCAATGTTTCTTTTAATGCTGTCTTACCAGCCCAATAAATAATACTTCCAACAGGACAAATATTATCATTACCTTGATAAAAGTTATTATCACTCATCTTATAGAATAACTACAGATTATTATATAAGAAAGATGTTGCTAAATTAATACTGTGGATTAGCGGGAATAACAAAACCCGAAAGCATTGGTGTATTATCAAACGGCACTTCTGTTCCACCACCTTGACCGTCAGCACGAATGGCGAGTGCTTGTTTCTGTGCCTTGTCGTCTGCTCGTTGGTTAAGTTGGTTAGTCTGTGAGGCGTAGGCTGCTGCTTGGGCTGCTTGTTCGTCAGCATATTGCTGTGCTTGTATGGCTACATTGTTTATATTTTTTCTTAAAGTTCCATCGGCATCATACAAAAGTGAGGACACTTTAATGATATAAGGGCAAGCCATACCACCGTATTGTATTCCGTGTGTGCTGTCTGTAGTAATATCAGTAATACCCTTTTGCTTGCTATTCTTGAACTTGTAATCCGCACTGGTTAAACTAAAGTTTCCACCACCTTCTCTGGTGGTGTCTAATTTAACAATTTCAGGTGTATTAACCGCCAGACCGTCTGCTTTGTAATCATCGTAATCTCCTCGCACATTATAAGTAACACCACGGGCAAAACCTACTTGCTTTTTAGCGTAAGTAGTCGTGATATTCGCAGCACTCAAAGATGGTATATTAGTATCACGCAGTGTAAGTTCGGCGTCAAATTGTATTTTAGCAGGGCTTACACCACCATCACCTCCCGCTTCGGTTTCGTCACTTGGAAAAAGGTAATTACCAGATGTTAATTCTGGTAAGCAAAAACTACCAGCCGTAGTCGTTGTAAGATTAAAATTGTCGCCAATCGTAGCATACAATTCGGGATAATCGGTTTTCACTAATTCTCTTCCATCACAATACAACCACGCAGAAGGTAATCTATTTGCTTGTTTCCCGAAAAAAGGTAATATCGTGCCTACTGGAGTAGGGAAGCCATCATTGCCTAAACTGTTATTCACACTCATTATATAATATAGTAGCATATTATATTTCAACTTGTCTTTCAAATGGATACGCATTTCCGTAATTTAATCGCAGTTCATCACCTTTCTTAATTGCTTTGGTTTGCTTGATAGGCACTACATATCTGTCGTCCTTTCTGTATATTCGTTGATTACCAGTAAAGCGAACATTCGCATTTCGCTTTGTTGTATCGGGGTGGTTCTTAAAAGAATTAATGTATCGTCCAGTAAAATTGCTCGGGTCTTTGCTGTCTAAATATTCCCTTTTATTTACTTGAAGCACATACGCAGAGAAAGGGTCAGGCTCGTGTGTAATCTCCTTCGCACTGTAGTAGGCAATAGGTTTCTTACTGCCTTTGTCTTTCTGCTTTAATGGAAAGTCTCGTGTAGCAAAGACACCCGTTCCAGCGTTCGGTATTTCACTATCTTTTAACTCTAAACCATCTATCAGTCGCAAATGCTGGAAGCAGTATGGGAAGCGGACGCATGTATGTCGCTTACATCTCGTTCCCTTCTCGGTAATCGCTTTACATTGAGGGCATACCATATCTATACATATTAGTAAGATATTATAGTTTCAACTCGCATCATATTTGCTGATAATTTAGATTATTTCTTCATCATACGGGAAATAATGTATCTTCTCAATATAGATTATATCAATGATATACAATATAGATTGAAATAGATTGTTTCAAACAATAATTTTAAAATTATTACCTATAATGATATGATATAATCAATTCATATATGAAATAATCCAACTTTTTCATATTTTAGATTTTTTTCTTGACTTGAAATAATCTGGTGTCGGTGGAGGGGTGACCCATCGGGAAACAAAGTTCTGGAAAAATAATTTTTCGGGTAAATATTTTTTATCGTCATTTTTTTTCGCATATGTTTTTCTGGAACTTTGAAACTTGACCCATCACCCCATCATCGTCACCAATGTTATTAATCAATTATCAACTTAATAATTCATTAATAGTTCGTTTAATATGACTTGATAATCTTGAGATGTTCCACTGGAATATATAAGTGCGGCTTCTCGTCCCATGATGCTCCCAACCTGCTAAAACTCTCTGTATCATATTGTTTAAATTGCTCTGCTTCATATTCAATGTAAGCCAGACAATCAGTGTAGTTGAAGAGTAAAATGAGGTCTTTGTTCGCATCATTGCCTTCAATTTTGTTTCGGGTAATCATCGTTGTTGGATATTGCTTCATCTTGTTTGTCCTTGATTTAAGTTCGTAATTGACTTCCTCATCAGTGTAATCATATTTAGCAAACCTTCCACCTTTACTTCTCTCAATGTCTTTACCAAAATATTCTTGAAGAATAGGTAAGAGTTCTTCTTCTTTTTTTTCACCATACTTATATGAGTTCTCCCAATTCACCATCTATAATATGCCGAGATAATAATTATTCCTAAATCAAACGAATAATAATCTAAACATATAGAAATGACCGATATTCAAAAGCGGATAAGCGAACCCATGTCTAACGAAGATTTAGAAAAGTATTTAAGTGTAAAACCTGACGATATAATGAAATACGCTGACCTTTCCAATTACCAATCCATAGAACAATTATTGCCGAAAGACGGCGACTTCCAAATCATCTTGATTGAAGACAAACAGAACAGCGGACACTGGGTAAGCGTTGCCCGATACGGTAAGACGATAGAATATTTCAATTCGTATGGTGCGAAATACGATACAGATTGGCGTTTTATTCCCCGATGCGTTCGCATCATTCTCGGTCAAAATACCAACGACCTAACACGCTTGTTTAACAAAGCAGAAAAGGACGGCTTTAAAGTCGTCTGGAACAAAAAGCGATTACAGAAATTATCACCTGCTATACAGACTTGTGGTAGGTGGGTTGTCTTTCGCAGACACCTCGCTCAAATGGGTTACACTCTTCCCGAGTTCCAAAAAAAAATAGAAATGCTCCGTGATGAAAACACTCCAATTCGTGGAAAGAGCAAAGGTGTAAGACCGACTGCCGACTGGGTAGTATCCAAATACATTAAATAGCACCTTCAACTGATGCTTGTTCTACTACTTCAAATGAAGGCGTTGGTTTTAGTTTCTTATCCAGAATATCTTGTAAATCGCACTCAATAGCATTACCAG
>WLWF01001453.1_pt1 | contig 19340 bp, 23 predicted proteins | sample 6718331 | NCBI WGS metagenome assembly WLWF01 (sample SAMN12718692, study PRJNA515312) | sponge metagenome | isolation source: marine sponge | host: Mycale hentscheli | place: New Zealand: South Island, Marlborough, Capsize Point | collected 2003-05-01
TACAGACTATATCCCGTCTAGAATGTACATAATCAACTAGTTTAAATATAATAGATTGTGAGGCTAAATTGCCCCACAATCCCAACAAGCACCCCAAGAGGGGTTATGATTTCTAATCACCTTTCCTTTGTAGCTGATTTTCTCAGCATCAGCTACAATACTACCTCCACAAAAACTACAGGAACCAAGTTCCTTTGTTTCTGTTTCAATCTGTAATTCATCTTTAGAAATTTTCTCGCAGTAATTACCGGGTAAAAGATACCCGCTTTGATCTCCATCAGACAAATAAATTTGTTTCAAGTCATCTTCATCAAGAAATAAAATTTCTTCTTTTCCATTGTTAGTACAGTTGGTTTTGTACCAACTTTTCTGTTTTGTTTTAAAGCACATGATTTTAGTTTTTTAAGTGTCAAATAAAATATAAAGAAACCTCTACAACCTAAAAGGTTGATTATCGAGGTTATATATTAAAAACCTTCAAGTATTTTGCATAGCAATCCGCTAAGTCTTATACTTTTTAAAATTGTGAGCTGGTCAAACTACCCACACCTCCTATAAATACATAACGTCTTATGCATTTACAATGACCTCAACTCAAATTTTAATTTATAGCACCAAGGGTGTGATCTCCTCTTGGCAACTTGAAGGTTATTTTAATCAAAGAAAATGGGATAGCGGCTACCCTACGGCTATCCCTTTGTGTTTTAAGTTAATTACAACATAATATATGTTTTAAAAGGTGAATAATAACTTTAAAAAAGCAGTTTTTCTACTTGCTTAGGTATACGCTGTTGCAGTATCTTCTGAATCCATCATCATATAAATACTACTATGTCTATGACGTACAGCCTTTTTTAGTAGTCACAACAGGAATTGAACCTGTTTGTATTGATGATCAATACTCTCCAATGTGACTATTTAAATATGTAAATGCCTATGATGTTCAGCATTTACTTTCAGGACATACCTCATGAGGTATGATTAACAAGATACACATATCTCCGTAAAAGAGAGTGGTAAATTAATACCACCATATATCTGGCGCTTTTTATCTCCTGAGCATTTCTGTTCCTAGGTAGCTTTCACCCGCAAGGTAATAGATGTGAGTCTTTAAACTCTACACTTGATCAGTGCATATTACCCCTTCCCTATAAAAGACTAGTAAGGTCTCTTATAAGGAAGAAGAGTAGTTCCCTGCTTTAAGTTCAGCTTGGGAGCTGACTTTGAGTACACAGGTTGTACTTCCTTAACAACTTTCGTTGTTTTGTTCTCTTTCTTTTTCATGGTAGTGAAATTTTAGAGGTGAATAAATAGTGTCAAAGTTTTGAGCAGTTTCCCTCATGCTCAGGAGAAGGGCTAAAAGACTACATGGTACTCTCCTAGACTTTTTTCAGAATGAATTTCAAGCTCATTCTGAAGCAAAGAGATCTTAGTCTGCAATAAAGCAGATTTCAAATCATCTTTGAAATGCCTGCCAACAAGGCAACCTTCTATAATCCAAGAGTTTTCTTTCTTGGCTTTGAAGAAATTTAAGGTGTGTCCATAACTGTTTACCAGTTTACCTTTTTCTAATTCTGTAAGTGTAACTTTTAACTTGACAAGCATGTGCTTGCCAAAAAATGTGTATCCCCAATTTATATTAGACATATTTTTATTTTTAGTGAGTGAAAGAAAATAAGCAGTTTCCGACATGCTTAGGTCAAGGTCAGGGTCATTCCCTGTTTATTCTTCAAATGATAGGACTACACAAATTGTAGTCCATCCTATTGTCAATACAGTAGACATTACAAACATGAATGTTAACCCTTCTGAAAGAGTTAACATCATGAATATTGGCAACAAAATAGTTACCATGATTGATAAAAACTTGCAACACTTAATCATAGTTCGCAGTTTACAAGGTTTGCCAACCACTTGAAAAAGCAGATTGACAAAACGATTAATAATAATTTCATAATTTAGTGAGTGTGCAGTTTATTCTCGTGCTTAGGAGTAATGAATAAATAAAAGATAGGTTTAAACTTAACTATGTAAATTAAGTATCCTTCTTCTTTAGTGAGTAAGTGAATAAAAATTTCTTCTGCAAGGTTGCACCTTGTCTGACTATTTAAAAAGAGTTTCTTTACTGTTTTCCTTCAGTTTCCTGTTAGGTTAACTCTAAGTCTTTGCCTGCAATTGGACAGAAGAAATTAATTATTAATAGTTTACTGTCTCCTGAGAGCAATACGTATTCAGACTTACTTTATCTTTGCTGAAGTTTTATGACGTTGTAGACTATTAAAACGCTATTATTTATATATAGTAGCGTTAATCTATCACCCATAAATATTGTGTATTTATAGGTGATTGTTTTTACACATACATTAACACGTTGTTTTTTAACAGGTTATGCTAAAAAAAAATTGTTAATGCAAAGATAATAGAGAGTTAAAATGAAGTGGGTGTGAAAAAGTGTAGCATGATAAGTAGCATCCTAATTGGAAATGCTTTACAGTAGGAATATTGCCTACTACTTATCATGCTACAAAGCACGCAGGTGTTACCCTACGTACTTCAATACCTTGTAATCGCAAGGACTTCCGTCCTTGCCAGTGCCTGCCTGGACATCAACCTCAAAGAGGCTCATGTCTAGAGACACTGTGTCTCCAACAGCACCCGCAATAGTAGCAACGTACATATAGTACGTACCATTATTAACTTCTCCTACACCGGGGATGGTTGCTGATGAAGAGAATTTTACAAGTGTGTTGTTGTATTTTGTTGGGTAAGTTTCTACGATAGTAAGTTTCATAATAGTTATGATTTATAAGTTAATTAATAAATTGCAAAAATAATAGAGAGTTAAAATTAAGTGTAGCATCCTACGTAGTCGGGGGGTACCTTAGTTTGTTACCCTTTTGGGGTAACAAACTAAGGACACTAACACCCTCATAAAACACCAATAATTTTTTTCAGAAAATTTTTTCAGAAATTTATTAAAGTAAATTCTTTTTTGACAAATATATTTGATAACTTTATAATCATATTTTTATATGGGTATAGAAGTAAGAAAAATGGAAAACTGAAAACAATGGAAATAAGGAAGATAATAAGGTTGCATGGAGATGGGTTCTATGCAAAGCACTTAGAGATTATTAACCCATTCTTACCAATAAAATTAACTCCAAAAGAAATAGATGTGTTGTCAGCTTTTATGGCTCTTGAAGGAGAGTTAGCAGAAGATAGATTTGGTACTACAGGAAGAAAAATAGTTATGAAGAAGTTAGGTATTACTCCTGGTGGATTAGGTAACTATTTAAAGTCATTAAAGACTAAAGGTTTTGTTTATAAAAGAGGTGGTGCTTTTTATATTGCTAATATAGTGATGCCTTCAGAAGAAAATTTTTATCAGGATTATAGGTTTAGGTTAGCAAATTTATCAAAAGTAAAAGATGATGTAAATGCCTAAAAATAAATTGATAAAAGATTATTCAAAGAATTTAGATTTTGATGATAATGTTATCAATGAAGCGATAATATCTTTTTTTACATATAGTAGAAGTTGTATGAAAACAAGCTCTTTGCCTGATATAAGGTTAAAGGGTTTTGGTGTTTTTAGACCTGCACAGTCTAGGTTAAAGCAATTTTTGAATGGTATTGAGAAAAGGTATTCAAAAGGATTAATAGATTATGAGGAATATATTAGTAAGAAAACAATGATAGTTAATTATTTAGATAAATATGGGAATAAGAAATCATCTGATTAATTTGTTTAGGGGGAATCATTCTGTAGTTGATGTTTGGTATTATATTCAGGGAAATTTTAGGTATAGGTTATATTATTCTAACTGGAGATTTCTTATTAGAAAGCATATAAAAGAGCAGATTGGTTTTAGGATTTCTATAATGAGAAAGGAGTGTTTTGATAATGGGGAATGTGTTATGTGTGGGTGTTCGACTACTGCATTGCAAATGTGTAATAAGGTTTGTGATGGCATGTGTTATCCTCCGATGATGTGGTGGCATGAGTGGGTGTTTTTTAAGAATGGAGAGGTTTTATATAAGGGGGGTTTGTATTGGAAGCTTATAGATGAGCAATTATATTTTGGTAAAGAATCTAATAAATTGGAAAAAGCATGTGGAAACAGCAAATAATAGATTTAGGTAAAGTAAAAGCAAAAGTTCCTGTAAAAATAGGATTTGAATATGTTGGTGAAGGAAGGTATATTCAATCAAAGACAAGTTGTGGGTGTACATTGGCAAGTTGGGATAATGCAAATTCTGTATTGAATACTACTTATACACCAGGAGATATTGCTCCTCATTTGAGGGCAATGGGAAAAAATGAGTATGATTCTTTAAAGTTTGTGCAAGTTACTATGATAGAAGATAAGAAGGTTGTTAATTATGATTTACAAATAAAAGCTAAGGTTCATGAGTAGTTTATTGAAGATTGGTTCAAAAGGTACAGAAGTTGTAGAGCTACAGAGTTTATTAGGTATAAAAGCAGATGGATTGTTTGGTAAAAATACTGAAGCTGCTGTTATAGAATTTCAGCAAAGAAATGATTTACAGCCTGATGGAATTGTAGGTAGTGCTACATGGGGTGCATTAAAAACTCATAGTCCGGATGGTAATTTAGATTCAGACCCCAATATTTATATTACTTTTAATGGTATGATTGTTAATAGGTATTATTTGCCTAGTAATGAATATGTTCATGAAAGATATGACAATGAGTATGCTTTTTTACACCACACTGCAGGAAGGGAAAATCCTTATAGGGTTGTAGATTCTTGGGGTAAAGATGATAGAGGAAGAGTAGGTACTGAGTTTGTATTAGGTGGTATTAGTCATACTACAGGGAATACTGCTTATGATGGAGAAATGATTCAAGCTTTTCCTGAAGGTAATTTTGCATATCATTTAGGCAATGTAGGTTCTTCTAAGATGAGAAAAGCCAGTGTTGGTTTAGAGATATGTTCTATGGGGTATTTGGATAGTAATTATAGGACTTATGTTGATAGTAAGTGTTTGATTTCGCAAACATGCAAATTAGGAGAACCTTTTAAAAATAGAATATATTGGAATAAGTATAGTGATAAGCAATTAGAGCAAATAGAAAAATGGATTGAGCATATAGGGGAAAGAGATAGTATAGATATGCGAGTAGGTTTACAACAATGGATATTGAAGTATGGCCCTACAAAAGCTTTTGATTTTCATCAGGATGCTTATGAAGGTAAGGTTAAGGGGTTGTTGACACATACTAATGTTAGAAAAGATAAATATGATTGTTTTCCAGATCCTGGTTTGGTAGATGTTATCATGAGTATAAAATAAGGCAGGTTAGATATTTATTTAATTTAATAATCTACCAGGGTTTGATAATTCTTTAATGTCAGCCTGTCTTTAAAATATAAGGGAGGGGAGATTCTTTATTTAATTTTAATTTAATTAATTAATAATGGGTTAGAATGTTTCTTTTATGGCTAGATTAAACTGCCCCCTTCCTTATTTAAATTTATAGTATGGAGATATTTGAAATAAGCGGACATGTTGTAAGACCTACACCTTCTATTCTTGCTGTGAAAGTGTTTAATAAGATATGGAAGAGAGATAAAAGTAAGTCTAAATCAAAAGCTATGCAAGAGTTTGCATATATAGAGTTTATGGTTTCTAAGAAAAAGACCAATCCTTATAAGGGGTATGAAGATTCTATTAAAGAAAGTAAGATTATTGAAGGAGTTATTAAGGATGATGGATGGAGACCTGATAAATTTGTAAAAGAAGCTATAGAGTTATATGATAGTTGGCAAGTAGAAGCTTCTCCTACTGTTAGATATTATCAAGCTAATTTACAAGCTTTGCAGAAAACTATAAATTATTTAAATACAGGATTAGATTATGAAGAAAGAAATAGAAGTGGAATGCCTGTACATAAATTTAATGATGTTGTAAGGGGTATTAAAGAAGCAGATCAGGTTTTAAAATCTCTTACTTCTTTAAAGACTAAAGTGGAAGAAGAGTTGTATCAAGCTTCTAAAACTAAAGGTGGTAAAGAAATAAATTTTTATGAAAGATAAAGATAAAAAATTAACTGATAAACAAGTGTTAGATAAAATTATAAAAGATTCTTATAAATCATTTGAAATTTTAAATAGCAAGATTAATAAGGTTAAAGATGAAAAAGATAAAGGAAAAGATTGAAGAATATGGTTATTTACCAGGAGCAATAATATTTGTAATAAGTGCGTTGGCATTTATTATTTATAGTTTTTTAGAACTTATATAAATATATAACATGAAAGGTATTGAAAATTTAAAAAAAGTAGTTGTATGGCACACTGATCTTATAGATGAGATTTTTGAATTGGTAGATAAAAAGAAAAATAAAAAAGGAAAAATTACAGGATGGGTAGCTCTAAAGTTTTTAGATAATCTTTTTCAACTGTTTCCAATTCTTGGTAATTACAAAGAGATAGGTGCAGAGTGGCAAGATTTGGATGAGACTGAAAAGGCAGAGATTCAACAACTTGTGAAGTCTGAGTTAGATATTAATGATGATTTTGCCCAAGAGTTTGCAGAAAGGTTATTTTATATTATTATAGAAATTGGAGATACTATACAGTTTGTAGTAGACGCTAAAAAATAAAACATTAGAGGAGATTAAATCTATTCTTTGGTAGGAAAATATTTTACTCTTCTTTTGTTTGTAACAATCCAGGCATTGAAAGACATTTATAATGGGGGTTTTGCTGTTCTTTCTTTGTCTGGAAATTTAATATTATGGAAGGATATGCACATGGTAAATTAAATGCTATTAGGAATACTAATGGTGTTTGGGTTAACACTCAGGTATTTAGAGAAGAAGCTATACACTTTTCTAAGTATGGATATTATTGTGCAGATCCTCCTGGTTCTCCGGGATATTTTGAATATTGGGATGAACAAACTAAAAGATGTAAAGATGGGTATAGTGTTGGAGGGGTTTCTATAACAGGAGATCATTATGCTTATCTTAATTTTTATCCTATTATAAAGGTTGATTTAGCTAACACTTCTGTTAGTAAAGTAGCTTCTAAAATAGAAGCAATGCCTGATTTTTGGGATGGAGATTATAATTATTATTGGGCAAAAGAAATTGCTTTTTATGGTATTGATAATCTTGATATTAAAGATGTAGATTCTTTAAAATTAGAAGTAAAGATAAGTCCAGAGTACTTGCAAGGTGGAAATCATATGATAGTTGGTAAGTCAAGAAGAAAAGGCTATTCTTTTAAGAATGCTGCTTTGCTTGTTAATAATTATAGTATGTATAGGAATTCATTAAATATTGCAGGTGCTTTTATGAAAGAATACTTATATCCTAAAGGTATTATGGCAATGGTAAATTCTTATATATCACATATAGATCAACATACTGCCTGGAGAAAAAGTAGGGATTATGTAGATAAGATACATCATAAAAAAGCTTCTTATAAAGAAGATAACATTGAGAAAGGATATAAGTCAGAAATTACTGCATTAACTTTTAAAGATAATCCTGATGCAGCAAGGGGGAAAGATGCAAGAGTTGTTTTATTTGAAGAAGCTGGTAAATTTCCTAATTTAGAAAAAGCTTATATGGCTACTAAACCTGCATTAGAAGCAGGTGCTTATACTACAGGACAGATGATTATATTTGGTACTGGTGGTGATATGCAAAGTGGTACTAAGGATTTTGCAAAAATGTTTTATAATCCTATTCCTTATGATCTTTTACCATTTGTTAATGTATGGGATAAAGATTCTGAAAATTCTAAGTGTGGGTTTTTTCACCCTGTATTTTGGAATATGGAAGGGCATTATGATAAGCAAGGTAATTCTAATATTGAAAGTGCTAAGAAAGCTGAAAAGAAAACAAGAGATAAAATTAGAAAAAATTCAAGTGGTGCATCAACTTTAAACCAACACAATCAAGAATATCCTTTATCTCCTGCTGAAGCTTTTTTAATGGTAAGCAGAAATGATTTTCCTATTGAAGAGTTAAGAAATCAACTTAGAAAAGTTGTTGCTGATAATCTTCATGTTAAAAAAGGTACTCCTGTTACTATATTTAAAAAGGAAGGAAAAGTAATAGCAAAACCAGATTTAAAAAACAAACTAACTCCTTTGTGGGATTACAAACCAAAAACAAATGATTTAAGAGGTTGTCCTATTATTTTTGAATCTCCTGTAACAAATTCACCAAAAGGATTGTATAAAATAGGGTATGACCCTTATAGACAAGATCAAAGTGGTGGTACTTCTTTAGGTGCTGTTTATGTATATAAGGGTATTCATAAAGTATCTTTTACAAGAGACACTATAGTTGCTTTTTATGTAGGTAGGCCAAATACTACAGATGATTTTAACAGACAAGTAGCCCTTTTAGCTCAGTTTTATAATGCTGAGATAATGTATGAGAATGAAGTAACTTCTGTAAAGAGTTATTTTACTAACCATAAATTGTTACATTTGTTAGCTTTACAGCCTGATGCTGTTATATCTAAAAATATAAAAAGGTCTAAGGTAGCAAGGGTTTATGGTATCCATATGAATGAAAAAATAAAGGATGCAGGAGAGAAATATATAAAGAGATGGTTACTTACTGAGAGAGATATAGATGAAAATGGAAATAAAATTCTTAATTTAGAGACTATATATGATTCCGGTCTTTTAGAAGAATTAATTAATTATAATAGAAAAGGAAACTTTGATAGAGTTATGTCTTTTATGATGTTGATGTTTCAGATAGAAGAAGATGAATTAGGAAAAGAATATGGAGGTGAATTAACAGGTAATGAAAAAGATTTACAAGGATTCTATTTAGATTTATTTAAAAAAAATAGATAAACATGTCACATTCAAATTTAAAAGAAACACAAAGAGTTACGCAGTTTCAAAAAAATAAATTTAGCAGACAGTATTATAAAGATCAGGTTGACCTTTTAGATATAAGGTCTTATAGTAATACGAATTATGCTACTGAAGAAAACAATGTAAGTAGATACAAGCAGAAGAAAGTTAATTATGATTTGTTTAATAATATTGTAAACTTAGCTGACTTTGAATATGTATGTAAACCTTATGGGTCTGAACAGGGAGAACTTCCTGCTAACTTAACTAATAGGGATATTATATCAGGCAAGATTAAGGCATTGCTTGGTATGGAAGAAAAGAGACCTTTTTCTTATAAAGTGGTTGCAACTAATGATGAAGCTACTACAAGGATAGAACAAGAAAAGTTTAATAAAATAAAAGAGTTTGTCATTAAGCAAATAATGGATCCTATACAACAGCAGATTCAAATGCAGAAAATGCAACAAATGCAGCAACAAACTCAAGGTCAGGAAATACCTCCTGAACAACTACAACAGATGCAACAAAAAATTCAGCAGGAAATAGCACAGGAAACTGAAGCTATGACACCTCCTGAAGTTTTACAATACATGAAGAGGGTACACCAAGATCCTGCTGAAGCATTGGCAGAGCAACTTCTTTCTTATTTAAAAAAGAAATTAGATATAAAAAGAAAGTTTAATAAAGGGTTTAAACATGGGTGTATTGCAGGGGAAGAAATATATCATATTGCTATAGCAAATGGTGAACCACACATGACAGTTGTTAATCCATTGTATTTTGATTATGATAAATCTCCGGATATAGAATTTGTAGAAGATGGTGAATGGGCAGTTTGTGAATATAGAATGACACCTTCTCAAATTATAACAAGATTTGGAGATGAATTGAAAAATAAACAAATTGATGATCTTTATAAGGCTTATGGAAAAGGACCTTCTTCTTTTACTGAAGAATTTTGGAGCTTTGATAGTGATAGTTCTGATGGTACAGATGATACTATAAGGGTATTGCATGTAGTATGGAAAGGTCTTAGGAAGATAGGATTTTTAGAATATTTAGATATTGATGGTAACTTGCAAGAAACTATTGTTGATGAAACTTACAAACTACAAAAAGATCTTGGAGATTTATCTATTGTTTGGAGATGGATTCCTGAAGTTCATCAAGGATATAAAATAAAACTTTCTGATCCTATTTATGTAAATCTTGGACCAATAGAAGGACAATTTAAAGATATAGATAATATTTATGAATGCAAATTGCCATACTTTGGAGTTATATATGATAATTTAAATTCTGAAACCACTTCTATGGTAGATAGAATAAAAGCTTATCAATATTATTATAATATTATAATGTATAGAATAGAGCTTTTAATGGCATCTGATAAAGGTAAGATTTTGATGATGAATATAAATTCTATTCCTAAAAGTGCAGGTATAGATATTAAGAAGTGGCATTATTATGCTGAAGCTACCAAAGTTGCTTGGGTAAACCCTAATGAAGAAGGAAATAGAAATATAGATATTAGTCAGATTAACAGGGTGTTAGATATGTCTTTAGCTTCTGACATTAATAATTATATTAATCTTGCAATGCTTATAGAGAGAAAGGCAGGTGAAGCTATTGGTATTCCTAAAGAAATGGAAGCACAAATTAATACACAGCAATCTGTAGGTAATGTCAGACAAACTATATTACAAGCTTCTAATATATTAGAGCCTTTGTTTGAGATGCATAATTATGTTAAAAGAAATGTTATAGCAAGATTGTTGGATGTAGCCAAAGAAGCTTATGCAGGAACTAAGGCTAAAATGTTGAGGTATGTTCTTGATGATTTAAGTATAGGTATGCTTGAATTAGATACTGAAATGCTAAGTAATTCTACCTATGGAATTACTGTTGCTTCTGCTTCTCTTGCTCATGAAGCTAAAGAATTGGTTAAACAAATGGCTCATGCAGGTATTCAGAATCAGATGATTAATATGTCTGATATTATTAGAATTGTCAAAAGTGATGGTTTACAAGAAGCTGAAGATCATCTTAAAGTTGCTGAAGAAACTAAAAGAAAACAAATGGATGAACAGCAAAGTAGAATTAAACAGATTGAACAACAAATGCAACAAGAGCAAATTGAAGCAAGACAAAAAGAAAAAGAGTTTGATAGAGAAACACAGATTATACTTGCAGATAAGAAACATGCTGCAGATTTGCAAAAACAAACTATTATGTCTATGGGATTTTCTGAAGATAAAGATGTAGATAGAGATGGTAAACCTGATATTTTAGAAGTTGCTCAACATGGTCTTGATGCAGAGATTATGGTAAGAAAGCAAAATTTAGATGAACAAAAGTTTATGCATCAGAAGAAAAATGATGAAGAAAAAATAAAAATATCTAAACAAAAAGAAAAAAATAGTAAATAAAGCTATTTCTATTTTTGAAAAAAAAGTTAAGAACCAAACTTAAATATTTTAAATAATTAAACTTAAATTTGTATCATGGCAGAGAATAATGAAAAACTGGAAAATTTTTCTTGGGATACTTGGGATGAAACTTCTTTAGGAGAAGTTAAACAAGAAGCTGAAAAGCAACCTGAAAAAGAAGAAGAAATTGTTCAACCTAAAAAAGAAAAGGTTGAAGCTAAAAAAGAAGCTGAAGAAGAAATTGAAGAAGAAAAAGAAATTGATTTTGACAACATAGATTTTGTAGAAGAAACTGAAGATAGTAAAGAAACTTCTGCAGATTCTTCTTTAATATATCAACTTAAAGACAATGGTATTTTTGCTGCTCTTGAAGATGAAGAGTTTGCAGATGGTTTATCTGATGAGGATTTACCTGATATGATTGATAAAGAAGTTGATGCCAGAGTTGAAGAAACAATGGAAAGTTTTTTTGATGAAATGGATGAAGATGCAATTGCTTTTCTTAAATTTAAAAAGAATGGAGGAAAAACTTCTGACTTTTTAAATGCTTATAATAAATTTAATAGTACTCCTTCAGGAGATATTGATGATGAAAGTTATCAAGAAAGTGTTGTAAAGCATGGATTAAAACTTGAAGGTTATGATGATGAAGATATTGAAGATAAAATAGAATGGCTTAAAGAAGGTTCTAAATTGAAAAGGCATGCTGAAAAATATGAATCTAAAATTGAAAATGCCAAGTCTATAGAAAAAGAAAAAATAGTTAAGCAACAAAAATTGCAAGCACAAGAGCAAGCCAAACAAAGAGAAAAACTTTCTCAGGAATTAAAAGATAAATTAGAAGATACTGATACAATAGGTCAATTTACTTTTAGCAAAAAAGATAAAAAACACTTGCATTCATATATGACGAGAGCTAATGTAAAAGTAGGCAAAGATACATATATGACTCAAATGCAAACAGATTTACAAAATGTATTTCAAGATCCTGAGAAAATTCTAATTATTGCCAAGTTATTACGTAATGATTTTGATGTGTCAGATGTTATTAGAGATACAGAAACAAAAGTGACAAGAAAAACTAAAGATAAAATTGAAAGGAAGTCCACTAAAATGAAGAGTTCTAACTCCTCAACAGGAAGAAGAAAGAAAGCTCTTTTTGAATATTTTGATGATTAAATAACAAAAAACAATGGCAAGAGTTAAAAATAAATTAGTTACAAAACAGATGGCATGGCATGCTAATATGACTGAGTTGAATCACTTAGGTGCATCTCTTCATGCAAGACCTGCTCAATTTGAAGGTAAAATGGCAGAAATTTTTTCTTCCAAAAAATACTTTTCAGATAATTCATTAACTTCTTCTCTTATTGCTTCAGGCAGAGAAAGAGAAATTTCAAGTAATGAATGGGAGTGGGGATTGAAAACTGCTTCTACAAAACCTTTGGTTGTATTAGAAAATGTACTAAGTACTGCTATTACAAATCCTGGACAAGGAAGAACTAACTTTAAGATTAAGTTATCTGAAAATTGGTTTGTAGCAGGTGATATTATACATCCGGGTACTTCTAATAAGAAGTTTCAGTGTAGAATCCAAGAACAACCACAAAGACATGGTAATGGTTGGGTTTATACTGTCAGATTGATGGATGATAATGTAACTGCTTCTTTACCACTTATTTATCTAAGACCAGGTACTCAATGGGCAAAGTTATTCTCAATGTATGAAGAAGCTTCTGAACAATCAGGTAGCACTCAGTATGCATTGCCTATTACTTTGAAAAACAGACATTCACGATTTAGAAAAAAATATCGTGTTACAGGAGATGCTGGTACAGAAGTATTGGCAGTAGCTATTCCTGATTCAAAAGGTGCTATGCACAAATCTTGGATCAAGTATGCTGAAGTAGAATATTGGCAACAATGGTACAGAGAATTAGAAAGAGGATTTTGGTATTCTCGTAGTACTGATACTGTACTTGGTGCTAATGGCAGACCTCTTTATAATGGACCTGGTATTCAGGAGCAATTAGAAGATTCACACAGAGAAGCTTATTCACATTTAACTGCTGAATTGATTGAAGAGTATCTTATGGATATTTTTTATTCAAGAGTTAAGCCTGGTTCTCAAAGACATATTAAAGCCTTTACAGGTGAATATGGTATGTTGTTGTTCCACAGAGCAGTTAATGATTGGATGCAAAGAAGTGGTTTCATTAAGATTGTTGATCAGTTTTCTGTTAAACAAACTAAATCTGAATACCATGAAAATGCTTGGTCTGCAGGTTATCAGTTCACTAAATATCAAATGGCTAATGGTTCTACTTTGGAACTTGTTCACTTGCCATTGTATGATGATCGTGAAATCAACTTTGAAATTGACCCACTTACAGGTTATCCAACTGAATCAATGAGATTTACATTCCTTGATTTTTCAGGGCAAGGTAAAGATTCAAACATTGTTAAAGTTAAAAAGAAAGGTGGTATGTCACTAATTTATGTTGGTGGTATGGCTTCTCCTTTTGGTCCTGTTACAGGTAATAGCCTTGCTTCACATGCAGGTGATTACTATGAGATGCATGTAAAAGATCAGTGTGGTATTCACATTGAAGATGTATCAAGATGTGGTGAACTAATACTAAAAAGAAACTAAATTTGTTTTTTTTGTGGTGAATAATAAGAGGAAGGAAATACCTTCCTCTTTTATAAAATAAAAATGTAAAAATGGAAAGCGGAAAAAAAGCATTGGTTGAAATAAGACCTATTGAAATAAATAAATGGCATGGTATGACAGGCAAAGAATCTTTTGCCCAACCAATTACTATAAGAGTATTGTATGACCATGCTACTGGAGCTTATGCTACAGGTTTGACAGAAGAACAAGAAGAAGAATATAGTAAAAAATTAGGAGTAAGTTTAGACAGAACTTTTAATCCTCAAAAAGCACATCCTTATTGGGATAGCAGTGCTTCTAAGATTAAACTACCTAATTACCCTATATTTTTAGATCCTACAATTCCTTTGGAATTTGTAAGAATTCAAAATCTAAAATCTTCTAATTTAGTAGCAAATTCAATGAAGGATTATGGTGAAAATAAATATCCTGAAGCTACTCATGTAATTTATGATGAGGTAGAACAAATTGAAATTAAAGCTACAAAAGTTCAGTTAAAGAAACAATGTTATAAGTTAGCACAAGATTTGTCAACTGATAAGATTGTAAATATATTAACTGTTACAAATGAGAAAACTGTAAGAGGAAGAAGTAGAGATTTCTTAGATGTACAGTTAGATGAGTTAATTGAAACAAATGCTAAATTATTTTTAAGATATGCTAAAATGGATGCTCAGGAAATGTATATCCGGGCATCGTTGTTAGAAGCACTTCATAAAAATATTTTAACAAAAGAGGGAGCTAGTATTTACTACATGGGAGATAAGATTGCAAATACTTATGAAGATGCAGTAATTTATTTTGTAGACCCTCAAAATCAAACACTAAAAGTATCTATACTTGAGAAGTTAACAGATAGCTAATGAGTATAAAAAGAATGCATTATGACATTAAGGTAAAACTTAATAAAGTTGATTCTCAACAATACAGGAATTTATTGATTCCTGAAATTGATTGGGCATTAAATGAGGCACAGAATATATTTATCAAGAATATTGCAGAGCCAAGAAAAATGCAGCAAATGTTTGATTTTGGTTTTGAAAAAAATCAAAGAAACACAGATGATATAAGAACCATTGTAAAAGACAATGTAAAACAAATGGCAATCAAAATAGATGATTTAAAATATAAAGTTGAATTGCCTGAAGATTATATGTATCTTGTATCATGTAAAGCTACAATATCTAAAAACAATTGTTTTAATGTTAAAGCTGAATGTGTTTTCAGACAACATGATGATAGTTTTGAGTTTTCTCCTTTTGATAAATCATCTTTTGAATGGAGAGAAATTAATATAAGATTTTATGATGGAGGTATAAAAGCTTTTTCAGATGGAACTTTTGTAATAAATTCATTACATTTAGACTATATAAAGAAGCCAGCTTACATGCATAATGCTGAAGATTTTGGAACTAGTTCTCAATACATACTCCCTGATGGGGTGACACTAACAGGCTTTCAAGACTGTGAACTTCCCTTTCAAACCCATACAGAGATTGTAGATATTGCTGCATTAGTTCTAACTGGTCAACTGCAATATAGTGACTATAATATTAAACGTGAGAAATTAAATTTAATTAATTAATTAAATCTTGATAAAAGATGGCTAAAAATAATGATGTATATACAATCATACCTTTCCAAAATGATAATGACTTGATTGATGCAGGTTCTCCTAAATCAGCATTAACAGTAGGACAAGTAGGTATTTTTGATTACGACACAGGATTATCTATAGATGCTGCAGGCGCAGGGTCAGTTAGAAAATTTTTCATAGCTATGGCTGTGGATACAACAGGAGGTTCAGTTGTTAATGATTATGTAGAATCAGCAGGTACTCATATCCAAAAAGGATTGGTATCTTCTTATAATGTAAGATGTTACACTCCAGGACAATCCCAGATTATTGATGTTCAAAACTTTACTGCTTCTTGTGATACACAGTATGCTTTAAAAGTAGAACTAAACAATGATCAAAAATACATGAACTATGGATACAATCAACTTACTAAAACATTTGTTGTAAAGACAAGTTGTTGTGAAGGTTGTGAAGGTTGCCCATCAGGTGATTGTGCTGAATTAACATCTTTGTTAATTGCAGAAATCAATGCAGATGAAGATGCTCTTATAGTAGCAAGTGCTGTTGCAAACATTGGTAGTATTCAATTTGTAGCAGGTGCTCCTACAGTAGCAGGAGATTTTACAGTACAAATTGGAGCTGATCTTGCTGTTACAGTTACTGTGGCAGGTGGAGATACAGCAGTAGAGATTGCTGCTAAAGCTGCCGCTGCACTTACTGCAAATTCTAAGTATACTGCTACAAGTGATGGTGTAGATACAGTTTCTATTGTGTTGACTGATGGTGCTGCTGTTACTGTTGCTCAAGCAATTACTTTTGCAGCAGGTGCTACAGGAGTTACTGCACCTGCAATAGTAGATGTTATTTCAACTGCAATTGCTGATGTTGCTGCATTTGCAGTAGCTAATCCCGGAGCTTGTCCTTCATTGAGACTTACTTCTGTAACTGAAGCTATCAAGCAATATTGTGATGTTAATACTATGTATTATCATGTTAGAAATACTACTCTTACAGTTTCTTTTGCTCAGGCAAACACTACTTCTTTAGGATTTGATTGTAATGGAACAATTGTTACTGTTCAAGACAATGTAATATCTGAAGGAATGGGATATGACATGGCAAACATTGAATACAAAGCAGGTGGCTTTACAGGAAAACCAAGTGTTTATAGAACTGGTACTATGTTAGGTGTTGCTTTTCAAGGTTTTTCAAGTCTTGTTGACAAAGCAGGAATATATAACAAGATTGATATCACTTATGATCTTGAATCTAATTCAGGGTGGTTGGATTATAAAAATAATCTAAATACATCAATTGTTATTCCTTGTGGTAATGATGCTGCAGCTGCTGATTTTGCTGCTGTTATGGATGCTTTACTTACAGATTTTGATCCTAAAGCAGATGATTTAGTAGCTTGTGATTGTAACTTAAACCTTACTGAAGATAAATCAGGAGCAGAAGATGGTCTAGGATAGATTGTTTTAATTTCGCTATATATCACAAAGGCTTTGTCTTATCTCAAGGCAAAGCCTTTTTTAAGTTAAAATTATTATAATATAATATGGCACTAACAATATCTCAAAATTCAGATTGTTCTCTTATTTTAGTAACTTCAGAGTTATTAGATACTGCTTTTGGTGGTAGCCCTGATCCTTATACAGACATTAAAATAACAATATATCGCAATTGTTGTGATTGTGATGGTTATGATGTTGATATAACAAGAAATCCTCCTGCTGCTTTTCCAACTTCTGAAACAGATGTTTATTTATTTAATGGAACTTCTATGGAGTTAAATCCGAAGATAATAGATGCATCTGCAACAACCTGGACAGATGGAGTGTATAAAATTATAGTTACATTAACTAATGTTGATGGCACTGTTGTGGTATCTGAAAGTAATTGTTTCTTTTTGGATTGCGCTACATCTTGTCAGGTTGCTAAACACATAAAAAGTTTGTTAAAAACAGACACTGATACAGATGTTCATCTTTTGCATTTTGGATTAACAAATGGTAGTAATTGTAACTGTAATTGTGATGAAATGTGTTATCTTTATAGAAAGCTGTATGAATTGCTAAATAATACAGAAGCTTGTTTATGTTGTAAATAATATTAACAATGTCAAATTTAAATTTTTTAAATACTGATAATTGCAATGATGTAGGAATAGACACTCCTACACAAGATTTGACTTTTGTTGATTATATTTTAAAAAACAAAGTTAAAGACTTTACTAATGTAAGAAAGTATTCAGTAACATATTCTATAAATTGTAAAGATGAATTATCAGTAGATGTTCCTCCTAATTATCAATTTGATATAGTATCTGTTAGTTGTATTAATGATGTTAATTTAAATTCTTATACTATAAGATTAGATGGTATTCATGGAGATTTAGTAAACCAAATATTATATTCAACTTTACCTCCATTGCCAGGTATAAGTATAGGTTGGACAAATACAAATGGTGTAATTAACATAACACTTGTATATGATGATTCTTTAAACCCATTACCTGATTGTCAATTTACAGTTATTCATGTTGATGGTTTTGAATATGTTATAACATTTACTTTAAATCAAAGTCCTCCTGCCACTTGTAGTTGGGATGGTACTGTAGCAGGATTTTCTATTACATATCCTACACCTTCTATAATAAATCAACCTACTTATGGTGGTAAGTTTGCTACTACTGGAATTATAGGATTGCAAATTGGTCCTGAAATAGTTGTTGAAATTGTAGCAGATAATGTGGGAACTGCAGGTAATATTGTAATTACTACAGATGGAATTAGCAATTTAGATTTTTGGGTAAATGATTGGAACACTTCTAATCCAACAAATACTGTAACTTTAACTTATATTGAAGGGGCAAATTGGATAGGACCAGGAGAAAACTTTACACTGAGTAATGGAGTAAACCCAACTATACCTGATAACTTACAATTAAGTTTAAATACATTATACAGCTTACCTGTATTATACCCTGCTTTATATGGAGTAAAAATATGTGAAACTACAATTATACCTTCAGGTAAAACACAAGGTCCTAATAGTTCTTTTTTGTTTGCACCTATTCCTGAAGGAACTGATATTTGTCTTGAAAATAATCAATTCATAGATTGTCAAACTGCTGAATGTGTAGATTCTAATTTGTGTGATTCTATTGAAGATATTTGTAATCTTACAGCAGAAATTAAAAAACAATATCAATCTATAATTTATGGAATAGATTGTTGTGGAGAAGCTAAACAAAAAATATTAAAACATTATATTAGGATAGTGTGTCCTTCTGAATTAAATTGCTAACAATGAATGATAAATTCTATAGAAATAAAATAGATTGTATTGAGAAAAAACTTTGTGCTATTGTTGATAATACATCTTCTTCATCTGCACAAAGCAATTTGCAAATACTTGAAACTCAAGCTAATGATTTAGTTACTACTTTTGCTTGGCTTGATGGTGGTGCATCAGATCAAAGACCTGATACTATAACATACAGTTCTGCACAATTAGGACTTACAGTTATTAAAACATTTACTTATAATGGTGGCGCAGGTACTTATCATGTAGCTACAATAACTTTATCATAATATGGCTTTAAAATATAATCCTTTATTAGAAGATAATTTCCAAGAGCTTAATCCTGCAGGCGGAGGGGGAGAAGATTTAGCTGCTACTCTTGTAGCTGGTAATACAACTGGTGGAACAAATTTAGAAATAACAGCAGCAGATAAGATAGTTGCAATTAATACAGATACTGCTAAAAATGTAACAGTTGATTTTGGTT
>WLWF01001454.1_pt1 | contig 19337 bp, 25 predicted proteins | sample 6718331 | NCBI WGS metagenome assembly WLWF01 (sample SAMN12718692, study PRJNA515312) | sponge metagenome | isolation source: marine sponge | host: Mycale hentscheli | place: New Zealand: South Island, Marlborough, Capsize Point | collected 2003-05-01
TTTGTAGTTCATTCTTCACCGCACCGTCGGACGTAGACCACGCCTCTTGCAGATAGTTCTGCGGCTTAACGCGACCCGTCTTCACAGTGCCGCCTTGCCAGTTTCGATAATAAAAGTTGTATTTGCTTATAGGTTGAAGGTGCAGCTGTCCTTTACCCATAGTCGGCGTGAAACGATGAAGCCTGACGACCTTAAACTTCTTGCGGTTATATGAACTCGCTATCGGGCCGAGCGTCTCTCGTTCTTCTGTTCCGAACTCTTGGAAGACCTGATTGAGAGGAGTGCTTTTGCCTCCCTTCGTAAACCTTCCTTGCCCTATCTTGAAGCCGACCATGCCGACGACTGTCGCATCATTTTTGTATGTTTTAGTTTTAGCGGCGATACTCTTCTTAAGCTTCCCCGTCGCACCTTCTCTAACCTTTGAACGTAAAGCCGCAACCGCAGGAGCCGTCGCAGACCTTACCGCAGGAGTAAGGTGCTTCACCGCTAGAGATTCAGGAAGCGCAAGAAAGGCTGCTTGTAAGTCTTCTAGAGAAGGCATCTCTACATCTAAGGCTTTTGCCATCTAGACTACCTCCACCGCGACTAACTCTAAAACTGAAGAGTCGAACTTTTCAAGAATAGAGACTATCTCTAAGGCCTTCGTCTTCCATAGGAACCTACTCGTCGGAAGGACGGCAGAGTTGTAGCGAATGCGAATCGAAAACTGCGTGAACATCTCGGTTCTTCCGTTTTGATTCTGCTCGTATGAAGCCCTTGGGTTCACGCTCGCCCAGATCACATCACCGTTCGTATAGGTTCTTTCGACCTCACCGAGATCGTTCGTAGTCTCAACGATATTTTGTATCGTTAGTCGTTCTCTCATTCTTCCGGGGCGAATCATCTATAAGACCCCCATGAGTGTGCTGCGAGTAAAGTCTTAACGCCGAGAGGAACTTCTATCGCTGCGAGAGTATCGTAGGCCAACCTTCTTTCATAGAAGTGACCGACGAGCATAAGTATCGCGTGTCGTAGTCCTGCCGGTACATCAGAAGCCGAAGAACTGTATCCCACGTTCCATTGAATCGTTACGCTATTCACATCCGAAAGAGCCGAAGGCCATGTCTTAGAGTAGGGGGGGCGAAGAACCGCAGGCTCTCCGTCTTCAATCCTGAACTGTGAACTGCTAAGAGTCTGAGAAGACTGAACTCCATCCACATAAGTAATAATGAAAAGAGGGGTCGGGTGTAGAGGAGGCTTCGGAAGGTATATCTCCGGTGCGAAGCCGTCCCAAGTTGCTTCGAGTCTCGTTTGCAAAAAGTATCTATCGGTCGCTGTCTGACAATAGCCTTCGGCGGCTTCTATCAAAGTCTCAATATAGGTATCGTCTTCGGAATGCTCTACCCGAATGTGCTGCTTCGCTTCATTCAAAGTAACACTTCTAAAAGGTGAAGGTGCGACAACTTTAAGAGTCCTCGGTCGGGATAGCTTCGGAGCGTATAGCATCGCAAGTCCTCTCTCTTACTTCTCTCTGCTGTGATAATAAAACGAAGCACTCTCCTGCCTCGGAGGTGTGACTTTTGCAGAAGACTCCTCCTCGCGAACCATCCTCTGTTTAATCCAAAGGTCTGCGACTGAATCACGAACCTCGATAACATCCCCGGCTTTATAGATACCGAACGGCAAAAGGAGCTTCACTTTCTTCAATCTTCTCGCTCGCTTCCTTATAGGTTTTCAGTATTAAAAAGGGGGAGCCGACTTCGTGAGCCGACTCCCCCATGTGAGAGCCATCGCGACAAGCTATTACGATGCAGCAGCTTGAAGCGCAACGATCGGACCGGCCTTGGAGGTAGAGCCGAGATCATGGACGACCATTGCGTTTCGCGTAGTCGCGAAAGTCAAGGTCTGATCGAACTCAATGTATCGCTCACTGGCGGTACGAATTGAGACTGCGCGACGCTCTCCGAAAGTAGCGGCTTGTGAAAGATCACCGAAGAGACAAAGAACCGAATCCTCTGTACTTGTAAGTGCGCTTTCCATGCTATGAACTAATCGGACAGGGAAGCCTAAGAACCGAAGCTCGAAGCCTCCTGCAACGTCGGCTCGCGTATTTCCTCCACTTGCCATCGCAAGTCGAAGCATCGCTGACCCATAACCGGCTGGCGAAATGTACCATGCGGCATTTCGTCGAGCGTAGAGAGGAAGCTTAGCGACGGTATCGCTGAAGTCTTCGAGGTCTACGGTGCCGAAGGAAGTGTTACCTGTAGGTGCTACGTTCACGCTCGCGGTGTGAGTACCGTCGACGATCTTAGTAGCAACGCCTGTCGTGCTATGATAAGCAGAAGTTCCATCACCGATGAAACCTGCGTTATCAAAAGCTTCGGCGAAAGCCTGAGCGACTTCAACCGCGAGTGCGTCTGCAAGGTTTATAACAGAATCTTCCATGAGGCTGTTCGGAGTTCGGTTTGCAACGCCCCAAATTTTGGCGTTCAACTGAACATTGTCGAAACTCATATCTGAATCTTGAACCTCGACGTTCTCACCGACCGCACGTGCGGCGAGTCCACCGGTACGACGAGCGATCAAAAGAGTGTCGCTTGTCATAGGTACGCGACGAGCGTACTGAGGGAAAGCACCGAACTCTTCTACGAGTCGGATGATTTCACTCGAAAGGATATCAGGAACGAGGAAGCCACCGGCAGAGTTCGTTTGCCCTGCTTGCGCTCGGCCTTCTACGCCATGATCGGCACACCATCGGCGTGCTTCAGAATCTCCGAAGCAGTGTCCCTTTAGGAACATACCTGCTCGGTAGGCTCGTTCGTCAGCCCCTTCACCTGTGAAGGCTGTAAGCTTTCCACTCGCTCTAGGAATTGCAAACTCTTTTCTCTCTTCCACTTTTTTCTCCTCGACTTGGGTTGGTGCCGTGGAGATAGGGGTTGCACGTTCTAGAACAGAACGAAGCTCCTTCTCCTTCTCTACGACTCTCTCGTAAAAACTTATTTTCGATCGAATCTTCTCTGCTCGTTCTGCAAGCTCTTCAATAGCACGTTGCCCTTCGTCTTCGGCTTCTGTGCTATTTCCTTCTTCGCCTTCTGCTTCAGCAGGGGCTTCTTCGCTCTCCATCAGAGCGTGCATCTCTGCCACTACTGCGGCGAGTTCGTCTAGTAACTTCTTAATCTTTTCGTCCACGGTGATCTCCTTCAACGTGCTTTAGTTTGTCTACAAAATGGCTCTCGCCGATACTTAAAAACTACATAGTCGAAGAACCGACTTGCAGTTGCCTTAGTAAAGAAGTTGCTTACTTCCTGCGGCGAACCTCGGTGTGATGAAGTATCCATTTCGAGGTCATGCCGCAGGAGTTGCAACGAAGATATCTCACTTGATAGTCGCCGTGTCTTTGACTTGAAGCCAAGACATAGCACCCTTGCCTGCATTTACTGCATCTATCGCCGGTCTTTTCTCTCATTCAAAAAGCCTTGGAGGTCTGCGAACTTATCCCGATAAGCCTTCAGTCGGTCGACCGCCTCTCGGCGTTCTTCCTTCTTCACTTCTTGCTTTTCTTCTTCACTCTTCTTAAAGAGTTCAAGAGAGCGACGAGCAACCGATACTGTCGCGTCGGGGTATGCTGGAAAAGTTACTGGGCCTACGTCTAAGAGAGAATGCACTTTTGTAACGGTTCGAATATTCACACCGTTCTCGACTGACCACTCTTCACCGCCTTTAGCGATTATGAATGAGAAAGAACTGCCTCTTATATCTCCTCGCTCGACCGCTTCAACGATATCTCTTCGACTCTTCGGCATTTTAATTTTGTACTTAAGGCCTCGCTCATCTACAGAAAGCGTAAGAGTGCCGGGGAACCTTCCGAGAACGTGGTTCGGATCATGGTTAAATAAAGCCCGAGTCTCTAGCGGTGAGCTTCTTCCTCTTCTCTCCGTAACGATCTTAAACGCAGAAGGGTCGATTCTTTCTTGAAAGTCATCGAGCGTTAAAGAGTTCACGCCGAACCGAGCGGCATAGCCGACAAGAAACTCTTCTTCGACAAGCTTCCCGTCGCGTTGCTCTGCTCTTCGCTCTATCTGAATCATCGGCTCGTTGTCTTCTTCTTCAAGATCGAACCCTAAAGCACGAACCTCGACTTCTTGCTTTTCCATTTCACTTCTACCTTTCTTGTCTGCGGCTTCCATTTGTCTCACTAACTTCTTTGCCCAAGACCACCCTGCGTCGGAACCCCATAAGGCCCACGCGATTCGCCCGTTAGAAGGAAAGCCCTTCTCGCCGGGAGTCCATCCTTTTGCTTTTTTGTCACTCTGATGCCGGTCGAAGTAGGCCTTCATTCTCTTCGCGGTCGAAGGGCTTATGTGAACCCCGTTGCTTAAGTCTCTCGCTCTCGCGATACCGACAGCGGTTCCTCCTCGCTTGTGTTCCTTTCTCCAGTTCAGTCCTTTCTGTGCTTCCTTTCGCACTGACTGAGGAGGAGAGAAGTCGATGTGGTCATACTTCGCCATGCTTTACTCCAAAGGTTTTATCTTCGAGAGAGAACTTAGTTTGTGTCCGACTTGCGTATCGGTCGCGTAAAAGCCTTCGGCGTTCTTCTTATAGAGCCGAATGAGTGCCGCAGGGTCTTCAGGTGTTCCTTCAATCTCGAAGTCGGTTCCCGGTACTTTAAGAACAGAGTCTTTCACTATCTTTAGGATTCGGCCTCTTGCTATACCTCCTGAAGTATTCCAAGAAACGAAGTCGCCTGAAGAAACAGAACCGGGTTTTGCTCTCCCCTGTTCCTCTTTTTGTTCAGATACCGGAACAACTGAAGAAGTAGAAGAACCCGCGAGAACTGTATCAATAGTTTCGGTCGAAAGCATAGGGAAGGCCGACGCGATAAGAGCCTTCGTCGCCGTCCTATCTAGCAAGCCTGAAGTCATGCTTTCGATAATCGTAAGCAATCCCTGAATCTGTGCCCCGTTTAAGGCTTGAGCCGCTAAGTTCTCATCGGCTTTTGCTTCTACCTCTTGCGGTTCTTCCTCAGTGGGTTCTTCTGCGACTACCTCTCCTGAAGGCTCTTCCTTCGGATCCGAAGAAACTACTTCGTCGGCCTCTTTCTTCTGCACTTCAGTCTGCGCTTTCGCTCCTTCTACGGTCTGCATACTTAACTGAACGAATCGCTCATCACCGCCTTCTACCGAGTTCATGTTCTCGAAGCCGCGAATCTCGTTTATTGAAAGAACTCCGAGGTTCCACAAAGTGCTGTAATATGATGCCCTCGCGGCTGCGTCTCCTCTCAGAAGACCTCTTGTGTCGAACTCGACGAAGTATTCTTTTCGTTCTGTTATCAAGTCTCGCGATATAGCGGTCTCAAACCTTTTCAGCCACGGGAGAAGAGTGTGCTGAACGAAGTCGATAGACTGCTGTTCGATATTAGAGAACGAAGAACGTGATAAGTCTCCGACTAAGTGAGGAGGAACCCGGAAGAGTCTGCAAACCTCTTCAACTTGAAACCGCCGAGACTCTAAGAACTGCGACTCTTGATTCGTCCCCGATATCTCATGAGCCTTAAGGCCTCCCATAAGCACAGCGGTTCGGTGTGATCTTCCCGCACCTCTGTGCATCCTCTCCCAGTTATCCCGAAGGGCCGAAGCCGCTGCGGGTTCTAACTGCTGATCGGTCTCAAGTACGACACCCGGCACTGCTCCGTTCCCGAAGTAGGAAGCACCGTGCAGTTCACAAGCTCTCGCGAGTGCGACTGCATCCTTTGCAAGTTCTACAGGAATCATGCCCGTGACACCGTCGCCGCTCATCCACCGAACGTGCAGAATTTGGTCTTGCCTATAGACGGTTTCAGAACCGTTCGGTTCACGATACTTATATCGGAGTTTTCCGTTCTCAATTCTTTCAACGGTCATTCGACTCGGGTGAAGTGGTATAAGTTCCGAAACGGCTCCCGCACTACCTGAGCGAATCTCGCTATAAGAATTACCCCAGAGGCAAACGTGAAGCATAGATTGCTCTCGCCACTCGAAAGAGGTTTGCCATGTATTCGGCTGCTCGTGAAGAACTGAATACAAAGGTTGCTCATTCGCAATCGTTCTTCCTTCTCCGGTTTTCTTATACAAGTGAATAGGAAGACCTGCGACGGTCTCTGCTAGAACTCTCGCACAAGCTAAGACCGCAGTGGACTTAAGAGATGTCTCGGGAGTTATACGAACTCCTGCCGCAGAAGAGCCTGAAGACATTTCTGCATCCCAGCCGTAGTGACGAGACTCGGAACCGGGAAGCCACAAAAGGTTTTCTTTATTCATAAGAACATAATGCCGGGGTCGGGTGAAGGTTCTTCAGGTCGGTGCGACATCTGAATACCTAGAGCCATAATGAGTGAAACTATTCCGTCGATTCTTTCTGAAGAACCGGCTTTCGGTTTAACGGGTCTGATATTTCCTGCTGCGTCTACTTTCACAGTTACGTTGCCTGCCATCCATGACAAAACAGGGTTTCCTGCGTGCCGTATCTTTCCTGATGCTATAAGGTTTTCGAGCATTTTCGAAGGTGCGCTCATACTCGCTACACCCTGCCCATAGCCTACTAAGTCGAGACCATCTCCTTGCAGTTGTATTGATAGCTGAGTCGCGTTCCATCTATCCATCGCGATTTGTCGGACGTTATAAACCTTCGAGAACTCCACTATGTCCTTACGAACGAAGTCATAGTCGGTAACATTTCCATCGGTAAAACTAAGGCCCGTGTCGGTATCATTCGCCCACATCGTATAGGGAACTCTGTCGCGTCTCTCTCTCTCAAGTGCGTTGTCGCCGGGTATCCAGAACCGACAAAGAACGTCGAACGTGCCGTCGGGTGCGGGGAAGAGAGCGATGAAGGCCGACGTATCATAAGTCGTCGCAAGGTCTAAGCCGCAGAAGCACTCGCGACCTTCTAGCGAACCGGGAGGAAGAGAGTTGCAGGAATCCCATGCGTCCATCTTTATCCACCTAGTGTCTTGCTGCGTCCACTGATTGCAACGATATCTTCGGAAGGCATTCTCTTTCGTTCCTGATAACTGAGCCTCGCGAGCGTCGATTGCAAAGTCTTTCGGGTTTATAGTTACACCCCAAGACGGGTTCGCCTTCGGCCACTCTTCTTCTGAAGTCCATTCGGCTTTCTCATCTACTTCATGAATGCACGGGTAGAAAGAAGGGTCGTGCTTCCAATCTCTTAAGACCGCTTTCGCGTAGCTATATTGTTCATAGCAGATCGAGTTCCGATCATAGCCTGCCGTCGTGATACTACAGAGAAGAGGCTGCGACCTTGCCGCACCTCCGTAACGAAGCGAGTCGAATAAACGTCGGTCTCGCTGGGCGTGCAGTTCATCGAAAAGAAGTCCGTGTATATTCAGGCCTTCGGCTCGGAACGCATCTGCCGCAAGAACTCTATAGAAAGAAGCCGTCGCTCTATAAGCGATCGTTCGTCTAGAGTCTACGACTTCGAGGTAACGAGAGAGGAGGGGAGAAGCTCGGACCATAGAAGCGGCTTCCTTAAAACATAAGCTTGCCTGTTCTCTATCTGCTCCTGCACCGTATATCTCTGCACCGTTCTCGGAGTCAGCGACTAAGAGATAGAGGCCTATGCCCGCAAGAAGGGTACTCTTTCCCGACTTCTTCGCAGTGCTGATATACGCCATGCGATAACGTCTAAGATCATCTTCGACTCTAACCCACCCGAACAAGTCTTCTAGCAAGACGGCCTGCCACGGAAGGAGAGTGAAGTTCTTACCTGCGAACCTTCCTTTCGAGTGAACTAGCCAAGACTCGAAGAAGTCTTTTACATGCTCTGCTCTATCTTCGTCAAAGTAGAACTCAAGCCCCTGTTCCACCGCTTCGCTTTTTTGCAAACGCTCTAAGGGGGTCGTCGTCTTTGTTTCCATGTATCGTTACCTGCGACCGACTGCTAGGAGTAAGACCGAACTCTTGCTCGTATCGAAGAAGTTCTCTTCCGAGCGTTCTGTACTGAGTTGTCCAAGGTGCAACTTGCGTCCACTTAATACGCATCTTTTCAGGGTTGTTCGGGTCTTTCTCGAAGTGCGTTATCTCTTCACCTAAGCGAAGGGCCTTCTCATAGTTCACCATGAACCGCTCCCAAAGTCTGCAATACCGTGCAAGTGTTTCGGTGTCGGCTTCTGTTAAGACCCTCATATCGCGAAGAACTTTTTTCGCTTCGTGCCATTTCTTTAAGGCTCTTTCGGGTAGGCCTTCAGGTGGTTTAATGCCGTCGTCGACAAGTTCTGGGGTAGGCTCATTCTCGTTAAGCTTCTCTTTGCGAGGATTGCCGCGAACGTACTTAAGTATCGAAGGCTGCGGTGCGGGGCCACGTTTTCCCATATTGCTCTTCCTTTCTTAAAAGACACAACCTTTATTCTGCCGTCGCGTGTTCTTTTCTTTCAGTCTTCTTCGGGAAGGGCTTTCTTAAGTTCGCTATCTTTCTTCGCATCTCATCATCTAAGGGCATGAGATACTTATGCTTAAATGTTACCTCGGTCTTCGGTAATCCTTTTAACGAACCGTGCTTAGAAGAGGCCGACCTTTTGTGCATTCCGACGATAGCCGACTGAGGCCTTGAGGTTCCGATGTATGACCAATTCATGGCCTGATAAATGCCGCCAACGTGACCTTGCTGCGGGTCAGCATAAGAGACGACAAGACGTAAGCCGGGAGAGTGTTTCTTTAGAAGCTTTAAGGATATCGCACCGACTCTAGATACAGGCGACCGATGTGAAGAAGTCATCGCGATTCGAGTTAGTTCTACGCACTCCGTGCAAGTAAGCCCGAACTCTCCCGCCATGTTTCGGTTCGCTCCTCTTCCGTAGATAATCACACCCGAGAAGGTTTCGTTTTCCCAGATACCGAGGAAGAGATTCTTTCCAGCTGGAACCGTTTCACTATAGTGCCACTTCTCGCAAGCGTACTTCGCTGCATCATAAGAACACCAGTCGAGCTTTAAGGTCGTCTTCATTTTATGAGAGCGTCGTGGTCGGACTTGCACCGCCTCTTCCCGGCTGGAAGCCGGGTGTACCACTATCAATACTTACGACGCATTGTTTCGGATAAGGTTTCCTGAGTTCTTCTAACTTCTTTCGCATATCATCATCGAGCGGCATCAGGTACTTGTGCTTGCCTTCTATCTTTCTTTTCGGAAGAGTATCCTTAAGGCTCGGCTTCTTTTGTATCGCACGCATCAAGCTCGAATCGTTTCTCCACTTATCTCTGTAGAAGTATTGAGTGCAAGCAGAGGATCGTCCGACATATACCCATCCTGTCGCTTGATAGATACCGCCATGATGCCCTTGCCTCGGGTCTGCGAGTGATACGAAAAGACGCATGCCGGGAGACTGCTTCGCCGCCATCTTTGTAGCGATAGCCATTATTCGGCTCACTTGATTCTTATGAGAAGTAAGCGCGACTCGCGTTAGTTCTGCACACTGAAACGTCGTAAGGCCATAAGCCGTTCCGAGGTAAGGTGTAGAGCTTCGACCGAACGCAACTACCCCGATGAACCTTTCTTCTTCCCATACTCCTATCCATAGTTGCTTGAACTTCGGAACGCACTTTGAGTAATGCCACTTTTCGCAAGCGTACTTCGCAGCCTCATGCGTACACCAATCGAGCTTTAGTTTAGTTCGTGAACTCATGACCGCACTTTGGGCAAGTTATCTTCGACTTCTCATCGAGCCTCGGTTGTTCTTCTGAAGGAACCGGATCGAAGTCGGGGGGAACGATACCGGCTTCTTCTGCCATCTCTGAAAACATTTTCTGCAAACCTTCGCTACCCGTGTTCACTTCCCGAAGAAGTTCATCGAGTGCGATAGAGTTCATCTCCGCGAGAGACGCGAGAGGGTCGAGCGACAAAAGTATCTTATCGCCTTCGGCTTCAGTAACGTCTAGAACTAAAACGGGAACGAGTTCTTCGCCTGCGGTCTCTCTCCTAAGATGCCCGTCGAGAAGCATGAGAGAGCCGTCGGGTAGTTCTCTCGCGATACAAGCGTCGGCGAACCCGACCTCTGATAGAACTCCTCGCAGAGCTTCACTTTGTTCTTCGGGGTGAGTTCTCCAGTTCTTCGGGTTCGGGTGAAGGTCACTAGCGGGAACCCGTCGGAGTTCTTTTATTCTATCTCTGAATTGCACCGAGGCTCTCCTTCGTTCAAAGGTCTCAAGGGATACCGCTTCGGCTCTCTAGGCTCGGGGCTGTCTGTAAGCTTTCTACGGACAGGCTCAGAGGTTCGGGGGCTTAGAACGCAAAATTGCCCCCCCCTTGCAAAACCTGCGGCGGTTACACCATCGGCTAACGCGGGGGTTTGTACCAGATTTCGCTGATAAGGCATGCAAGCCCCTCCGCACCGACCTGCCCCCCCCTTCTCGCTAGTCTTCTCTTCGTCGTTCATCTTTCTGCCGCCTCCTCTGTTCGTGATTCGTCTTCGCTCCGTGACACCGGATGCAAAGAACCTGAAGGTTCTCAAGTTTGTCAAGTCCACCGTCGGTCTTCGGAACTATGTGATCGACTTGAGCTTCGCCCTTACCTGAACAGATGCGACCGCAAGTTCTGCACTGATAGCTATCACGAATGAGTGCTTGCTTACGAAGATAGGCCCACGACTTCGAGTTATATCCTCTCGCGTGTGCGGTCGGACGGTTCTTCTCTGAGGCTTTCCTTAGTAAGGGTCTTCGCGATAAGCTCTTCGGAGAAAATGCCGCTACACGTTTCGGCATGCTACTCGTTCACCATAGAGGAACGAGCGACGATAATAGATGCAGCGGCACGCGGTGCCTCCTGATCTACCGCATCAGGTTTTGCTGAAAGACTCACGAGAAGTGTTATGAGATACCCGATAATCATAAGCTCGCTCCATGATCCAACTTGAAGTAACCATCCGAACCTAAACTGTGCATCGCAGGCTGCGGTATATCGGGAGGAGGAGGTTCTGCGAATAGCAGTAGCTTAAGACCTAACCTCGCGAGCTTCGATATGAACCGTTCTTTCGCGTCTGGAATAATGTTCGGAAGGACAGAACTTCTAGACCATGAGGAGCCGAGGAAGAGACCTAGAGCAAATGCAACTAAGAGAAGGCAAACAACTTTTCTAGAACTCATCTTGTGCACCTAACCACTTCCCATGATGAAGGTCTCTCCAGTGAAAGCCTCCGATGCCTCCGACTGCGAATGAATCTTTCCATCTACCTAACATCTTATCGACAACTTCTTTATCCACCCAGAAGGAACCCTCGGGCATATCTTCAGGCCACTTCGCACCGTCTACCCAATTCGGCCCCCAGCTGTTCAGGCAAAGAAGCCCCGGTCGCTCGCCGTATCTTACCGCGATAAAGCACATCGCATGTGACCATGAACCTTGAGGCCTGCAAAAGCCATCCGAGTCGCGGGTCTTACTGAAACCGACACCTGAGCAAACTGCAACGGGAAAGCCTGACTCAATAGCGGCTCCTGCTTCTTCAAAGGTTTCTACGAGAGCGACAGAAGTCGCAGGATGTTCCTTTGCTACTTCGTCGAGTTCTTCCTCTCCTTTACCGCCGCACCCATAAGCACCCCACTCTTTGGCTCTCTTGCTCGAGTAAGCCGAAAGGTCGAGTCCTTCATACTCTCCTCGCTCTACGACTCCCCAATCTTTAAGCCATCTTGCCGCCGCTGCACCGTAGCTTCCGTCGGAGTAGCCTGCATAAGTCTTACCTCTAGCCTCGCAACGTGAACCTCCGTAGATAGCTTCAGTGCAAGGGAAGGCAGGAGGCTCTTGCAATTCTCCTTCTGCCCAATCTACCGACGAAGCTATCCAAGCGGCATGAGCCCACGCCCAAGAAACGCAATCGCCGATGCCTTGCTTTTCGACCGTCCACGGTTTCTCATATCTTTCGAGATACCCTTCAACGGCAGAGCGATAGAGGAAGGTGTCGACCTCTTGCGCTTTCTCGATTACGTCTTCTCCTGCATCGGAGAACAGCGGCCTGTCTAGTTCCTGAAGAAACGCCATCGTGTCCTTCGGGTCGGGACGATAGCCGTAGTTCTCTTCGTTGTCTCTGAGTATGAAGGTTGCCGGTTCGGTAGGCTGCAGGTTCCATCCTTGCATATCACTGAAGACCGCGAAGATGATACCTCCGAGGAAGAAGACGAATAGGAGCCTTCGGAGTTTAACGACTTGCATTTGCCGCAGACCTCGCAATCTGTCTGTAAGCTTCCACCCACTTCGCACGTTCGGCAGGACTGATCGGACCGCCGGATGTCCCGACTTTCTCGTTCAGATAGGTGGACACTGCCGCTCGTACTTTTGGGTGCTTCGTTCCTAGTGACTCACCTTTGCAGCGAATCTCTCTCGCCCTAGTTCGTAAGGTGTCGAAGTCCACCCCTGTCTTAAGAAAAGGATTATCTTGCATACCGTCCCACTCGATTTCATTCGCAAGTTCTTCAGATAAGGCAGACAGAATTGCAGCGTCTTCGGCTGCATCTGGGCCTACGAACTTACCCCGAAGCTCTAAGTCAGAAGGTGTATCGGGTGTCGGGTTCGGCACCTCGTTCTTCTGATATAGCTGATAAGCGGCGAACAGAAGACCTATCGCCGCGACTTGTCTTATTTGCATAAGTTTTCTCCGATCACTTCTCACTTCCGTTCGTTAAGGCTAGTTGCAAAATGTTTACCGCCTCCTCTTGCTCATCCTCTAGAAGCTCTGTCTGCGATAGCCTCTTCTTTACGTTCGCAAGAGAAGAAGTTGCCTCTAAGAAAGTCGGAGACCTTCCGCAGCAATTCTTCCCTTCGTCTCCCTTAAGGAAGTTAAGAGCATCGGGCAGAAGCTTCTTCAGGTCTAAGAAGTTAGGCCAGAGGAGGAGAGCCGCACCCGCTGCGGCGAGCATCACAATCGTCGTCATGGATTCATTCTTTCTTTATATATAGGGGTTTCGTATCGTAGGAATTAAGAACTCGACCGCACCGCTTGCCGCTGTAAGTGCTATAGGTCTCACGATAGGCTTTATTGCAAACCAAAACGGCTTCAGGAGTAGAGGGCACGCGAGATATGCGTATTTATCGAAGAGCCTTTTTGCCGCTCCCATAACTAAGATTTTCCTCCGACCTCCTTCTATCGGTAGATCGTCAACGGCTTGAACTGCTAAGCGAAGACCGCAGAGAAAGACCGCGACGACTTCTTGCATCGTGATCTTTTTGTCTTTCAGAACTTGCTCGACTTGAAGGAAAAAGATACGAAGCTTCTTCTCTAAGCTTCCCGGTTCTCCGTAAGAAAAGCTATCGCTCGTCGCTTCTTGTATTTTCCGAATCGTCTTGCCGCTCATCTGTTCCCCCTTCTATATTTTCAGACATATTCACGATGGTGTTCGAATAGTCGTAGAGGATATGAAAGAAGTTATCTCGCTCTTCGGTTGCGACTTCAGCTTCAAGCGGCAAGTCGTGATTGAAAGCATCCCAATCGAGAACTCTTCCTGAGTCATTACATAAGAAGAGAGTGATGTATTTTTTGCTAAACTCTACGACGATTCGCCCGACGCAGACATCAGGTATATTCCTGTTCGTCATTTCCGCATCGCTCCTCTAAGTCTTCAAAAGAAAAACCGAACTCCGGTAAAGTCCATTCGACTCTTTTTTGTACTCGCATTTCAGATTCCATCGCTTCTCTCCACCCGTCTCTTATCTTTTTGCATCTCTTTCTTATTTCACTCGGAGTCGGGTCTGCTTGCCTCGGTGGTTTATACCTCTTCTTTCTATCGTGTCTCTTCGGTAAGTTCAGACGATCTCTAATAGAGGTTGCCGTGTCTCTCGATATGCCATGCTTCTCCGCAAGCCACATAAGAGGCATACCCGACAACCAATCTTCCGCGAACTCCTTCTCGTTCACATTCGGCTTCTTACGAACCACGAGCGTTTCTATCTATACTGCAAACTAGATATCGCTTGCCCTCCGTGGCAAAGATTGCGTTTCGAGTATCACTAGCACATAAGTCAAAGGATATCGGCTCGCAGGTCTCAATCGTTTCGAGCCACTGAGATAAGAAGCTTGGGTTTACGACCGTCTCGCAGTTCGTTGTGCTGTGATGAAGCTTCACTTCTGCACTCGACTCTCCTGAGTCTTGCGCCTTTATATTCACAACCCCTTCGTCGACTCCTATCTCTACCCCGAGAGTGCTATCGGAGACGCAAACCGATACGCTATTCAGTGCCCACTTAAGCTCTCCGCAGTTCACCGAAGCACCCTGAACTTCGTCCTCTTCTCCTAAGACGTTTCTCCAGTTCACGAAGTCAGAAGAGGGCCTCGCGAACTTATAGGTGCAGTCTGGTAGCTCTACGATGGCAAGCCGATCTGTATAGCAAACCTGAACCGAGGTTAGTTCGTCTCTTGCTATCACCGTAACGAGTCTATCGAGCATCTTGCCGTTAAGCGGTATCTCAGCATCGTCGACCGCCTGATCTATCTCTGTCGTGAATAGAGCGGCTCTCCTTCCATCAGTAGAAACGAAGAAGACCTTTCCATCTTTCACTTCCAGAAGCACGTTATGCAAAGGAGAGTTTAAGGGGTGTGAACTATTCGCCTTCGCGAAGGTGACAGCCTTAAGACCCCGAACGAACTCATCGGAAGGGAGACGGAGAAGGGCATGCTCCTTATCTCCCTTTGCTCCTCCGTTCATATCTTTCCAAGAAGTCTCGCAGACTAGGAGCCATCGCCACTTCTGATAGCGAACTTCGCAGCCTCCGACCTTCTTCGGAAGAACCTTAAGAGAGTCTTCACTTCTACAGAGAGCCGCGATGCGAGACATAGGTTCGTAAGGAATACAGAACTCACCTTGCAAAGTAGTTTCAGCCGAAGCCGTGAAACCTTTGCCGGATAGAGTTGCAGTTCCATCTTTCACTTTTATGTTTCGGCCTGAAGGTGAGTCGCAATCTCTACCCGCGAAGGCAGGCGAGAGCTTCCTTAAGACGCAACGCAGTTCGTTGCCGCCGATCTTCTGCCATCCGTTCTTCTTATCAGTCATGGTCGCCATCCGTGCTTCCTTCTAGTAATAAGAACAAAACTTCTTTCACTACCTCTCTCGATAAACCTCCTGAACTTTTTGTTGCGGTAACTCCTCCGACTCGTGAACGATAGCACCGTTGCCTTCGTTATCCGTAACTTCTGCCGCCGATACTAAGGAGAGTTGTTGCACTAACTTGTAAGCAAGAAACCAACAATCGTCGTCTTCATCTGAAAGGGTAGCGGCGAGCATCGCTTGCTCATCTGCTAACAAGTCAAGGTCGCCCTCGCACGTGTCGGGGGAAGTCGGCACCCATATCTTTATGCTCTTGTGACCTACTGAAATGCTTCTCGTAAAAGTCAAGAATGGCATCAGCTTCTTCCTTACTTGTAACCACATGACAAGGAGAGCCGCCGACTCTTTCTATCTCCTTCATGCGTAGAACTTGAGAACGAGTCGGACTTTTTCCCGGTTGCTTCACTTCAAGCCAAAGAGAAGAACCGAAAAGTTCTAAGTGAATATCGGGCAAGCCGATCACACCGAAACCTGTACCCGGAACCTTATAGCACCACCATCCCCTACGTTTTGCTGATCGCAAGATGGAGTTCGTGATTGTCTTTTCCAAAGGCATCCTTGCCCCCGATTTCATCCATGACGTTGTTCCGATACCCGAACAACCTTACAGGTTCAGACGCAAAACGCAATACCGCTTCGCGGTCTTTTTTCAGTTATTAGGAACAAACTTTTGTTCTTCATTTGCTCTTTGTTTTAAGCCTTTTCTGTTCCCTCTTAATAAACCATTCTGCCTTCTGTAAGTCTTCTTCAGGTTGTGCAGTCTCCTTAAGTCCACACCGCCAAAGATACTTCATAGCAGAAGCGATATTGTAGGGAAGATGTTCAAGAATTTCGATTGCCTCCACGCCCGAGGGGTGTGACCGGTAGTGCGACGGGTTTATAGGGTCAGTCTTCATAAGCTCCTTCTCCTTTACTTGATAAGTTTTGCAATCCAGTTCGTATCGTGATCTTCTTCCTCGACGTACTCCTTAAGAAACCTTGCAACCTCATGACCAACTTCTGTCAGTTTTCTTACGTTAGTCGAGGTTACGTTTGAATCGGGGAACGATAAATTGTTTTCTATTCCTACGAAGCTCGAAACTTTTTTCTGTAAGTCTCCTTCGTCGATATCTAAGAAGAGGAAGTTCTTACTCTTAAAGAGAGGATGTTGTTCGACGGTTTCATACCACCGGTTTCGATCTTCAACACACCGAAGGTAGACTTCATCACACCACTCGAGCTTTCCTGTTCCCCATAGATACCAAACAACGTCATGCTGTCGCCTTGATGTAAGCCATCCGCGAAGGCTTCTTGTCTGAAGAATGAACTTCGCATTCGGGAAGTTCTCTTGTAAGAAGTCGAGGTTCGGGAACACCGGATAGTCTCCGGGGTATCTCTCGAAGCCATCAGCGAAAGCGTCGAACCTTTTATAGTAGCCGAGCCTTCTTTGGTACCACCATTCAGACCAATGCTCTGAGCGAAGGCCGCAAAGTGTGAAGAAGTCTGCGAGTGATCTCGTCGCCGTCTTATTGAAACCGATGCAAAAGATTTTGTTCATGTCTCTCTTTCATTATCTCGATATCGGAATAAATAAACTCGACCCGAGGAGAGCCTTGGAGAAACTTCCTCGGGCCGAGTATCGCGCTTCCCTAAGTAAGGACAACTCATAAAACGCTGCGGACGTTACACGCCACCTTCCGCTGGGCGAGTGGAACCGGCTCAGGCCTGAGTCGGCTCGGCGTCAATGGTATCGCCTACGGCCACCACCGCATTGTTATAGTGCTTCTGTATCTCCTCCTTAACTCTGTCCGAGTGTGACTTCTGCAAAAGAAACATTAGGTATCTGTCGCCACCTTCTTTCTTACTAACCTCTTCAACTGATAAACCTGAAAACCTTCCCGACTTAAACTTAAAGACACCCGGCGACTTCATCTTGCTCTTCTTCTTAGTCCAGACCCAGTGTGCGTTATGACCGCACCAAACGCATGCGATGAGGGCTTGCCCTTCTTCAACGTCGAGAACTTCATAAGTCTCACCGTGACACCGATCGCAATACATTTCCTTCTCTTCGTATAACTGAGTTTTCATACAGGGATGTCCATGCTAGGGGTAAGAGGTTTCGATTCGTTAATGATGTGAAGAGTTCTTCTCGCTCTCGTCACACCGACATAAGAGATTCTGCATTCTTCGTTATGCTGCTCAATTCGTGACTCCCTACCGTTCGCGACTCTCTTGCTTATAGTCGTAAGGAGTCCGACGTTATCGGCTTCGGCTCCCTTAACGGAGTGAATCGTTCCGACTCTTACCTTCGGATCCGAGGCGAGTTCTGCACCGTAGTCTCTTGCCTGCTTCCTCCAGCTGGAACCGTTATCAACGTAACGAACCCAATCGCCTGACCTTACGACGCTCTTCATATCTTCAGTCGCGCCGACTTTTGCGAGTTCATCTGGAAAGATAACGTCCCACTCTTCGACGGTTTCATTCTTCTTCCACTTCGCCTTCGTCCCTCTGAGAAGCCCCTTCTTTATCCCGTCGGGTGTCTTCATATTCGAGGGAAAGACTTCAACGGCTCTTTGCCATTCTTTACCTGTGATCGCTTCCCCGTTCTCCAACTTATTAAGGGCGAGAAGTCCGTTCGCTCTGTTCGTCATACCTTCGGGAGAAGTAGTCCACCTCGCGGGCTTACCTGAAGAGAAGAGTGAAGCCATAAGCCGGGAAGCCTGATGGTTCGTTCGTGCTATCAGAAGCCAAGACTCCCTCGGGTCTAAGATAGAAACAACTTCGTCGATATCATGAGCGACTGAGAGTGTCCCTTCGTGATCGGCTGAAGCGATACCTCTATCAAAGTAGCCACCTTGCATCTGGCGAAGGCAACTCTCTCCGAGTTCGTGAATGATCTTCGGGCATCTCCAAGACTTAGGCATCGTCTTCTCTTTCTGAACGTCCCAGTTCAGGAAACAAGAAGCCGAAGAACCCGCGAAGCCATAGATCGCTTGAAAAGGATCACCGACGACATAGGCCCATCTCACTGAAGGAGCCGATACGAGTCTCTTGCAGACTCTATCAAGTAAGGGCGATGCGTCTTGCTGCTCATCGAAAAGCCAAGCACCGACTTCGGGAAGCTCTCCTTCGGGAGTCTTTTCGTATAAGCCTTCTCTCGGGTTCATACCTAAGCCCGCGAACCTCATAAGAATGTCGGAGAAGTCTGCCTTCCCGTCCATGTTCTTCGCCGCTTCATACCGTTCGGATATCCGAACAACTGAAGCAAAGTCGGGGATGTTATCGTCGACCGCTCTTAAAGCTTTCACAACTTCTTCGGCAGGAGTAAGAGTCGCCTTACTTAAGTGCCAGCAGTTCAGTGCGGCGGCTGTCGTCTGATCTCCTATAAACTTCGTATTGCCATACTCATCTATTTCAGTCGTTACCCGAACTCCTAGCTGTTCACTTATCCACTCTATGTCTGATCGGGAGCCGGTAAGAAGTTCGCTCCCTGTTATCCCGAGGCACTTATAAACGGTCGAGTGTACGGTTCGGAACCAACCTTTGTTCGTGAGGAGGGTCGGGGGTACACCCCAAGATTCGCTCGCCCGTTCTACCGCTTCAGCCCGAGCCGCTCTAGTGAATGAAGCGAAGCCGAGCATCATCGGGTCATGGTTGAAATACTCCAATGCTCCTTCCATTATCCTGAGCAATTCAGTCGTCTTACCTGTTCCGGCTCCTCCTATAAGTCGAGCTATTCCAACGCCTTCTGTATTCATTTTCGCCACTCCGTGATTTTTTTCACGGCGAATCAGGTTTTCCCGCAGGTTTTCCCGTCACCGATAAGCCTTTGTTTTTAGTAATGAAACGCACTTTGCCGATACTTCCGTTCTCTCGCGAAGCTTTTTTCGAGGTGTTTCTTTTCTCCATATAAGGGGAGCCGTTCTTTCGGTCATCTACTCGGAATCATTCCTTCAGGTACTTCATTCGCGAGACCTTCTAGAACCCCGAACTCTTCAGCAGTCCAGACGACGTAAGACTTACGAGTGCCCCCGAGGTGTCTATACTCGGCGTGCTTGAAGTCTTTAGTATCTGCCGCCATTCTTGCTAGAAGTCTTCTCTTAAGAGATAGCCTCTCGCCTTCCATGATTCTGTGTTGCCGCTCTATATCCTCCCAGACTCGTGACCAGTTGAACCAAAGAGTTCCATCTTTCCTCCATGCGGCTCTTCCGTTCGGGTCGGGTATGTCATCATCGTTAGGGTGAGAGGCTTGCGAGAGCCGGTCATAGAGCCACCCTGCGAGAATCACATATCGAAGGCTTGAAG
>WLWF01001455.1_pt1 | contig 19333 bp, 33 predicted proteins | sample 6718331 | NCBI WGS metagenome assembly WLWF01 (sample SAMN12718692, study PRJNA515312) | sponge metagenome | isolation source: marine sponge | host: Mycale hentscheli | place: New Zealand: South Island, Marlborough, Capsize Point | collected 2003-05-01
GGAGCCGAAACTCCCCCAATTAGTTTGGTGTTATTTAAGAGATCTTAAATAGACAGTGACTTTCAATTAACTGAACGCCAACACCTTCATCAGACATATACTGATCTTTCACACCATCAAAAGCATTATCTTGCTTAATGTTGGTTTGATAAACCATTGGTCTGTACTGAGCGTGAAATAGATTCTCGTCAGACACGACTAACATATGCTTGTTGTAAGGCCCACGTAAAGCTGGAGTTGGAATTAACTGCAATACGCCATGAGGTGTTTCTAAGGTTCTGTAATTGAAACCTAGAGTATCTCTCTTCATATCGCTAAGGTTAATTGTCCATCCAGACTTACCTGCCATGTTATTAGCAGTAGATTCCATTTTAGACCAGTAACCTAAAGCTCCTGCTCCAACAAATGCTCTTTTTACACCAGTTTCAGGAACATACTGGAAAACTTTTTCCATATCGTCCACGAAGTTAGCGTAAGTATAAGAACCACTTGCGATGCTGAATACGTTTTGCTCATAGCCAGATGTATAACCATAATCATCAATCGCAGGAATAATTCCATACGTTGAACGAATTAAGTTACCATTAGCGTCTAAGCGTCCACCATCTGCAAAAGAATCACCTGAGCCACTTAAAGAAGTACCACCAATACGTGTACCAAATAAGAAAGCTTTCTCTTTCTGCATTTTGTGTTCTTGAGCTTTTTGTCTACGTAGACGTGCTAGTTCACTAGCTTCGCCTCTTAGAACGGCCGCTTCTAAAGTTCCAGTAATCTGCAAAGATGTTTTAAAGATCTGTGTAGAATTCCAGACTAGGCTTAGTTCATCAGACCATGCGTCAGGTGCTTCTGTACCTTCACCATGTGCTGAACCAATTACGTATCCTATATCGTCATCAGCTAATACTACTGTTGCTCCGTTCTTCATAGCTTTTAACGTTAAATTTCCGTTACTAGCCACTGCTGATACAACAGCGTTGCCTTTCTTAGTATCTTCTGCTGAATTCCAAAATTCAAATACTAAGCCAATCATTGATGAATCAGGTGTAGCAGGAAGTCCTTCTATCCCATCTACAATTACTGCGCTAATTCCTGTGTCGTTATTAGGAATAGTATAACCTGCTCCTTTGTTAATTACTATCTTTTGTTTCACCCAAGGGTTGCGATGCTCAAACATTTTAAACGTAGGGTCTGGCACATCACGACTTTCTTGGTTAGAAATAAGAGTAGTAAATGGTGCTACGTCTGTCCATAGCTCTTTGGTGACTTGTGGATCTATGTAGAAATTTCTTCTATCTGTATAGATTACCCCAGATGCACCAAGTTTTTTCTCGGTTGCCATTTGTGACTCCAATCATGTTATGTGTTAATTCCTTCCTAGTAGTGCATCACTAAACATTTGAGCTTGATCCTTTGGCTGTTCGCTTTTGCCATTGACAACTGCTACAGGTCTAGGGATACTCAAACGCTCAGCTTGATTCTGCATTTGCTGAGTTTTTTGCTGTACTACAGGGTTAGGATTTTTATTCAGTTCAAACAACTTTGCTAAATTATCAAGTGTAAGGTTTTTAGGGTTACTCGCCCACTCTACAAACTCGTTAGCCTTATTCTGCTCCCACCCATAGGAGTTAGTAGCGTGACTTTGAGCTTGTTGCCTCATCATTGAATCACGTTGCATTTGCATTTCTTGTTGATATTGCGCTTGCATCTGTTGTTCTCTGACTTGATCTTTTGTTTCAAGATACTCCATACGCTCATCTCTGTATCTTTCATTAGCAAGTCTATACTTAAATGACTCTGACTCAGCGTCATTATAAGCATCTAGCTCGTTGTAATTCACTGGTCTATCAGGTCTGATTGGCTCCTTCAATGAAGGCTCTTGAAATCCTTGTTCAGGGTATCCTTGAGATTGTCCATTGGAGGGTTGAGGCTGTTGCATTTGTTGAGGTTGTTGAGCTACAGGGTTATTTCTGTAAAATTCAACTTCCTCTCTTAATGCTGTCAACTCACCCTTGGCTTTATCTGCCTGTGACTGCCAGTACTCGTAACGATTTTGGTCTTCTTTAGGTGCTTCGACCACTGCACTAGGTTCAGTAATTGGATCCACACTTCCTAGATCAACAGGCTGTGGTGTCTCAACGTTTTGTGTTGGTACACTAGCACTCTCAACTGGAGGTTGGTCAGCATTACGTACTTCTAAAATTTGTTCTTGTTCCATGTTTTTCCTTGTTTGTGATTTGGTTTTCCCAGCAACCACGCTTTCCTCAATTCTTATTTTCTAAATGCGTTTGGATCTAATACGCCATCTCCAAAATTTCTTACATAACCACCAAGACTAGAACCAGTTAAATCATAATCTTTTGCACTAGGAGCTGGACTGTTATTAGGATTTCCTATTCTATCCTGTATATTAACATATCCATAATCCCCACCACGTCCATCTTTAGCTATATCAAATTGCGATCTTGTTTCTTGGGCATATGGATCCCATTCTTGTTGTGGACTAAAGTAACCTTCTTCGGATTTTTGAATTCCTGCAACATTATTTCTATTAAATCCAGAAACAACTGGCACATCAGCTAGGGGTTCTCCTTTTGGATCTCCGTAACCTGCAACTGACTGTCCATATTTTTCCATAGCAGAGCGAGTTAATCTTCCCATTCCACCATCAACTGCTAATTTCTTGCCATACATATCTGTAAAGCCTTTTTCATTTAATAAATTTTGAAGTCTTTTAATACCTTCTTCATTTAGACTATTAGATCCTTTCATTAGTCTATCTAAGTCTAGCTGAGTTACATTTTCAGCACTTGCTTCGCCTTGGACTCTAGGATCAGCTCCTTTCAAACCTTTTTTCATCATTTGAGCTTGTTTGTTCATTTCAGTAGGATCGTGATTTTCATAGTAGTTCATCATAGCTTCTGCTTGAGGAGTCATATTCCCACTATTTTTTTGCATCATAGCTTGTTGTAATGCACTAGTTCCAAAACGTTGCTGTGGTGCTTGAGACATATAGTCTTTAGCTCCCTCAAAAGCATTACTAGCTCGATCTCTAGCTCCAGCAAAGGCTCCACCAATACCTCGCATCATACCACCACCTAATCTTTTTGCTCCATCACCAACCTGATTCCAGTCATCTAAACCTTGTATTCTTTCATTGACTTGTTTTAGCTTATCAAATAGTCCCATAATTAATCCTCTAGAGTAAGTATCTCTTCATTTTGTTCACGCTGTACATTGTTTTGGCTTGTATCAGCAATTTCTTCTTTAGCCATCTTTAACTCATCAGCAATTCGTGTTTGATATAACTTAGTAGCCATTTCGACTTTTGCTTCAGCTTTGGCTAGTTTCTTTTCAAACTCTTTAACTTCTACACGTTTACGATCATGTAATGATTCACGTTGTGCAGTTTGCAAGTCTCCAGTGAGTTTTTTAATTTCTTCTTGTTGAGCTTGTACTTGAGATTGTAATTGTTGCATTTGACCAGTACGTTCAAGCACTCCTTCCATGTCAGCAACATCTGTTTGCTTTAATACCTCAGTCTGGTCAATTAAGCCAGACTTGTATAGCTCCATATAATACTCAAATCTTCCCCACCTGTTTGATGGTAGCGTAGACCCTGACAATACGATAACATCATATTTCCCAATAGTAATATCGTTTACCTTACCCATATAGTTGCCAATGTCATCATAAAGTGGGGAATTCATAACAATTTCTTTAGGCATATTATTAGGTTGCATTAACCTAACTACTTTCTCATCTTTATATGCATATTGAGTTAAACCTACAATAACCTTTGCTAATTGGTTTATTGATTCTTCAATATCATCACGCTTTGACTTAATACGTCTTTGCCCAAATTCATCCAGAGCAACAGTGCCTTTAAATGTTTGAGGAGCTGAACCTTGGTCACCTTGCATTAATGCGTATATCCCCATAATACGCTCAATGTCTGCTTTCGCATCAGCCTCGTTTTTGTATAATTCATTGGGGAGAGGGACTGGGCCAGCCACAACTGGACTGCCTAGCTCTGGATCAAATTCAATTACAGCAGTCCCTGCTCTTCCCCAATCTTCTTCAAGTTGTTTCTTGTTTAATGCTCCACGAGGAATAAGTAGCTTCACATTGGTTGAACTGGAAGCGTGGGCGATTATTAAAGAACGTATTTTGTTTATATATTCTTGAAGACCTTTTACTAACCTAACATCACTCATAGGATATGGATTTCTATTCCATCCATTCATTATAGGAATAATAGGGTAATCCTCTACAGGGAGAACTACATTAAATAACTCTTTATCTCCAACACATACATGTTGGTGTATTTGGCAAATCTCAATATGATTGACCATGATTTCTTTTGCTTCTATAAGCTGACCTTTATTGACAATATCAATATGAGTTGTACTTTCTGGAATAGAACCTAGATGTTCTTTACCTTTCATAGGTACTGGTTGTCCTGTTTGAGGATCCATCATCATATGAAACGTGTCTCCTATGTCCTCATGTATAGACATATACTGGGAAACAGATTGTTCATCTGTTAATATTTGGCTACCTTGAGATGTACTTAGTACGATTGCAGGCTCTTCCATATAAGCTGGATACTCATCTTTTTTTCTAAGGACTTTAGTTTCGTCTTTAAATGGATCATAGACTTTGCAATAAGGCATCATAACCTTGCTGTATCTTTCGATTAACTCTAATTCACGTTCTCCTGATATTGTCATTCCATCTAAACGTCTTTTTTGAGTGACATCTTGATATTCTTTACCATATCTAGATTCAGGAGTCATTGTGATGTAGCTTGTTTCCATAGAAGACTCTATTAGGTCTTTATGCTCAGGATACATATTAATTAAAGCGTCTTGAGATACGATCTTAGCTACAATAATATTACTAGCATCTCTACAGAATGGATCTTTAGAAGAAGGATCAAAGTAAACCTCTAACGGATCTACTGATTGCATCATTACTTCACCATTTCCAAAATCTTTATCAGGATCAATATAAGCCATTAAACAACCCATGCCTTTAACATAGTAATCATCAACAGCTTGTTTTAATTCAACATTCCCTAATGAAGTGTCCCATACATAAGCCATAATATCTGAAAACATTCTGCCTACTTTAGTATCACTTGTTTCACGTCCAGTAGATTGAAATTTTGGTTTATTAGCAGTTAACATAGCTTTAGCCTGCTCAACAGCAGAATGAACTACATTTACTACGATAGGTTGTTGGGATCGTTTTTTTAAAGCAGTTGCTTCTGCGTCAGACCATTGTTTTCCATTACGGAACTCATTATCTTCTACAGCCTGTTTTGCCCACTGCTCTCTTTGAGATGAGTATTCTTTTAAAAGGTCGTGCGTTAATTGCACTTCCTCAGATATATTTGTATGCATACGTTAACTTATACGATAATAATAGATAGAAAGTTCCATTAAAGTAAAACTTTATACTATTTTCCAGCTAACATCATCGTCATAGTCTCTATGTTCCTTCTTTTGGTTAGGGTTTTGCTCTTTGACGTGGGTGGGTATGTATGTTTTTTTCATAGCGTAATACATGCCATCTAGCAAGTCATCGTGTTTACCTCTTGGATAAAGTAATAACTCATCTTTTAATGCTAACATATCCTTTTTTATATAGACCTTACCTTGTGCAAAATAAGGCTCCATAGTTTCTAATCTGGAAGATTTAGACGTTCTAGGATTTTCTTTAATCTCTAGTCCTGATATAAATATATTTTCTTCATCACAACGCTCTCGTATGTACTCCCTAAGCATCTCCTGATAGCCAACAGACTCTATCCTTACTTTTGAAGGTTTGTACATCTTAAAATATTGTATAATACCCTCAGCAAGTTTCATGGGCGTAGCTCTTTTTCGGTAGTAAGGGAGAACATAACGATTATTAGAGTTATCTACTGCTACAGGCATTACTACACTGTAGTCAGCAGTCTTGCGTATTGAGGATGCAGGATCTACGCCCATAAATATATTCACTGGTATTTCTTTATCGCCTTTAACTAAAAAATGATTACCATCACTACTAATGCGATAATCGTAGTCATGGTATTTAATATAAGCTTCTTTAAACAGTTGGTCTTCATCTCCAACGATTTGACATAAATATTCTCTGTAAAAAACAGATACTCGTGCAATAGACTCCAATTCTCGTTTTTTTTGCTGGAGTTTAGCAATAGGTTGCCACTCTTCCCATAACGCAACTTCTTTATCCATATCTGGAGCAAAGTGCATATTAGTCCACCCTTCCATATCTTTTAATACTTCTACCATGCAACGCTGATGTTGAGGTGTACCAATAACAGCTAATTTCCCACGTATAGGATCTAATGAGGGAATTGCTGATTGCAATAGCCATCTAAGGTTAGTTTCCATAGCCTCTGCAGTTTTAGTATTGTTTTCATCTTCAGGATCATCTACAATAATAAGCGTAGGTCTTTGAGAGCCTACTTTTATACCACGTAACTGTTGTCCAGTACCTTTACATATAATCATAGTACCATCTTTTAACTCTACTTCAGCTTTTGCCCATTGTTTAGCAGAGTGCTGTCCCCAGTATCCATAGATCGCTCTTAGTGACTGAGAATAATCAAGTGCATCTTTTATAGTTCCTAGTAATTTTATAGCGTGATCTTGAGTTCTAGAAACCAGTACAATTAACTTTTTCCCAGTACCATGCAATATATGATACATAGGGTACACTCCACCTACTATAGAAGATTTAGCATGTCCTCTAGGTGCTATAATATTAACTTGTTTCTTAGAGTCATCTGTTAATACGTCTGCTATTTTGTAATGAAAATCAGGAGACTCTACTGAAAACATATTAGAATTAATGATCTTGCCAAAAAGAATCATATTCTTAGATAATTTTTCTCTAAGTACTGCTTTATCGTCCACGTTTTTTCTTTGTTTTTTTAGGACACTTGGTCATATTATATATTCTGTTACTTTCTAAATTTCCTGTTTTAACGCCACAATAAAGTGAACCTTTGTATTTGCCTGCAAATCCACATTTTCTATCTATTATAGGGCATTTTTCAAACACTCCAGTGCCTATATTGATCCATCATTATAGAGTTCATATACCAATCCATAGGTTTCCATTTCTCTTAATGCATCCATTGCGATTTCAGACACTTGTTTATTATTTAGATTCCCTATAACTGCTATTACATGCAAAGCTCTAACTGCTACAGCCAATTGTTCATGTGTAGCTCTATCATCAGTCAATCCTTGGTATTCATCTTCTGGATCTGTATAATCATTCAGTGGGTTCATCTCTCTCTTCCTTTCGTTGCATAACGACCTTCCTTTGTTCCTCTTTTGTTATTTGATCTAGTAGCTTTGTTGTATCAATCAACTCTACTGTATCTGTTGTAATAGCTTTACTAGGTTTCATCTCTAATAGATCCATAATTTGATCGTTAGCTTTTAAATAGTTACCTACATCACCTTTATGCTCAGCCATCTCTAATGCTTTAACTAGGTTATCTACTGCAAACTCCTTGCTAATAGATTTTTCTAATAATATTTCTTTTACTTTTTTTTCTACTTCCATCTTTACCTTCTTATTCTTTAAAAATCGTTTAACTGTAGCTTCTGGTATCTTGCTATCAGGGCGATATATCTGTCCTAGCTTAGAGTAATTAACTCCTCCCCCTAGTACCATATTAGCGTATGTGTTTATAGTATTCTTGCCTCGTGTAGAATTCACTTCCTGATCGTCCCATTTACGTGCAGGATTCGTCTTAGAATAGGAACCATGAGCGTGATTTAGCTCAAATAAGATGCGTGCAGAAGGTGTTATCCACCCTACTCCACAAGATAGCTTAACAAAGGTCTTAACAGAGCCATTTGCGTCTGTATAATCTTTACGACCTAAGCATTTACTTACATATCCATCATCAGTTAAGGCATAGTCCCCTGTGTAAGCCTGTTTCCAAGGTTGGTAGCTTATATCAGGGGAATCATCTGCCTCTTTCTGAGTATATATGTTGAATACCTGCTTTTTACGAGCATATATTCGTTCAATCTGCACCATGTGACTCCAATCATTGATGTTTTTCTTACAAGTACAGAGTCTCTCTGTACAGAGTCTCTCTCTCTATACGTAGTCTCTTTACTATATACTTAGTTTTTTAATCCTTACTCCATTTTTCAGTAGTATTGCTCATTTGCATTGCAATAGACCTCTGAACAATCTCAAATTCAGCCTGCAAAACATCTGAAGTATTCTTTTCTGCTTTGAGTATTTCAGCGTATTCTTCATCTGTGACTGCTTTAGGTTCCCACTTCCCAGTTTCAGTATTAAATATTTCTATTTTTTTATTCTTCATATTAAAGTTATACTTTAACTTAATGCTATAAGTTCCAATATAGCAATACACTCCTGTAAAAAATATACGCAGAATGGGTGTGAGGGGAATAGAGTAGACCTACCCCCCTTGATTCTACGGACGTGGGTTGACTTTACGTTGATCTCGGAAAAACAGAATGGACTCGTACCTCGTTCAGGTTAAAGCACTGTTCACCGTTCCGTTTACTAATGTATTATAATACTAATCCTTACTATAGCTAGGAGTCATGCAAGCCTAAGCTCGTGCCTCGCTTCTCTGCATTTATGTAATTACAAATAACTAAAGGATAATTAAAAATCATGTTTAAATCAATATTATACATAGCTGGTGCAGTTGTTACAGGAGTTGATAATACGATTTCAGTTAAAAATCAGATAAAACGTAAAAGCATTGAAACCATTGTTGCTATTAAAAATGGAGATGCTAAGCGTGTCTTTCAGGAAAGTGATGTTTTAAAACCTGTCAAAGATATGGTATCTGACACTAAATCTAATATCAAACAGAATATTAAATCTATAGAGCAAGAAATGTATGAAAACAGATCTATTCCTAAGACTGTTGATGCAGAGTTCACCAACAAATAAAAACTAAAGCTAAAAGAAACACTCTCTGAGTGTTTCTTTTTTTTCTCTTCTCTATAACTCACAAGTTCGTTTTGCATCCTCGTTCCTCGGATCTCTGCATGTATAGAGACTACCTTCAAAAAGTGGAGTACACGATATATATATCCCACATTTAAAATTTAGTGTATGTAGTAATGAGTAGTCTCTTTTTTAATAATTAACTGGAGTTAACATGAAATTTGACTTAAATCCATTATTGTATTGCGTTTATTGCGATCATGTTTGGGTTCCAACAATAAAAAGAAAAACAGTTGTAATTAAGTATTACTTCCATCTTTCTGAAGGTAGAAAACCTGTAGAAACATGTCCCATGTGTTTGTTCCATGAAAAACAAAAAGAAAAGGAGCAACAAAATGATTGATTTATCTGAATCAATAAAACTCATGCTTGCACCATCTGATTTAACAATTAACAAATACTACGTTAATGATAACTGGCTAGAATATTACTTCTGGCTAAAGCAAGCAGAAAGAAACCCCAATTTAATCAAAATAAAACAGCTCAGAAAAGAGCTAAAGGAAAGAAAATGAACGAATTAGAAAAAGCTAATAACCAAACACAAATGTGGCGAAAAAAAGCTAAAAGACTAGAAAATCTTATAGCAGAGCTTGAAAGAAAAGCTAAGCAAGATAAAGATGAAATAGAACTATTAACAAAGCTTCATGTAAAGTCTTCTGAAGTTATATCTAAAAACAGCGATATGGAAGACGCTATGTTTAATGCTCTTGTAAGATTTCAAGATCATCAACTTGGAAATATAGATAAAGTCTTTGATAAAATGACTGTTGCTATCGAAACGTTAATCCCAAGGCTTTCAAAAGCTTTTGGAGATTTATAAGTCAAACACCTGAGCCATGTGTATAAACTGGCTCGTCCACATATTACATAACATAATAGACGATTGGAGTCACTTGAATGTTTAATCTTACTGAAATAAAATACCAAGACACTTCTACTCAAGGAAGAATTGGCGAATTATTAATAACAAATCATTTATTAACAAACAATTATATGGTATGTAAACCAGAAATAGATAACAATGGCATTGATCTCGTAGTAGCAAATCCCAAGAGATATAAATCTAATGCTCGTGGAGGAATGTTCAGGTTTACAACCATACAAGTGAAATACAATAGAACATACTATCAAACTAATAATGGATACAATCTTAGACTTCATGTAAAGAAAAACACATTAGCTGAATGGATAGCATGCCCTATTGAAGAAGGAATATTAGATGATAATGCTCATGTTTTGTATTATCCTAATAAAATAAAGGACAAGCGATATATCAAGGAATTTGGTGTATTGCCTAAGGGTTGGACAAGCGTCAAAAAAAGCTTTGGAAACCAATATAAACGCTTGATGATAAAGGACTATCTCAAGCTTCCAAAATAACACAACAACAGCCATGTTCATGGCTCTCTGCATGTGTGTAGCAAGTTGCTACGAATTAACTAACATAATCATAAATAACGAGGTCACTCAAAATGAAACAGAAACAAACAAAAGAAGTAAAATTCACACCATTACAAGAAAAGTTCTTATCTAAAGCAAATGTTGCAATGGCAAGTAATTGCTGGATAACTATGAATGGTAAAGAAACGGATTCTTATAAAAAGATTGCGTTTAATGAACTAGATAATGTATATAACGATGATAAACATTATTTTAACTTCTGGGTTAAGTTAAATGATGATACTACGGAAGTAGAATATCAAGGTGTAATTAATTATATGAAAGATCTATTTTACGGATCCAAGTATATGATTGGACTAAAATTCCCTTATCCATCAGAAAGTGGCGATGCACTAAGTTTTCGTATCAAGAAAAAAGATCGCTAGTTATAGAAACTATAAAAACCCTAGTAGAATAACATCTATTAGGGTTTTTTGTTTTTTATAAAAAAAAAAAGAATAAACTCTTTCCAAAACAAACATAAATAATTACCTTAATAAACAATATATTAGCATTTTAGAAAGGATTGGATCAAACAATTTCATATTAATATTTAACTACTGATTGGAGTCACGTATGAAACAAAAAAGCAAGTGTCTTGTTTGTAAAAAAACAGCACTGAACACAGTTTATTTTGAACAAGCTAGACGCTTTTATTCAGAATTAAACGACATCAAACAAACCCTATGGTATCGCATAGGTAACTCTCTTGGATTTTAATAAATAACTCATAGTCTTCGGCTCTCTGCATTTATGAACAATGTGGAGAGCCATATGGAACAATGCATTAAACATCCAGAGATAACGCTTCAGACTTACAATGTAAAGTCTAAAAGTTTTATCTTAGAAAAAACAATCTATTACGATGTAGTGTATTGTCCTGAGTGCTTTGAAGAGCATGCAAGGACAGGAAAAACTATGTGTATGGATATAAATAAAAGGGAGGATTTATGGAAGAAACAACATTCCAAAAGAATCTAGTAAGGATACCTAATAAAACCAGCAGTTTTGATGAAACTGATGAAATTATTAGCGAAATACAGCATCTTAATGTCATACTTGATGCAAAATTAGATAGCGTTACCAGTTACATGGAAATTGCTAAAGTACATACTGATGCAATATACAAACAAGTTGCAGAAACAACTGATCGTATAAACAAGCTATGTAAAGATCTAAGGTGGAAAGTATGATAAATAAGATTATTACAGCAGGTCGTATTGGCAAAGCTACAGGTTATGCCCTTTGGGCAATCAATAGTGGAGCCAAACTAACTGCTAAAGCTGTAAGACAAGTATCAGATGCAGTAACAGACAAGTCTTTGTATAAGCTAGAGCTGTTTAGTAATTCTGGTACTTGTGAAAAAACACTGGAGAATCAAAATCAGAAACAAATTAGTCACATTTTAGAATCTATGGACGCATTTGGTATCAAACAAATCTCAATAGAGAAAATGGAGAACAAATGAGTAAAAATGATGGAATGATGAATGATATCATTGTAGAAGAATGTACTAATGTTGTTACCTCAGATTATTTAGCAGACGAAGTAAACGAGCTTATACTAACCATTAAAAATCAAATTGGTGGAACAGATTATTTAGCTCGACAAGTCTTGATTAATTATCTTGAGGGAACAACTTAAACTTCACCAAGGCTGAAGACAGTAGAGAAAACACTAACTAATAACACGTTTGGTAATATTATTAAATCTCGACCTTTTCAGCCAACGTGAAACAAAGGAGTTATTATGGCAGTAGGAATAAATCAATATGACCAACCATCAAAGGTACAGCCTAAGATTGAAGATGTCGTATTAAAGTTAACAGATGAAGATAGCAGACCAGCTATAGCTTTTGATGATGTATTAGAAGTTATGGCTGTAAAAACAGCATTAGCTTACGCATTTGATAACACACGAGATGTAGGAATACACGATTCATTAAAACAGAGAATTCCTGATTTAATAGATGTGTGTAACTCATTAATTACTTTATTTAATCATAAAACACAGGAAAGGATCGAAAATGACGAATAGAGATAATAAAAGTATGACTAGAGCAAAACTAGTCAAGTTTTACAAGAAAATATTACAAAAACCTCACGTTCAAGCTAATGGTGGTGCTTATAATAGATTACAACAATTAATATATTCATAAAATAAAAAAAAGGAGTCACTTATGCCTGCAAACATAGACTCGATGATATATCGAGGAGAAATGCCTTGGCACAGACAAGGTAAAAGAATAGATGAGCCAGTAAATAATATTGATGAAATATTAGAGCTTGCTCAACTAGATTGGACAGTAAGTAAAGAGCCTACATATTATACTAGGCACGACACTAGAACTGTTCATCAAACAAATCATTTTTGTACTGTAAGAGATGATACTAATATACCTTTAGGTAACGTATCTGAAAGATATACTATCTTACAGAATAGAGATGCTTTTGCACCTTTTGAACCCCTATTAGATATGGGTTATGAGGTTGAAACTGCTGGAGCTACGCAAGAAGGACGCAGAGTGTGGATGCTTGCTAAAGCACCTGAACAGTTTCGTGTATACGATGATGCAATCAATATGTATTTACTATTGTTCACATCACATGATGGTAGTGCTGGTAGCTGTATGAGACCAACAGGTGTTAGAGTGGTATGTGATAATACTATAGACATTGCTATATCTAGAGCAACGTCTTATAACTATCAGATTAAACATACTGCTAGTATTAAAGAACGCCTAACCTCATTAAAAGATAATATCCAAATAGCTAGAGGTAGTTTTAAGAAAGCTATGGACGATATGGAAAGATTAGCTGATACTAAAATAAATCCTAATGAACTGGATTTATATTTTGAGACAGTTATTCCTTTTCTCAAAGACAGGAATAAGAAAAGCGTACCTGAATTAGGTATATTTACTAGAAACACTGCAAAACCTGTCTATGAGAAATTAATGGATAATTTCTTAAATGGACGTGGTAATAACGGAGAATCAATATATGATGCATATAATGCTATCACCGAATATTACACACATGATAAGAAATATACAGACTGGGTTAAGCAAACACAGTTTGGACAAGTGTACAACTATAAAGTTAAGGCTTTAGAAGTTGCTAAGAAAATGGCAACAACATTAAACTCTAATGACCTTGATTTAGGAAGTGTAGTGTACAATTAATTATCACCTTGAGTGACCATGACTAAGAGGTTAGGCAACGCATCCTGCCTAGCCTGTCATGGTTCTCTGTATTTTAAAACAAACAATGATTGGAGTCATTAATGAATAAATACTATGAAACTCTACGCAATGAAGAGTACAAGCCTTTTGTAGAAACTAAAGGTTCTGGAAATTTCAAAGCTGATTATATCTCTTGGGCAGTTATGCATGATATGCTAAAGAAAACTTTTCAGTATGTAGAATACAAAGTACATGAGTATAAACTAACAACAAGCAAAGGATCAGTATTAACAGTTCCTTATATGATGTTACCTGATTCAACAGCTATTGTAAAAGTTACATTAAAAGTAACAGACCACGATGGAGATCAGCAGGAGCATACAGAATGTTTAGCAGTTCGTACTCATAAAATGCAAGCTCAGGCAAGTCCTGATTCTTGTCAAGTAGAGAATACAATTAGACGTTGTATTGCTAAAGCTGGAAGTATGTTGGCAGGCTTTGGTATTGAATTATGGTTTGGAGAAGATATTAAAGGCTTAGACTATACGCCTAATATTGATGATCCAGATCTACAAGGAAATACCTTGGCTAAGCGAACAAAAGAAAGCATTGGTGGTTGGTTTGAACCAACAAAAGGACACATCACTGTAGATCAATGGATCAAAATACAAAGACTAATGTCAGATCCAGTCTTTAACGATCAAAATCCAGCTAAAAGTGAAAAGATCAAAGTCCTTGTCTTAGGTAATCCTACTGAAAAAGTAGCCGAACAAATGATTACTAAACTTAAAAATCAAAGAAACGAGCTTAAAACAAAAGCTAAGGAGAAGAAAGTAGCATGAATGACGCAATAGGATTTGTAAACAAAGCTAAAGTTGAAGGTATTGAACTAAAATACGATGTAAAAGAAAAGTGGATGAAACGTCCAAGTGATATTCAGTTGATCGTAAAGTTCAAGCTTCAAGACAACCCTAAAGTTGACTGGGAGAAAACCTTGAAGATAAATGGCAATTTTAACAAACAAAAAGAACATTGGGGAAGTGCTTTAAAAGCAAAAATGTTTTTTGAGGCTTGTGGTGTTAAAAATGCAGAATACAATGAAGATTACACTATACCAGAATCTTACATAGATCAATGCATGGATAAAGAATTTCTAATCCTTTCTTATCCTTCTGTTAAAATTAAAGATAATGGAAAGAACTGGTGGAATGATTGGTCAGAAGTGTGTTCTGTTGAAAGAGGTATGGATTATTTAAAGAAAAGGTTTGCTGATGCAGTAGCTCAGAAATATGTCGCAGACTACAACTTTAATCCTAATTCTAATACCATAATAGATACCAAATCATCAAATACTAGCAATAAAGCTGAAACTGTTGATTTCGATGATATGGATATCTAATGCCTAAGCTTACTATTGGAGTTATCTTGAAGAAATGGCTCCAATCAAGGATGCATAGAGGACTATATGTTTTGTCTACTTCAGACATTGAAACAGAACTCGTGCATTATGGTAAAGAGTATTGGGGGGAGTTACATACCCCCAGTACTTATAGTCGTGAATGGAGAGACTTTAGAAGATTAAAGAACTATGAACAAATTGACATATCTGAAATCAAAGAAGTCCCAACTAAAAGTAGGCAAAAATCATGGAGAATAGAGATTGGTTAATTGAATATGCAGTAGGCTCTATCTCAAATCGTATGCATCTAACAACACTGAAAAAATTTCCAAGTGTTATAGGTAAGAACATAGGCCAAGAAATATACAGGTCTATGTTTTTATACGATAAAGATATTGTAGATCATGTTACTAAAACAAACAGCGTATCTAACTATAAAGGAGTGCAAGGAGTAGATAAACTTGTACTAGATATAGACTTGCAAGGAGAGTCTCAAGGCGAAAAAGCTAGAGATGATACTTGTCAGGTAAGAATGATTCTTATAGATACGTTAGGACTTGAAGAAAAATACATTCATATTTGGTTTTCAGGTAGAGGGTTTCATATTCATATACCAAACATATATGATTTTAAACCTAGCAATGTATTATCCAAACAAGTCCGTGCAACTATGCAACGTGATTTTGGTAACTATATTGACAATATCTATGATGGTAGACGCTTAATAAGAGCTGGCTATTCATTTAATAAGAAAACAAATTGCTATAAAGTCCCTTTAAAACATGAGGAACTCAGTGATTTATCTTATGATGAGATAAAGGAACTAGCTAAAGCAATTAGAAAAGACTACAAACCTGCAAAAATAGAGTATAATCAAGATCTAGGATTGCAACCTGTAGACGTAAGTCGTAAAAATGCTAAAGAACACAGGGAAATATATAAAGATGCTAAAGCAGAAACATCTAGATATATAACGTGTGTTCAGCATATATACAATGCTGGAGAAGTACAAGGTCACAGACATAAAAATCTACTAAGACTAGCCAGTTTATATATCAGACAGTATGGAATGGATCAAAGAGCAGTTGACGCTATGGGTAGAGCCTATATGTCTAAGTTCAATAATCCATTACCTTCTGATGAAGTCAGTAGAATTATAGCTGATGCATATAAATCTGGTGGTTACAAATACAAGTGTAGTGATGATGTACTTTCCCACTATTGTGATTCAAAGTGTGTATTGTATAGATATAAGAACCTCGATGAGTCTTCTGAAGTATTATCAGCAGAAGAAATGTCAGAAAAGCTTATACAATATATGAATACAGATTTTACTGATAAGTCATTTGACTTAAAGACAGTATTTCCATTTATGCCACAACCCTACATATTTAAAGCAGGGCAAATGGCAGTATTACTTGGAGATACTAAATTAGGTAAAACTGCGTTCTGGCAGTATGTAATAACGATGATCCCTCAAGTAAAAACTCTGTTTATGAGTCTTGAGGTAGATGATATAACCATGATAAGACGATTCCTGCAAATTGGTTTGCAACAAAATAAAGATACAATCAGTCAGTCATGGGAAACAGCAGATCCTGAAGTTATTAAAGCTGGTATTGAAAAGATAAGCCATATAAAGCTCTTAACCTCTTCACCTGATTTATCAGCATATCCTGAATTAATACAGGAACATAAACCTAAGATTGTTGTCATTGACACGATTGATATGGTTCCTGCAAGGTATGCAAAGAATGATGAATTGCAAAAGCAAGGATATATAACCTCAGAATTAAAGAAGATTGCTATGGATCAAGATGTAATAATCTTAGCAGTCTCTCATATTTCTAAAGGTGCTTCATATAGAATTGCTGAAGGTCAAGGACTAGACATACATAGTGGTAAAGGTAACAGTTCCCTTGAACAGAAAGCAGATAAGATAATCAGTTTTGAAGGAGATCGTGAAAGTTCTAAAAGACGTGTAATTAGAACCTTAGGATCTCGTGATGAAACTGGATTTCATATTATATGCAACTACGATTGGGATACGTTTACCTTTAGCAAACGTAATTAATAAATGTGCATGGCTCTCTGCATTTATGAGAGTCATGCCAATCCACATATCAAGAGGGTATTATGGCATTAACAGTAGTAGTAATAAAAGACAACCAAGTGAAATACATTGATGGACTAGATACGGAAGTTATAGTCAAAGACGAAGATAAAGACGAAATAATAATAATGGATTTTAGAAATAAAGAACGAAATGAAGGAGATTTTTATGAGGAAAATAAAATAGGAGTTGACCATGAGAACAATAAGGTTGTTAGACGTGTTAGGATTAAGTCTCATCACGACATATCACACGATTGACTCACATTTAAACGGAGTAAGAATAATCATACTTAACTTATTTAGCATAACAATAGCTTTCCCAAATGTATTCTCAAATGCAGTAACAGTTAATATTGGAGTATTTCCATTTAGAGCATTTATTGGAATACATATGGACTTTAAAAGGTGGATACAATGAGTAGTAAATCTGTTAAAGCCAAAGGAAGAAGATTACAAAATTTTGTCAGAGATAAACTTAGGGAATTTTTCCCTGTCTTAGAAGACGATGATATTAAATCTCAGACAATGGGCATGACTGGAGAAGATATAGTCCTTTCTCCTCATGCAAAAAAACTAATCCCTTACTCTTTCGAGTGTAAGAATCAGGAGAAGTTAAACATATGGACATCTATGGATCAGGCTGAAAAAAACTGTCCTGAAGATAGAGATCCAGTAGTAGTCTTCACAAGAAATCGTAAACCTACGTATGTAGCTATGCGATTTGAAGACTGGTGCAAAAAAACATTTTAATAACAATTAACGTAAACGTGGAATATATAAAGCGTTTACACGTATTTATGAGTTTGTTGGAATTAAAATGGCAAATAATGAGGTGGTCTGGTTGGCACTTGGCCACCTCAAAGAATTAAGCCTAAAGTACAGTTAATGTCTTAGACAAACTTGTGTATATACCAATGTGTCAATGTACGGCTTTAGGCTCAATTTTAATTAATAAAAGAACGGAGCGTGAGTCCATGAGCGTTTTTATCTTAAAAGTCAATCAGACGAAGTTGAAATGAAACAAATAGATAAAAAAATAGAGTCTCGCTTGGCAAGGAGCTGGCTGAAATACCTTGCACGTTCTTTTATATAGTAAAAAAGGCATACACAAGGCATGCCCTTTTATAGCACTCGATCACTACACAATGATTGGAGTCACTTATATATTGATTTTGTACATACAAATCTTACAAAGGATTCTAGGTGTAAGTCAATATCATTAAAAGGAGATAAAAAATGGAGGAGTGGTACTTAAAAAAAGGAAGTTTAGCAATAAAAAAGTATGAGAAACGTACTGAGATTGAGGCTAAACAAGCTGATGAAAAGATAAAGCACTGCTTAACATGTCAAAGGTGCTTTATGACAATAATTCTTAAAGGAAAAAGATTGGGAATAGAGCATTTTAGCAATTTTCCTACATATGGAAAACAAAAAGAGGAGTGCGAAACATGTCAGATAAGAAGAAAATTAAAGAACTTGAACACAAAATAGAACGTCTATGGCATGCTTTAGATATTTGTGTATCAGGCTTAGATAAAATAGCAACCACATATGCTGATTCTAAGGCTTTAAGAAACCTAGCAATGAAAACAATAAAAATAATACATACAAAGGAGTGTTAAATGAAAGCTAAAGATTATAAAACAATGAGAGATGACTTTTTAAAAGCAACTCTAGAATTATCAGATAATAAACGCATTGAATACACTGAGGGCAATCATATGGATAACGTCTTATGGAACTTTGAAAATAGTGCTAAAGATGTCAATTCAACACCTATGAAAGTATTAATCATATTCTTAAATAAACACTTATCCAGTCTTAGAAGTTACTTTAGGACTGGGAAAGAGTTTTCTGAGAGTATCGAAGGAAGAATCATGGACATTATTAACTACTTATTGTTGTTAGTAGCTATGATTAGAAGTGAACGTGAACAAAGTGATCTACCTGAGGATAGATCAATAAGGAGACCAAAATGTTAATATTAAGCATACCTGAATTTATTATAACAGGATTTATTATTTGCTTGTCTTTCTACTGCTTAATGAAAGGCGTAGAAATACTAAGTAGATGTATTACTAAACTATTTGAATGGAGTATAAAATAATGGGATATAGATCAGAAATAATAGCTGGAGTACCAGCTAAAGACAAAAAGAAAGCGTT
>WLWF01001456.1_pt1 | contig 19331 bp, 21 predicted proteins | sample 6718331 | NCBI WGS metagenome assembly WLWF01 (sample SAMN12718692, study PRJNA515312) | sponge metagenome | isolation source: marine sponge | host: Mycale hentscheli | place: New Zealand: South Island, Marlborough, Capsize Point | collected 2003-05-01
GCTATCACTTGGTTTAAGTGAGAAGCACCAATAATATCAGCAATTGCTGATTGTGCCATTACAACAAAACCTACGTTCTTGACATCTGAGCCAAGAGTAGTTCCTGTTGTATCTTTAATTGTTCCGGCCTTTACTGGTCCAGAAAATGTAGTTGTTCCCATGTCTATCTCCTTTTGTTAATAGTCCCCGAAGGGTCATAGGGTTAATAAAGTTTTAAAGTACCATAAAAAAAGGGGGCCTTAAAGCCCCCTTTTGATTCTTATGTATTTAATGCTTATGCAGCACCTGGTGAACCGAATACACATCTAGGATCTGAGAATCCAAATGAATATCTCTCTCTAGCTTTGTATCTTACATTTCCTGTGTCGAAATCACCTTCCATTGAAGTTCTAATTGGACTTCTTTGGAATAATTTGAATCCGTTAGGAATGTCGGTTTTTAGGAAGAATGCATCTGGGTCAGTTAAGTAGTTGTTTACTGTGTATCCCTCAGGAATCATACCCATGTTTCTTGATGCATTTATATCGTTGTCAGCAGTACCAACTCTGAAAGCAGACTCAGTTAATCTGTCAGCAACGAATTGTAGCTCAGAAGGAACAATAAGTTTTCTTCCTTGAGTAGAGATTAATAAACCTCTCTCGTCTACAAATGCAGCAATATCAATTAAAGATTGCTCTAATGATGCTTCATTAAGATCAGCAGCCACAGCAAGTTCATTTCTCAATGTACCTGCTACAAGCGGGTGTGCGTCAGAAAGAAGAGCAACACCGTCACCACCAGGGAAGTTGTTGTCAAAACCATTATTTAAAATGTTTGCAGCTTTCACCTGTTTTGTGTTTGCCATGGAACGTGCAAGTGCTCTTGTATATCTTGCTGAGATTCTGTCATAAAGATTATCTTCAACAGCTTCTTCAGTGATTGCAAAACCAAGTGCAATTGTTTCATGTGTGTAACGTGCTGTGAAAGTTTCTGTCGCATTGTCATAAACAATTGATCCACCTTCACTCTTCGTTCTTGCATTACCAAATCCTGATAACATTACTTCTTCTTCGAATGCACGATCGGAAGTTTCTGTTTCAAAGATTTCTGCGTGTTGAGCGTCATAGCGCCCGTACTCCAAGCCGAACAGGGCGTTCAAACCTGGCTCTAACTCTTTAACGAGTTGACTTCTAGATATAGCCATAGTTTAACCTCCTATATACCTGTAGTATCTCTATACTGATGCTTATTAATTCTAACAAGAATGTTAGCGTTAGCTTCAGTATAGTCGCTGTTGTCCACATCTGTTGAAAGTGCGTACACAGCGAAGTTTGATGCACTGCTAGTTGCAAACGAGCCACCATCGATAACAACGGCAGAAATACCTGATGTGGTATCTCCTGCGCTATATGTTGCGATGTTAGCTGTTGAACCAACTTGTGCTTGTCCAGCATTTGCGTCATCTACTTTGACTTCAAATACCACATCTGGATCTGTGATTACGTTAGCAACGATATCACTTGCTACAATGGCGCCTGGATAATGATTTGAAAAAGTTGGTTTAGACGTTGTAGGGTCTGTATAAAAGCAACCGTTAAAAATACCAATTAGTTCAGCACCAGCAGTAGATCCACGAGAAATCGATCCATTTGCATTTAATACAACTGGATCACCTTGAAAGATTGAATTTGTCTCGTTACTTGCTATTGACAGCTCTTGTTGGCCTTGACCATTATAAGCTGCACCAAGCATTTGAACGGGACGAAATCCAAAGTTTCCTTGTTGATTTGCCATAGTTCATCTCCTTTATTATTAAGTATCTTGAGATGGTTTTTTATTTCCGCCACCAAAAGATACACGACTTTGCCTATCTGCGTTCATAGGCATGCTAGGATGTTGTTCTCGCAGTGGATCTGTTTCCCAAGCTTCTGTCTGTTGATCAGTCATTCGCTTGTAATGTGCATTACGCTCATTAATTGTTTCCACTGGCATTCTTGCCAAAAGCAAGTCTCCCACGCTGATGACACCCTCATAAGCTTTGATACTTCCATTATATGCAGAGTATTGACCTTCTGTATGTGAGTCTGATCTCACTAACTCCCAGCCTTCTCTGAGTCTGGCATTGACGTTTTTAGTATCGTCCATACCGTTGACACGATGTCGAAGCCATCTTTGCTTATATCCATCAGGACATGGTGGTGCGTCTAATTGAGACGGTGGTTTCCAAGGTTTTCTACGTTCCTCAGTTACCCTTGTTTGTGCACTTCTTGGTGTTTTATTATCTGTCATTTTGTACCTCCTTAAACGTACTTAGCATACTCAGATAGGGGAACCCCTAACTTTTTTGCTATTTTCACTTGACTAGCGGTCAACTTAACAGACTTGCGCCCCGGTGTTGCAGACCTTGTGGCAGAAGCAACGGGTTGGGCGATTGTGTTACCTCTGATCGTCTGATCCGAGTCTTTAAAAGACTCTGGAAACTTGTTTTTAACTCTATTAGTCAATTCATCATAATAGTCATCTGACTCTGTGTCAAATCCTTCTGCTACTAAGCCTCTGTGTATTCTTTGAGCAAAGTCAGTCATATCAGCATCTGATCTAAACCAAGTATTCTTCTCTGCCCAAGCTAAAGCTTTGTCAGAGGGTTGTGGTCTAGGTTGTTGTACAACTTGTTGAGCATTATTTTCTAATTCTTTTGAAAACTGCTCATACTCTTGTTCTTTTTTAGATTTAGTAACTCTTATTCTTTCTGCTTCGAGATCCAGTTTAGTTAAAGCTTGTCTAGCTTCTTCTTCTTTGTGATAATCACCTGCTTCTCTAGCAGTAATAAGATTTTGACGAGCAAGATCAGACGCCATTTTGTTTCTTACTTCACTTTCTGACATATAACCTTTGTCAATGTCATAAGTTTTTTTCTGAGTGTCTTGCAATTCTTTTTGCACGTTTTGTGCGAAAACAAGAGCAGCTTCTTTTTCTCTTTCAGCTTCTCTTACTTTCCAAGTCAGCTTGTCTATTCTCTTTTTAACCTTATCAGAATATTGATCCATCTCACCTTGTTGTTCAGCAACAACAGGGTTCAGAGGATCTTTTTCTTCGGTTTTTACTTCTTCGTACTGTTCTGGTGAAACAGCGCCATGAGACTTATCTTCTAATTCGACTTCTGCTCCATCACCTGACGTATCAAGATCAACTAGCTTTTCGTCTTTTGCAGTGTTAAGTTCTGTTTGCATGGTACCTCCATGTTATAGTATTGTTAATATGTCCTCTGGATTATCAACAGTTCCGAGTATTTCATCATCATTGAGTAATCTTACTTCTCCTCCATCTATTCTGATTCTAGAACCAGCGTATCTGCCAAACACGACCCAATCACCTTGTTTACACCAAGGTCCATTAGGAAACTTTTCTTTATCTGCATAAGCATCATCGCCCACGGCTAATACCATGGCAACAGATGCAGTTAATTGTGAGTCTTCGATAGTTTTATCTGTTAGTAAAATACCACCTTTTGACTTTTCTTTTGCTTTGAAAGGTAAAACTAAAATTCTCCATCCAACGGGTTTTGGAAGTTTATCTATTTCAGTTTTTTCTTGATCAATTCCTTTAGAAGGATTGTTTAGTTTTGCTTTTACGTGATCGGGCACGTGTAACGTTTTAGTCATCGATTTTCTCCTCTTGTTCCAGCAGGCGAGAAAGTTCCTGTTGGCATGCTTCAAGCATGTGTATCTTTCCTAAAATATACTTGTAATCCTCAAATTTTTCAACCCCTACGATAAGATTTTCTAGGAGATTTTCTTTTAAACCTTTGAGTTCCTTTTGATAATTGTGAAGAACAAAAATACTCATTTAAGACAATTAAGACCAGGTACCGTCTTTTCAAAAGATTTATAAGTTTGGTCCTTACTCGCATACCATGTTTGTTCTTGACTACCATTAACACCTAAACCACCTGCCATAACTGCTGGAAGAGTTACTCTTACAGCTTCGGAAACAGCTTGAAGTTGATAGTCATCTCCAAACATTACTCCATTAGGTTTTAGTTTAGGCCACCAATTTTGTATATCATCTATCACAGGTTCATACTCATGTGCACCATCAACCATTATGTAATCAATAGTAGCTTCTTCAAATTTCTCTAATATATTTGTGTCATCGGATCTTCCTTGACAAGGAATAACCATATTTCTTCCAATAAAGTATTGAAGATTTTCTTTAAAGGTATTTGAAAAGTCTTGAGGTAAATCCAAATTTGCGTGTTCTGATGAACCTGCAAAAGTATCTACGCAATAAATTTTTACGTTTTCTTTATTTGCATTTATTAAGCTTGTAGCTAAGTAATGTGTTGATCTACCTAGAAAAGATCCAATTTCAACAATCTTTCCATCTTCGGCTATTTGATCAACAATCATATCGTAAGTTTCTGAGTAGTTAAACCACCCAGGTATTTTAAAATACGTGTGTTTCATCGTTAAGAATATCCTTATTTAGTTATCTTAACTATTTGTATCTTTTTATAATTAATTTTCAACCCTTGTGGTGTCGGTCCTTTTTTGGGAGGAACTGTTTTTGTTAGTCTCTGTTTCTTCATGTTCACATATTGCGCATTCACACATACAGCTTGTACCACAATGGCACAAACAATCACATTTAATGCACTTCTCCATCATTGATTCGCATTTTAAACATAAGGCATCACATCCTTCACACATTATTTCTTTTTAGTTATTAAACCCATAGCACCTTTTGCTCCTTTGATGCCAAAACTTGCCGAACAGGCAATATATAATAAATGTTTATAATAATCAGGAAGTGAATGTAAGGCTTCAAAGCCCGCTTTAATATGAGGAGTCCATCCAGGTATAAATACTGCCACCGCTGGAACCAAAAGACATATCAAAATTAGTTCATCTTTCCACGACCCTTTCATTTGATCGACTGCAGTAGCCTCCCAGCTAATTTTTCCCGCTATTTGTTGTTCTTTAAGTGACTTCTGGGCTTTAATTTCAGTCAAAGCAAGATCTGCTTTTGCCTTTTTAGTCTCTACAAAGCCAGTAACAGCGTCTTTAACCATTCCAGCTATTGGACCAGCCAATAAACTAATCATTTTGACCTCTATTTTGTTGATTTTGTCGTTGTATTGCTACATCTGCACGTAAATTAGCTAAATCGTAGTCTTTCTTCAACTTTTGTGCATCTAAAACTTGTTTATAATCAAATTGATTTTCTTTTAAGGCTTGATTTTCACCTTTTAACTGTGCTTGCATTTCCATTTCGGCTTGTTTCAAGGCTAATTCTTGTTGTTTGAGTAAAACAAGAGGATCCATGTTCTGATCTTGCATTGCTTCTGATTCTTCACCAACCATTTGCTCAGTAATTTTTACAATTTCATTATCTATAGCTGCAGCTCTCTGCATTTGTAAAGCTTGTAATGCTTCTGGTGGAACTTGCTCACCAAATTGTTGACGTAATTTTTCTGCTTCCTCAACCATTGCTTGATCAACAGTTTGTGTTGCAAGTAAAGAAACGTGTTGATTAATATGTGACGCTAAATTCATCACAGCCATTGGATTTGCTTTCACTAAAACAGACGACATAAAAGTTCTGTGTGCTTTTATATGAAGTTCATGATTTTGTTGAGGGAAAGCTTGAAGAGGTGCTCCCTTTAAAACAACACTGTGCTCCATAGCAGGATCTTGTGGTTGTGGACCTTGTGGTATTGGTAATATTTGTTCAACATCTTTTACACCTAAAGCAATATACATTCTTCGATAAGCTTCATACAAATTGTGCATTTGCGGATTTGATTGAGCTAGTTGTAATTGATTTTGTGCAAGCGTCACCCTTTGTGACATTGAGAAAATGTTTGGATCTGAAACAGGTAGAATGTCTATGTTATCATCAAAATCTTGAATCTTTATTTCTCTTGGTCCACCCGCAACATTGTAAGGATACATTGGTGGTAAAACCAATTTGAAAATTTTAGCTAATAGTTCAAATTCTTTTTTCTGTGCGTAATGTAATCTTTTGTGAACTGCGGACATAACTTTTGTGCCACGTTCCATTAGTGCCATTGTGGTGCCTACAGGAGTTTGTGAACTTCCTATTTCTGACAACTGCATATCAGCAACGGTTGCAAATTGTTTTGCAGCATCTACACAGAAACCTAAAAGTTGCATTAGAACTTGATCGGGTCCTTTGTAAGGTAAAGGCATTAATGCTTCACGAATTACACCGTTAGGGGCATCAACATCTCTAAATTCTCCTGGTTGTAATGGTTGATCATCATCACGTATTCTTAAACCTCTTGATTTAAAACCTGCAGGTAGATTGGATAGTGTTCCCGCATCAAGTAATTGTCTTAATGCTGTTGTGGCAGTTCTTGTTAAACCACCGATCATGTGGATTAAACCAAAGCCATAAAAACCTAAACCCGGTAAAAACTTGTAGTGTACAAAGTATTCATTCTTTCTTTTTAAAGCATCAGCTTCATTGTAGTTTCTATATATGGATAAAACTTTATTAGATGTTCTTTCAACAGTTACTACGTAAGGTAGTTTGATTCCACTAGGCTCACCATCTCTAGGATCAATATCTTCAAAACCTTCCAGATCTAAATCAACATGCATTTCATAGAGTTCCGACATGTCATCCATTTTATAATTGGTTGGATTTGTGCCATCTATTTGATCTTTTTTATCTTGTATATCACTTGCCTCATCGTCACCATAAGCTTGTAGATCAACATCTCGATAAAATCCTGAAACTTGTTTTTTTCTTAAATCGTTCATAGACATTTTAACGATCTGTGTAATACGATCACAAGTGTCTAAGTCAGATGCACCATATGGTACAATCATATCTTCTGCTGGAATAAATTTTGATGTTGCTCTTTGTAAGACTTCATCAAAGTAAACTTTTTTAAAGGCACTTCCTGATAAAGGTAATTGAAATAACAATTGATCCATTTCAGGATTATAATCTTCCATGACATGAGTAATCTCATAGTTCATGTAATCTTTTACACGTTCTGCTGCTTGTTGTAATTGAGTTGAGTTTGCACCAACAACTTGTGTTCGAACAGGACCATCGCTTGGTAGAAGTTCGACATAGGCCATTGCCTGAAACTGTGTTACCGCTTGAGCTAATACAGGGTGACTGACACTTGCCGCTCCTCTAAAAGGACGTGTGCGTTCTTCGTATCTGAAACCTAAAAGATCTAAACCTTTAGTGTAAGCTTGTTCCCACTCTTCACGAGAAGATCTATCATTTTCTACTTTTTCAATAAGTTCATTGGAAAGCTCTTGTAAAATTGCTTCATCAACAATTTCCGCTAAATTAGAATTAAATCCTGAAGCTATAGGAACATCAACTTCACCAACGATAGCAGAACCATCTTCAATAATTTCTACACTATCTTCTACTTGATCAGGAGATAGATTTACGTCTATTTGACTACCTACTTCTTCAATATCAATTTTATCATCACCGCCTGCACCTAATGCTTTTGCATCATCCGTGTCAGTTGGATTGCGTGATGAGCTGTTAAATTTATCTACCATATTCGCCGTATATATCTGTTATAGAAAGTAAACTATCTTTATCAATAGTTCCACCTGATTTTTTCTTAAATAAGTACATTGGTTCTTCCAATTTGGAAGGGTCAAATGATATAGTATACATATCAATTGCGCTAGGGTTATATTCCACAATCTTTATAAGTGCATCATCTGCATTTTCGTTTTCTTTTAAAGGAATCATACGATATCCTACATCCGTGGCATCTCCACGACCTTCTACAAGGTAGTAATCCATCATTTGACCTGGTGCAATTTCTCTAGTCAAAACTATTTGACCTGGTTCATTTACTCCACTTGCAATTCTAGTTATTTCCGTATCGTAGAAAGCATCTCTTTCAGCATCTGATACATTTTTTTTAGTTTCTGTTTGTTTTAAAAACTGAAACTCTCCGTCTGGATTTTTATTAAGGAATGTTAGACCACGATTAGTTTTACTGGGATCAATAATCTTTTCTACATTTAATGTACCATCATACTTTTTTGCAATGTTCTTTAATTGTTGAACACCTACTTTGTCATACAAGTTTTGAAACTTCTTTTTCGCTTCATCTGAACTCTTACCCCAACGAGGGTTAGCACCTATGTCGGCAGGCATAATAGCCACTCGATCAATACCTTTTTGTTTTGCTGCTTTGATTGTTGATTTAATTAATAGATCTACATAGTCTGCTTGTTTATTAAAAGGTATGGGTGGAAATGATTCTAAGTCTTTCATATTATAACCACTTGGTAGATAATTATCTACCTCCCCAATTCGTCGTAATTCCTCTCGGTCGCTTGTAGAGGGTACTTTAAAACCTTGAAGCTTTTCTTGATAGTTCGAACTTCGATTCATGGACATCAAGTCATCCAGAATTTTTGTTTGTTCTTGTGCTAAATCAAAAATCTTAGTCTTGTAAGCAGGGTCTGTGTATTGTTCAACGTTCGCCATACTTAGTTTGTTAATATCATCTTGTATTGCATTTAGGTTGCGTGTTTTTTCTGGAATTAATTCTTTCGCAACAATGTTAGGGAAAGGTTGAATTAAATTATCTTGTGCTAAATCATTTAAAAAACTTTCTGGATATTTTTGATCAAACTGTCTTAATTTATTTGTGGCATAGTCAACATTTCCAGGACCCAAGTTTCGAGCCTGTTCTACTTGATTAACTAAATCGGCACGTTGTCTTTTCAGTGCATTAACCATTGCAAACAAACGTTCTTGTTCTTTACGAACTTCGGTTAGCATATCAGTTTGCATTTCTTGAATGACCGCCACTGTTTGATTGTCAGCGTTCTTGTATGTTCCTACACGAGTGAAACCTAAAACGTTTGGTTCTGAAAAATGTCCTGAGTTAACAAAAACTTTTTCTTGTCCGGGTAGTTGAGGGACGTTAACTACGACTTCAAAATAATCATCTGCAGCTTGATCAATTGCAGCGTTACCCGCACCTTTATGTCTAGGTCGTCCTTGATCTAAAGTAAATTGACCTTCATCAAATCCAGGAGCTTTTATTTCTTTGACACGCACTTCTAGGTTTCCTAAAGGTGACGTGTCGTAGAGACTTTCTAAGTCTTGTTTTGTAATTTTTTTGTTAGGAAAAAACTTTTCAGTATCTTCTAGATATTGCAAAATTCCTGTATCCATCATTTCTGCTTCAGGAACTTTTCTTCCTTTAATTAAGAACTCTCTCCAACCTTGAGGTGTTGAAGCCTTCGGTGCGTTTTGACTATTGAGTTGATCGAGAAAAAATGATTTGAAAAAGAAATCTTGTTTTCCTGCAGGCAACGGTGCAATCTCTTGTGATCCTGTTGGTGCCGGTATAGGATCTCTTGCTTCTTCTACTTTTTTCACATTAGATGGTGTTGCCATCACTTTGGGTTTTTTGAAAACTTTAAAGAGATTTAATAAATTGGCTGCTTGTAAATTACCTGAGTCAACTGCTTCTTGAAAATAGTCTTGTCCTTCAAAGGCTGGATCGGGTGAGAATTGTTGTTGATTAAGATTGGTCAACGGATCACCGCCTATGGCCATACGGACAGGTTTGACTTCACCACCATCTTGAAGTCCAACTATAAATCCACCCTCTTGACCATCTTTTCTTGGTTGACGCATTATGGGTTTACCTTGTTTACCATTTGTTTTTTCATATAAGACTTGATCATCTAATATTTTCATAAATCTTTCTTTTAAATTTTTTAATCTTTTTTCTGGTTTAACTTCTTTTGGGTTTTTACCCACTAAACCAGTATTTTTTTTACCGAATGGAATTAAAGTTCCTGTGTCAAACTTTTGATACAATTTATCTATTTGATCTCTAATACCTTTTTCCTTACCAAATATTAATTGTCTCATATTTTGAAATTCTTCGGGTACAACATTTATACCATACTCTTTAAGTCTCTCTATTATCTTTGGTAAATTTATACCCATAAATTTTATGTCAGTATTTGTTGGAATGGTTGCTAGTTTATCCATGTTTTCTTTATTACTACCTAAGTTACCAATTTTAATTAAATCTCCATCAAATCTTTGTTGTAAACGCACATTGCTAGTCATATCTGATACAAAAATCATATCAGACATCTGTCCCATATTTTCAAAACGACCCATTTGTGTTGCTTCATCAATAGGAAAGGCGTGAGCTTTTTGAAAACCAAATTGAAGTCTATCTGAATCTTTTAAATATTTACCATATCTAGGATCTTTTCTAATTTTATCAAAAAAATTAAATGATTCTTTCTGTATTTTTAACCTTTTGTCTTCTAATTTTTGATATGCCTTTTTTGTATTCTTATCAAATCCTGTTTTTTTATAATTAGGATTTTGTTTTTTAAATTCTGTTAGAAATTGAGAAGGAGTGTAATCTTCAATATTTTTTGTTCCTCTATATAAATCTGTAATTATGGACACATCGACATCATCAGCTTTAGGATCTAATATTTTTCTTATAAGTGATATAGACATTTGTGTATCGGGAGTACCTATAAGTTTTTGATCCTTAGCAACAAGTGCGTACAACTCCGGATCTTTACTTATTGCCGTTTGTAGATTTATTAAAGGAATTTTATATTTGTTGCTTATTTCAGTAGGACCGAGATTTTGAAACTCAGGATTATTTTTAAGATCAGTAGCAATCGTAGATAATTTTTTACTATTATCTAATTCTGCTCGGGATAAATTTGTTTGAAAAGATTTTACATAGTCAACTTGATCTTGGGTAAGTAAACCTTTAGCAACAGTATCTTTATTATTCAGTATTGTAGTTAGATACCCTTTACCTCCTAAACCAAACATTCTTTCTAGTTCCAGACTTGGAATTTTCTCTCCTTCAAAAGCTTGTAGTTTCTTTATACCTGCCTCTAGTCTATCAATTGTTTTGGCATCTTTTAAACCAAATTGAATTCTATTTCTATACTCAGGAAACTCTTGTAAAAAATTTGCAATATCTTTTCTATTTATACCTTGATCCTCAAGTGATGTGGTTGTTTTAATTGTTGCTTTAGGATCACTAAAATAATTTACAAGAAAATCTTTTTTTGTTCCTGCTCTTGGTGTTGATGAAGCGAGTCCTGTTCCTGTTTCTGCTGCTCTAACTACACCTGTTGGAGTAAATCCTCCACCCGTAATTGATAGTATTTCTTGTGTCTCGGCAGGGAATTGTTTTTGTAACTCTGGATCTTGAGCCATTGTTTTCAAATTTGTTTTTCCAAACTTCTTGACACCTAGGGTTGCTAATTTTTTAAAGACGGCTGGTAGTAATGCAATATCTGTTAAATCAATTATACCCATCGCAACACCCGTTCTTTCATTGTCAGGTAGGTCGTAGTAATCAACACCTGCACGAATATTTTCTGATCCTTTAACTAAATCACTATACATAAATCCAGATATCTTTCCTAACGCTTGGCCCGGGGTCAGTGGATCATAGCCTGCTGCCTTTGCACGTTCCATTTCGTCTTTGTTTAATTGTCTATTGGTAATATTTAATGATTCTAAAATTTGTTTGTTTCTTTGTTCTTGGTCCAAGGTCTGTTGATAAGCTTCGGGATCAGTTATTAATCCTGCAATAGGACCAGCAGTTCTTGCTATAATATCAGCAATACCTCGTGTTTCTTCTTGAAGCTGTTCTTTGACTTTATCGGCATCTGTTAAATATGATTGATCGTCAAATACACGTTGACCAAAACGATTATAAACGGGATCACCTCCGTTTGCCATATAAGCAGGGTCATTTTCAATTACATCATCAAAAGGATTGTACGCCATTAATAATACTCCGTTTGTCCGTGGTCCGTGGGCTCATCTTCGTAGTCATCGTGCAATGCTACAAAGTTTCCCTTACGAAACCTCAATAATGCTTGGCTCATCGAATCTACAAGATCGTCATGTTCTGCGTGTGGGAACATGGCACATTCTTCTATCATCTCTTCTGCCCAGCGTTCTTTTGGTACCCAAACTGCACCACTTTCAAAAATAGGAGCGACAGCGTGTACTCGAGATAACTTATCATTACCACGGGAAGGTGTAAAGTTGATAACAGGTATACCCATTTGCCGTAATTCTTGTATCAGCGGAAGACCCGAGGCCTTTGCTTCAACGATCACGGACTCCGGTTCCCAGAATTTGTATTGATCAATAGCAATTCTTTTCAACTCAGGGAACTCAAAACGATCTTTGACAAGATCTAATAAAATTATATTCGGTGTAACTTCATCAGGATAAAACACACCCCATGTACTAATGGCACTATAGTCACCTGTTTCTTTTTTGGTAAATGCTGTGTCATAGGATTGAATGACGTGTTGCAACATAGGCATATCTTTTCGCTCCCACACGTTCCACCACTCTCGTTTGATAATAGCACCTTCTTCACCAGTCGGATTCTGTTGCCACTGGGCTTGCCATTTCTGTTCTGATAAAGATGCTTTGACAGCTTCGAGTTCTTCTAGCTTCCAATAGTTAGGCCAGACAGGTTTATTACTAGGTAGGATCGCAGGAAACTCAATCACGTCCCACTGATCTGCTTTCACTTCACCCATGGCACGCATGAGGTTGCCTGTTAAATCTTTTTCACTCCATCTCGTCATCACGCAAACAATACTTCCACCCGGTTGTAAACGCTGACGAGGACCTGAGGTATACCACTCCCACGCATTGTCCATGGCCGTTTGACTAAGGGCATCTTGTTCACTATGGGGATCATCAATAATTAATAGATCCGCACCACGACCTGTGATGGCTCCTCCTACACCCGCCCCAAAATACTCTCCCCCGTAGTTGGTTTCCCATCTACCAGCAGCTTTGGAATCCTGTGATAATTTTACTTCTGTAAAAACAGATCTGTATTCTTCACTGTCCATGAGGTTACGAACCTTACGACCAAATCTGTAAGAGAGTTCGGCTGTGTGGGTGGTTTGAATGATCTTGGTCTGTGGTTTGTGGCCCATGAGCCAAGCAGGAAAGAGATAGGACGCAAATTCTGATTTTGTATGTCTAGGGGGCATGTTGACAATTAATCTTTTAATCTCACCCGATAGTACCTTTTCGAACTTCTCACCGATTCTGATGTGATGTTCACCTTCCACGAACCCCGGCCACACAGTTTTAACGAACGTTATAAAGGAGTCTCTTGCCTTACTTGCAAGTTCTAGTTGTGTCTTTCTTAGTTCAAGTTTTAGGAGTGCCTCTTGAGCCTCCTTTTGATCCATAGAGGTAACGTCAAATTCTTTTTTCATTCAGAATTATTATCATAGATATTATCTGTGTAAATTACAACCGAAGTGCTCATGGTGCAAGTCGGTAGGGGGCAATTAACCCCCCACCCCCGCAAGCGGACGACCACCAGATATGGTGGTCAAAGGTTAAGGGACTCCTAGGTATAGTGTTTGGGATTTTTGTTGATGGGTTTGGAGATGCGTGAGCTGGAGATTAGCGTGGGCGGAGATTATCCGCCCTGCTTGATTTAAAATAAGTCTGAGTGTTTGTCAGCCAGTTTAGACAGTAATCGTCTACCCCAAGCCTTCACCTCAGGATCAGAAGTAGTAGTAATAAGATGATACATTTCATTACTAAGAAAATTAGCGATAGCACGATAATCTACTTCCTTTCTTGTTGTGAGTGTGTCGTCTCTTTCAAGTCTTTCGACTTCAGCCAAACGCTCTTGCAAGTCTGCAAAAGGTCTATTGACGACATCATTGTTATTAGGCATGAGTTATAATCTCATATATCCTAATTAGTTGCAAGTATATAAGATCTTTTCTGTGGATAACTTTTGTACCTTTTGGTCGCACCCTAACACACCAACATGAATCGCTTCGGCTTGCCATTAGCTTGACAACAGAGGTCAGCAACCCCTGTCCACATCCGCGGTTTTTATTACTACTATACGTACGTACCCAAAGGGTAATAAGTGAATGGAGAATGGAGAAAGGCACGAGGGCAGACGCCCTCGCACTAGAGATAAATGTTATTGAGTTTGGATTTGTAGTAAGGGAAAGTTCTCTGTTAAGAGTTCGCTCTCTTGATCGTGATCAACAATCGGCTTGAGTTCGACACTCTCAACGATTTGAGTTCTGTACTGATTGTACATTAAAGGTTGTTCAACCTTGAAACGAGCACTATCAAACTTTTTATATTCTCGTCTGATAACGTTCATCTTGTGGTCAAGACCTTTGAGGACTTTTTCCTCACCAACAAAAGATTTAACGATTGTCTTTTGTTCTTTCAACTTCGAACTAATGAAGTTGTTTAGTATTGTTAGTCTTACTAACTTGTCTATTTCCTTCTTCTTGTTCATGTTGCCTCCTTTGGCTTACTATTAATATAGTGATATCCTAACTAATTGCAAGTAATTATTTAATTAAGTTGTGGATAACTTTTTCCGCCACGCACAGGTTTGTGCTGTCAGGAAACCCAGGCCCGGGGGAACTTCTATATTAATATACCTAATACCCTAAAGGGTAAGAAGGGAATGGAGAATGGAGAACACCAGCCAGTACAGCAGGAGCAGCGCCCAGCTCGCCAATATTTCACGGAATACTGCACCAATGCCAAAAGGTAGCTTGGCGATGGAAAAAGAAACCATCACCGCTACCAGTGTTAAAATTCCAAAGTAAACTAAAAAAGGCGGCATTAAGTTTGATGAAGCGCCGTGCTTATTTCGTCAAAGCACTCCTTCGATTCTTTATCATCCATGATCTGGCGACACACTTCTTCCGCAGCGTACCACGCCAGCAGGTTTCTAAACTGCAGGTCTGATGCCACGCCACTAGATCCGTTAAAGGTTTCTATAAAATGGAGAATAGAATCAGAGCCACAGTCAGAGTACGAGTCCCACAACATTTGCCAAATCTCCTCTTGGTACTTTTCATAAAATGCATTCGTGTCTGCATAGTAGATGAGCTCGGGGATCGTGCCCCCCTGGCATCCGTTCAGGACAACGTCAGAGATGGTACTCTCATCCAGGTTGCTTGTGATCCATTCCTTGATGGAGTCTTGTTTAAACTCTACTGGCATGATGGACCTCCTCTCTCCAGTCCACGAACCAGGGACAACGGTCCCAGCCGTGTTGGAATAATAATCTGTATTCAATGTGCTTGAAATGGTAATTCATTTTTCTTGCCTCCAGTTTCTAATTGCTTTTAGTAAAAGTTGATTGTCTTTGATTAATCCTTCATCAGCATAGTTTCTACAATTAAGAATCAACCACACCCTAATATTATAAATGATTTGTTCATCTGACATTTTATTCCTCCTTTGTGTAAGGGAAATGTCAATCCTGATCGGACTCGTTATCATTTCCCTTTGTTTAAGGCTCCCTACGCATCCTCCACTTGCCACAGGGATTAAGTGATGTCCCGCCTGTTGTTCTTGATTCCTTTACTAACCAAGCAGTGTGGATCGGGAGACACATACCTTTGTTTGCGATTCAGGGTCTCGAGTCATTACGGCAACTACCTGAACCTAAAGAAGTCCCTGCTATTCGGGAGAACGTAAACAACTACGCTTCGGCTTCTCTATTAATATATATAGTCCTAATTAGTTAGGATGTCAAGAGGTAAAAGAAAACTTTTTTAGATACTCCTGCGGTCAGGATCACAGCTCCCGGGGACTGGCTACAGCTCCTGTATAATAGTAATACTAAGAGGTCATTGGGTAATGGGGAATGGACAATGGAAAAAGGGTGGTGAGCCGAGGACTTCGACTCACCGTTTTGTTTAATGTTTGGCTAACTAAACAAAGAAGGAAGACTTATGCAGTAGCACAATGTACTCCTGCTGTCAACCATCACAGCCAGGATCTCTGGCTGCACGGTTTTTTTATTAAGAGGTAAGGGTGGTGGGCCGTGGGAATGGAGGCTAATGGAGCTTCGTGCTTGAACTACCATCAGGAGTCCAGCAACCCAGTAAGTGCATCAGGAGATCCCAGCTCTGGGACCTGGAACCGGGAGCGATGGAACAAAGGACGGGTTTATCGCTAATGGATAATGGATCACGGACAATGGAGCCTGAGAATAATTTAAGGGTCTTCGAAAGAGGGTCTCTGGCAAGTACGAACACAGGACAGCCAGCAGAATAATGTCTGTGAATCCACGCAATTTGATGTGCTGAGAAGTTAAGCTTATTATTGGTTATTATCTTTAGCTCTAACCAAAAGCCCCTTTTCCAATATCCAAACAAATCAGGGATACCCAAACCTGTAGAGCTTTCAATTCTAGTCCAAATTATTGATTTAGTGTTATTTTTTAACTGTTTCCAGAGATTTTTCTCTTCTGCCATGTTTAATTATCCAGCACCTTTCTTCTTCAAGATCAACCATCAATAACTCAACCCTAAGTTTCTTCTGCAATGCAGTTAATACTCGGTTGATTGGTTTACCTTTTTTGTTTCCTTTTGCATACTTCAAAGCCGTTTTAACGTCATACAAATGGACTTTTCCACGCTTATCAATAGACACAATATCGACACAACCAGTGTCATGAATCGTCTTGAAGACTAGATTCCCCTTCTTCAATAAGTAAGTCATCGCCAGACTCTCCGACAGATGACCCTTCAGATGTGTCTTGGTCAATAATTTCATACTCTCCAGGAATGGATAGTTTTTTTCTAAGTTCAACTAGTTTCTCCTCTACTTCTCCAACAGACATTGAATCAATCGTGCCATGCATGATTTCTTTCTTGTCAACATAAAGTCCAGCTACCATGCCTCGATATTTCTCAGCAGCGATAGCCCCAGTGTAATTACCAGCAGCCTCCGCCGAGTCTCTCAACTCAGCTAGTTTTTGTACATGAGATTTGTAGGAAATGGAGTATCTCCTAGCCAACTCAGCTCTTCTACGTTCTATTTCATCTACTACACGAGGGTAGTATTTAGGGTTTTGTAATTGACTTGCATTGACAGTAGCCCCACTTTCAGCGTATCCAGCGTCCAAAGCACACTGTTTTGCACTCTGAATATGCCCTTTTTCGATGAAAATATCGACAAATTTCATCTGTTTTGGGGTCAAATCGAGTGTTTTTTCCTGTTTTTTTGACATCGTTTTTTCCATTTTTTAACTTGAGAGCCTCCAAAAAGCTTTATTTATCAACAAACTGTGTAAACGAAGAGCCAACCGTTTACAACGAGATGACAACTTATTTACAGAGGGAACCCGCGATATATATATGTTTTTACTATATTGTAAATATGTAAACCGATTTCGCTGATTTTTTACAAGTTTAGATTTAATTTGTGTAGAATAATATATATAGTGATTTACATGAGATTGGTCCGTGTTTCGTGGTTCGACACTATTGAACATCCAACAGGATGGTATGAACCCGAAGATATTAAAGATCTTGACGATGCCCCCTTGGTACATAGTTATGGCCTCATCCTTAAAGAAAATGAAACAACAATTACATTGATAGCGGATCTCATACCGTCAGATAAGACTTTTGGTCGGGGGACCACGATCCCTAAAGGAATGATCAAAGAGATAAAAGACATCTCAATTATAGATTAACAACTCCACCTTGAGCCATGTAACTGTATCCTCCATCACTAGGCTTTACTGTAGTAAAACCCCGTTCTTTCATTTGCCGCTCAAACTCACGGGATCTTGTTAAAGCTTCATCATTACTCATTTGACCCGATTTAATATACATATGATATACAGATTGTCCCATAGGACCCAATAAATCTTGATTAGGCGCACCAGCTACTGGAGTCATTGGTATATTATTAGTTATAGGTGTATCAGTCAATGGCATAGCCGTAGTAGCAGTTGTACCTGTAGAAAAGGGTGTACCTGTAGCTGCCTCAAACGCCTGTTGATAGGTCATTCCTCCCTGTAATAACTGTCCATACTTTCGTTGTGCTTCAGGTCCCGCAGCTTGTAGTCTTCCTGCGATGTCTCCTGGGTTAAAAACTTTCGATCCGTAAGTTTGAGCCGCTTGTAAAATGTTTCCTAGTGGAGATACTTGTTGGTAAGCATTCATTAATTGACCAGGTATTTTTGCAATTCCACTTAACATACTTCCAGCACCTCGACCAATGTCACCCACTAATTGTCCTAGTGTTGGAGCTTGTGCTGTCAGTTCAGGTTGCATCATTGATAAAATAGTTCGACCTTGTGCATCTTTCATAGGAACATCAGCACCAGACATTTGTAAACGCATAATACCATCAGGGCCCCTCACTTCCTTGCCACCAACGGATTGTCCTGCAAAATACTGTTTTGATTTGTCTAAAAATCTTTGATAGTCCGCAGGTCTTTGATATTTCTGTTCTAGATTTCCAGCCATTTCGATAAATTTATCTTTACCACCAGCGGCGCCAAACATAACATTTTGATCTTTTTGACTATAATTTGTATAGGTATCACCACCCGGTGTATATCCTGAACCAGGAGTCCTTGGTTTATTAGAAGGAGCACTATAACCCTGAAATGCAGAAGACGAGGTCCCTGGTCGAGTAACACCTGTAGGCGCTCTCTTATTTAAGTTACCTGTAAAACCTCGAAACGGAGCCATTACTTAGCCCTTTTACGTTTGTCTCTAAGAAACATGTCTTGTATTTTCTTTTTTTTATCTTGAAAAGGTGATGGAGGCTTTGGTCCTGTCCTAATTTTTTTTGGGCCCATTTTTTTCCCAACTTTTTCCATAAACCTTTTAAGCTGTTCTGAAGTCTTTATTTTAGGTAGTGGTGTTCCACGCTTAAATTCTTCTTTTCTTCTAGGTGGTTTAGATGGTTTAGATGGTAAAAAATCTTTTAATTTTGGCTTCTTAGGTTTCGTTTTAGGTAATAAAAAATTTCTACCTTGTTTGCTTTGCATTCCTGCTTTGGAAGCAGAACCTAAAACCATAGAAGGACTTGATCCTTTGGGTTTACCTTTAGCTTTTGCTTTTTTATTACCTTGCTCTGGGGAAGCTCTTAATATTTTTGGTGCCATTTTAATTTACTCCTTGGTCCGTGTTTCGTGGTTTATAATCTTGTGTCTACAGTAGGAACATAACAAAAATAAATGTCAAGAGCAAAGATTTATTGACTTTTAAAATCGGAGTTTGATACAGTAATAGGTACGCACTAACGCATATAAGGGAGGTTTATCATGCAAGAATTAGAAAAGAAATTAGAAGAAGCGTACATAGTCATTGCTCTGTTACAGGCGCAAATATCAGAAAAAAAATAAGACTATGTGGTGGTCGGTGAGCCTTGATTCAAGGCTCCAGAACCCCTAGTTACAATCTTATGCCACTGATCGTGGGTAAATTCCTCACTACTACCATCTCTATATAATACACGATACATCA
>WLWF01001458.1_pt1 | contig 19322 bp, 5 predicted proteins | sample 6718331 | NCBI WGS metagenome assembly WLWF01 (sample SAMN12718692, study PRJNA515312) | sponge metagenome | isolation source: marine sponge | host: Mycale hentscheli | place: New Zealand: South Island, Marlborough, Capsize Point | collected 2003-05-01
TAACCAGGCACATATGTTGTTAGGTCTATGTATTGTGTTGATGCCTTATATTGAGTATATCCTGACAAGAATACATGATCTAAATCAAATGTACCATTACCATATCCACTACCTGTATGAATACTAAATGTAGCAAAAGGTTCAGTTTTCTCATTGATTGTTTGAGTAAATTGAATAACTGCAAAACTTGTATCTTGAGGTGATTGAGCTCTAAAGGTTTTAATCTGCATTGGATATGCAGTTGGAGTTGAACCTGTACTCAAAGTCATATTAGTCACACTACTGGTGATATTCCAACTTTGTTTATCTAATCCGTCATAACCAGTAAATGCTCCCCATTCATCATTAGCGGTGTCTAAAGTTGAAGATGTTCCTTTGCGGTTTAAAAACTCCCATCCACTACCACATTGAAAATTTAACTTCCATTGGGTGCTGGCAGTACCCTCTAGGTATACCGAGTAAAATGTATTTGAATATTTTTTAGTGGAGTTGTTTTCTATATTGAGAACAGCAAAAGCACCTGTATCAGATTTTTGATAGAAATTAGATCCACCACCCAATGTAGTTACCTTAATACCAGCAGTACCATCATATGCATTGGTAGATGTTTCTGGTGTTGGAACACCAAATCTAATATCACCAGTCGTGGCAGTACCACCAACTAGTTCTCCTGGAATTGTAAATACTTCATTATCCGACCATCCAGTTCCAATACTATGGATGGTGATATTTCTTAAAGTACCACTACTATATCCATTCCTGTGAACTCTCAACTTAAGTTCTGATCTTCCACCAGAAGCAGGTACAGTATATTTCCAATATGGGTAGTTATTGGCATTGTAATTTGTGTTTATATAACTAGGAAGAAGATTGATTACTCCTTTTGCACTTCCGTGAGTCTCACTACAATAGATATATTTTTTCGTACCATCTGCTCCAGGAACATCTGAAAAAGATGGTGGTGTCATTGATGCAGGATAAAGGGGTTCTGATTCTGATTGTTCATATGATGTAGTAATCCAAGATAAATTACTACCAGGAGCACAACTAATATTAGTAGTATTAGCTCGGTAAGATATACTAATAGCATCAACAGGACTAGATCCATATGTCGAATCATTATAAACAATTCTTTGATTAGTATCAAATGAATCTACATCTCTACAAAGAGTAAAATTGGTTGCATTTCCGTTATCATTTTCAAATTGAATAGTATCACCATAGTAAATGTCAATGTTGGGATTTACATAATCAGTGCCTTGATCGTCTTGAGTGAAGCATTCAAATGTACCAGTGTGTGTTGTATAACCATCAATATCAATCTTGACTCCATTGTTAGCATCAGATAATGTTGCAGCTAAACTAAATCTATCTCGGTTTACTTTAATAATATAATATATCGTATTTTTAGTAATATTGGTACCTAGATCATATAATGCATCTGTTTGTCCTTTTGCATAACGTACAGCATCTCCCGTCGAAAATCCATGACGATCCGATCTAATCTCATCATTGGTTATATCAACAAAAGTAGTGTTGTATAGATACTCTTCAACGTAGTGTTGAACGCGATAATTATTACCGGTTGCATCCGTTACACGATACTTATGAGTCTTGTAGCTCCCCCAGTTAATCTCACCTTGATCACCACCATTAGCCTGTCTAAGAGAACTTAATGACCCATTGAATATTGTGGAAGTTCCATCGGGAGCCACACAAATTTGAGGAACACCAGTTGTAGTTGATCCTGCATTCATTCCTAGATTACTCAATGCAGTTTCAAGAGCATCCATCAAATTTTGTTTTGTCCATCCAGAGTTGCCATTGTTTACATCAATGACTGATTTTAAAACTGACATTTAATTATTCTCCGATCTGTAGTGCTGTTAATGTTACTGTAACTGTGGATGTTCCACCACTTCTATTTGTTACTGAAAGATAAATTGTAGTTGTTCTAGGATTATCATTATTGAATCCCATAATACCAGGAGTAATTAGTATAGATTCTGCTGTAGTAGTTCTTACTTCAGCAATAACACCACTACCAGGAGAAGGATCTGCTCCTTCACTTCTACTTTGATCGGCATCTCTAGAAGTATCATCGGTGTATACTCTGACCCATGCCGCTGCGTCAGTTTCAATCTTAAATAATGAATACGCTTTGTAACCTGTAATATTTAGTTCTGCGGTTGCGTCATCAGCAAGTGATGATGTAGTACCTGTAAGATCTTGAATCTGTGGTACGCTAGAACCGCCTGTAGCAGTAAGAACACCTGCAGCATCAATAGATAAACCAGAACCAACTTTAATACCACCTAAAGTTCCTGCTGCAGCGATTGGTAGTGTATATCCTGCAGGAACAGCAGCGATATTACCATTAGCATCTAGTGTGATTGTAGTGCCGTCAGGAATTACACCACCAAGTGTAGATGTTGTAGCAGCAGGTAATGTATATGCAGATGGAATAGATGGCTTGTTAAGGATCTGTGCTAATCCAGTAGTAGCATCCCAATCTGATTGGACTGGAGCAACGCTATTAATCGTAACTTTTTTATTAGCACTATCCCAAGTAATATCAGTTCCGTTGCTTCCTGCAAATTCAATAGTGTCATCATTATTAGCAGCATCACGCAATGTAAGAATTGCATTGTTGCTGGTTGTATTTGAACCAAGTAAATCGTAAGTAGTGCCTCCACTACCTCCACCACCAGTGACTACAGCATCAATACTATTTGCAGCGTCATCATATGTAAAAGTAATACCAGTATGAGTTCCATTACTGAATAACAATGCTGCAGCATCTTGTGCATCTTCTGCTGTATATGATCCACCACCACCGCTACCAGATGGTGCTCTGAAGGTAAGTGTGTTAGCATCGGTTCTTTCTACAATTAGACCGTCAGCACCAGCAAATGTAATCTCATCAGTAGTTCCAGCATTATCAGTTAGAGTAAGTTTAGAATTCGCAGATCCTGATGCAGTCTCTGCAGAGATAGAATATGTAGAGTTTGCAATGTCTGCAGTCAAATCAAATTGAATCTCATCACCAGAATCGCTAATTGCTAGTCCAGTTCCTGCAACTAAAACAATTTGATCTGTAGTACCACCAGAATCTTCAAGTCTAATTATTTTTCTTGCGTCATTCTCTTCCGTAGTTCCTGCAGTGTAATCAACAACGTTAATGTCGTAAGTAAGTTGAGTATTACCTAGAAGTGTTGCAAAATCCGAAGATGTGGTACTATTTGTAGTTACCAATCTTTGACTAGTCCAACTTACTCCATTGGAGTAATACATGATGTTGGTATCATCTGCATATCCAAAAGCTCCTTCACTACTACTAGCAGAAGGAAAACTAGATATCGTACTATATGATGACGACCCAGATGTTGACAGGACACCAGTATTAATGGTTAAACCAGAACCAACTTTAATACCACCAAGAGTCGAAGCTGATGCTGTAGGTAAAACATAATTAGATCCGCCGCCACCTCCAACAACCGATACGGTAGGAGTAGATGCATAAACTAAAAGAACTCCACCAAAAGTTGCTGGAGATAATGGTGTAACACCATCATTTCCGAACCACGTTGCTGTAAATCCTGTGGTGCTTTTGTTGGTTATACTAACAGTATGAGTGTCATATTGTTCTCTTTCTGCTAGTACATAATAGTCTGCATCGGATTGGGCAGTGCTGAAGGTGAAATCCATTTCACCATTAGTTTGCTCATAAGCACCCCAAGTCATCCCAGTGCCAGTGCCAGCAGTAGCTACATCTACAAAAGCGTATGCAACTGGAGCAATAACTGACGAATTACCAGAAGGAACTGCAGGACCCCAAGCTGTTCCACCAGCACCATCACTAGTAAGGACTTCTCCATTACTTCCTGTTGATGATGGGAAAGTAACTCCTGATAAAGTTGCAGTACCAGTTACATCAATATTGCCAGTGAAATTAATATTTCCATTAAGAGTAGCACCAGAAGCTGTAAATACTGCTCTATCAGTTAAACCATTCTCATTTGTAATTCTGACAGCAGGACCAGCACCAAGAATTAAATCTGCGCTACCGCCAGGAGTTCTTACATAAAATCTATTGGTGGAGGATGTATAAGAGATACGACCATCACTACTAGCACCAAAGTTTAATACTTCATTATCAGCAATTGCAATAGCATCATTGAACTGGGTAGTTCCACTAAAGGTGAGGTTTTCAGTTGTAATAGAACCTCTAGCAGTTACTGTTGCTAGCGTATCAGTCAACGCTGTTAGATATCCTGCAGCACCATGATCGCCCCAACCATATGCAGTGTCCCAATTAGCAATATCAGTAAAAGTAAATGATGTGCCAGACTGTCCGAATGTAATGTCTCCTATAACCCATGCGCCATTGGCATCTGTTCCTAATTTAGGATCAGGACCATAATATAAGTCTGCTCCTGCATTGGTTTTAAATATTGCATGAATTACATCCGAATTATCTTTTAGATAAATCTTATCGGATTTAATTTGAAAATCTGCACCGTTACCAGTAATACTTAAACTAGCTAGTCCACCGATATTAATTTCTCTGTTAGCAGGTAGATCAAGATCTAAAGCATAATTACCAGTTACTGATAGGTTGCCAGTTACAGATAAGTCAGTTACAGATAAATCTGCATTAATCGTTACATCACCAGTAAAAGTTTTATCTCCACCAAATGTTTGTACACCATCGACAGCGGTATCCAAATCTACAGCAATTTCGTTAATCTCCAAGCGTTGCTGCTCAAGAGTATGAGACTTTGGTACGTTACGTAGTGTCATTTGATTAGCTGCTTAAGGAGGGACTTAATTTCGGACATTTCTTCCTTCAAAGTATTTATTTCGCTTACTACATTCTTAAATTCATTGGAAAATGATTTACGAGGTTTGTTGGTGCAAATAATTGCACCAGTTTCCATATCTCGCACAAATCCTTCTTGTCCTTCGACTTTTACATATTTCATATTAGAAGGATGCAACTGCTCTCATGTCTTGGATTTTAGGGACATATGCAGGATTATCAGATTTCATAACAATTTTAATTGCAAAGGAAGAGAAGTCAGGTAAGTCTTCTTTACTGAACTTCAATTCTTGATATGAAGACTGGGACTCAAACTGACCCGAGATGCTATTTTCTGCTGTCGCAATAACATCATCATCGGAAGCACCGTTATTATTGAAGTATTCCCAGTTAAGGTCGTCAAACTTTTGTTGGGATGCTTCAGGTTTAACTTTATATAGAACTTGCAAGTTGCTGACATCACTTACATTAACCGTGAGATTAACATTGATTCCAGAAGCAGGAGCGTTTAGAACAATTTCTCTAGTAACATACTTGGCAACACCAGAAGTATTTACAGATCCAGATTCATTAACATAATCAACACCTACTGTGTATGTCATAGATCTAATCTCTGCATACTTGGAAGTTTCAAACGAAGCTCCATCAAAGTCAATAAGATCTCCTACTCTGAATACATCAGCAAGCTGCTCACTTGTGGTGCTATTTCTTGCATAATCACTACCCAGTGTAATCTCACTGGTGTAATTGTTATTAATGGGATTCTTATCATTTTCAAGAGTCAGAGTTTTGGTCTTGCTATCCCAAACAACTACCTTACCGCTGATCTTGTTCTCATACTTATCTACTCTTTGTGCAGGATTGAATGCAGTTACTGTAGTTCCAGTAACAAAATTAGGATTCTGATCAAAGATACCGTCATTAGAAATAGTAACCGTAATGCCTTCTAGATCTCCACCAGCAGCAGACTGTGTACTAAAGAACAATTGCTCGCCAATATCAAAGTTTACCGAGTTCTTAATCTTTACGTATACATCACTATCAATGACACGAAGAACTTCTGATTGTGCTCCTGATGTTACACCAGTAACATTTTGATTGATAACAATAGGAACTTCAGTACCAGAGTCTTCATTGCCACTAACAGTAAACTTATAGACAGGGAAGAGTTGAATCTGTTGATATCTCTTGCCATATCTGTCTTCACTACCAACTGCGCTTTCAATTCTATTAGTGATTGTTTTAACAGAAGCAGATCTCAAATCAATGACAGGTGATAGATAAGACTGCTCTGAAGACAACTTAAGTTTGTATGCTAGAGAAGTGTCTAGATTATTCAAGCTTTCATTGATGGTAGAAGCAACAACCTTTTGATTCAAGAAATACTGCTCTTCGTTCAAGAAGGTAGTTTCAAAGTCAGAGATAGAATAAGAAGTAAAATTAGTAGTATTACTATCAACAGGAACAATATTAGTAGTTCTTACCATGCTGTCAATCTTTGTACCAGAAACTTGTAGATATGGAATCTGTGCATAGAGTTTCTCATACTTTCTATTGTACGATGCTAGTACAGTTGAACCACCAAAGAATCCAGTGTCTGATGCTCTAGTAGGACCATAGATGTTATAAGTATCAATACCAACATTAGATACCTGGAACAACGATGATTCTACAGTGTTGGAATCATATCCAGCAAAATCTTCTAGACCTCTGAAGAATACTTTGGAGTCTCCACCAGTTTCAAACCCATGATCTCTATGGTATACCTTAACAACAGAACTGTTGTTTTTAAAGAGACTAGATGTTGCTGTGCTATTTGCAAGCGCATATGTCTCCATTGGATTGTTTTCTAGCTTTGTATATCCAGGATCTTCGTTTTTAATTAGAATTTCTCCAGGTCTGGAGTTATCAAATTCTGCTCTGTATAGAGTAAACTTAATATCCTCAAACAGATCTTCAGTCCAGTTATCTACGTTTTGTGATTTGAATACAGAACCAAGCAGAGGTTGTGCATTAACAACGATACCAGAAGAGATGTCAGTATCACCTAGTCTAGATGCCCATAGTTCATATTCAATACTGTCACACTCGATATTGAGTGCATATTCAGAATTGTTTTGTAGGTATACTGGATACTCGAAGTTGAATCTAGTAGGAGTTGTAGATTGAATTGATCCTGCTTCATCAACGGCAATACCCATTCTGACTGCTGGTTCATCAATTTCAATTTCTGATTCAATTACAGCACCGTTGTTTCCAGCACCAGTTCCTCTAATAACAATAGATGGTGCTTCAGTATATCCTCTACCTGCTAGCGCAACTTCGCTAAAGAAGATTTGACCGCCAGAGACTTTAACAGATCCAGTAGCATTACTGCCACCAGGTAATTGAGGACTCTCAATAGTAATAGTTGCACTTTCGTATCCAGATCCAAGATTGGTAATGTTGAGTTTAGATACACGACCAGAGTCTTTTGCGATCTTCAAACCAACAGTAGCATTGTTTGCATTGTTGTATGTGGTTACAGAATTTAAAGTCAGATCTTCATTAGCAATAAAAGAACTGCCATTGTGGTTATTTAATATAAATGTATATACTTGCTCATTAGTGAGGAAGATATCACCATTAGAAGAAGGAACAACTTCAAAGTTATTTCTATCCAAAATTTTAGCAATAGGACCAGACGCAAGGCTCTGTCTACCAGTTATTGACTCGTCCTTTTTAATAGTGATGTTTCCAGAAGAATATACCTTGATAAAAGTATCAGGATATAGAGTGGTTTGAGTTCCAGGTAGAATATACTTGCCAGGTTTGCCACTCTCTACATTAGTGACGTAAACTCTCAAAGGAATAGTTGAACTCTTCTTATTGAAGAATAGATCAACACCAGTTGTAAACATACCACCTTCAAAGTTTTCCACAGAGAAAGTTTGTGCCATTGGGTTTGGTCTGGCAGTGTTCTCGGTATTACTATCAATAGTTTGCACACCTTCGTTTGCCTTGAAAATAGCAGGTGCTGTAGAGATGATGGATACAGGTGCTTCGGGTAGAAGACCTGTGGCATAGAACTTAACTTCTGCAAAAGAATCTACAGTAGTGATGTCAGAGTCACTAGAACTAGAAGTAAATCTAATTGTTTTTGCACCTGTAGAGAAATACAATTCTTCTGAAGTGTCATCCATAATCACTGTATTGACATCACCTGTCCAAGAAGTATTTTCCTTTGGAGCATATCCTGATGGGACTAGAATAATTCCACTAGCATTACCATACTCATCGGTAGTAATATTACCACTGAATACTGTTAGGGAGTTTCCTGCAATACCTGTAAATCTAGAGTCTGGATTAACCCACCGTCCAATGTCTCTCTTCTCCATAAAGACACTCAATTGTGTCTTTGGCTTCATTCTTCTAATGATAAATTTGATTGGGATAGATCTAGCAAAGAACTTAAGAGCATTTGCTACATTAGTACCATTAATAGTTTTGTATCCTACACCCTTCGCAATCTCATTATTTTGTGGACTGATATTAGAAGAAGTTGATGTAGTCGCACTCTGTACAGTTGCCTCTGCAGTTCTAGTATTATTTTCAGCAAAACTCTTCAGGTTGTAGAATGACTTATCTACACCAACCCAGTTAATAATAAACGAATTATAGATACTTGAGAATGCAACACGAACATCTTGCTTACCAAGGAATACAGAGAACAAATTGGTATTGTTATCTGTAACCAAAGGTGCCACAGTGTCATTGTACCACTGATCAACATTAGGATGAACAGCAGCATCACCCACATATTGTAGGACAACAAATGGGTTTGGATTTAAAGTTTTTGTAGCAAAATCATTATTTGCATAAGAAACATTAGAGAACGGTAGTGTTATAACACCATTAGAATTAGTATACCCAGCAATTCTTCTTTGGTCGGATCTGGTGTTAACTTCCTTCAGTGTAAAATTATCCTCTTTGGACTGTGGTCTCAATACAGATTGTTGTGCATCGATAGAACACAGATAATCGATAGATTTGACATTACCTACAGCATGAGTCTCGTAGTTATCAACTAGGAATCCACTCTTGGTCTTATCAATACCTAGAGTATCTTTAACTTGCATGTTGAGAGCTTGTTGCTCAAGAATACTCAACGTGGTGTAATACTCAAGACGCTCAATACGCTTCTCTAGTTTGCCGATGTCACGCATCGTAAAACGACGATTATCAACAGAAGTGATTCTTACATCTTTGCTCGACTTGGTGAATGCAGGGATAAAGATGTAATAGAGAGGAATGCCATCCTCAATGATTTCTGGTTTGCTTGGGTTGAGTGAAGAATTACCTTGCTTGATAATGAACTCACCTTTCTTGTTCAAGAAAACGCCATCAATTCTATCCAGATACTGTGATTCAGTAAAGGAAATAGTATATGGTAGAGATCTAGCAGAAGATGGTGTACTGGATACAGAACCACCTGCACCAATAAAGTTGATGTATTCTACTTGTGAGAGTAGTGAAGTATCTTGGAAACCAGTGATAATAGCAGTAGAGTCTACCTTCGGTCTGAAGTCAATGACGTTCTTCAAACTCAAGTTACCATGTACAGCAGAGTTGAAATCAGGGATCTCATCTGCTACAACACCTGCCTCATGAATATATGAGTCAACTGTATAGAAGTCACCTTGAGAATGCTCGAAGTAATCAAATGCTACAACTACTTGTCCTGCAGGTGGAGTAAAACCAGGTTTTAGTACAATTCTAGATACATCATAGAATGTATCTCTTTGTCCATCATCAAAAGTAAATCTATCAGTTAGATCAGTACCAACAACCAGGTTACCATTAACGTCAACTGTTGGAGGAGCAGATGTGGACCCTTCGTAAATGTATCTTACTTTAAATGCATCAGAGTAAGATAGAACTTCACTGCTGTCACTATCGTAATCAAGACCACGTAGAGGCAATACTTGATCGCCAGCAGAGGTGATAACAATTCTCTTGTTTTTAATTGCTGTCTTGAGCTTCGGTCTACCTTTAGAAACTTCAATGGTAGCAGTCAACTTCAGTTTGGGGAAGTTGGTTACATTGTTACCAAAGTAATTGCCAGGGAAAGTAAGTGTGATACTACCAGAAGATAGACCAGATGTGGCGTCAGTAGTATTAAGGATGCTGACAAAATCTGGAGACACATAAACAACATCACCAGTTTCAACCAGATCAGAACCACCCTTGTCTAGAACAGTGATTAGAAAATCTTTTTCCGTGAAAGGAACGAATCTCTGTGTACCAAAAGATAATTGAGCAGCAAATGTAATGTTGCCACCATTGTCGCTACCAGTAGTTACAAAATCTCTTCTAATGTAATAACTAATCTTGGTGTCTTCTGTGGACTTGACAAGACTACCAACTTCTTTACTACCAGTTGGGAACAGAAGTGTAGATGTGGTTCCATTTGTAATAATAGGACGCAATCTAACAACAGCTACTGATGTTACTGTATCAGGCAGGGCACTGTTGAAATAAATTCTGGACTTATCAGTTCCTTTTGGAATAGTTACTAGATCTACAATAAATTTGTTTAGTCTACCAGTATCATCATTAAATTGAATAACGTCACCTTGGACGAGCATGAGTGATGCATCTGCACCAAATCCATTACACTCAATATACTTGTAACCTTTAGTTCCACTAAATGTGTATTGGGTTACAGCTTTTGTTTCGGAGAATTCTGTATCTTGAGTTTCGATATCAGCAGAGAACTTACTGGAAGATCCAAACTCTGAATATAGAGACTTAACATTCTGTGCTGTATAAGTCAGAACAGTGTTCTTGAATAGAACAGGAATGACATTAGCAACAATCGTACTAGTTCCTTCAATGTCAATAGTTGGAGGTGCAGAATATTCTGTCTGCAAAACATCTCTATTTAAAATTTCGATCTTATAAAGTGTTCCGCCATTGATGCCTACATTGACATCTTTAAGCTCGAAGCGAGTGCCATTGACAGAAACTCTGGATCCAGCAGTATATCCAGTCCCTTGTCTAGAAACAACAAAGTGAGAAATAGTATTTTCACCTGCAATACGTAGGAGATCTCCCTCTTCACTTGTAATTGTCTCACCAGGCAAGAAGGTCCCGTACAGAGTCTTAACATAAAGACTCTTACCAAGAGACAAGAATCCATTTGTATTGCCTTCTACAACCCCATAGGCACCGCTGGTAGAACCTGTGATGTATTTACCAGGTGCAAATCCGTTGCTAATAGTAGAATCTACAAGCAAACGAGTAAAGAATACTGGATTGAAATAGGATAGATTAAATTTACCATTGTAAATTGCTGTTCCATCAGCAAGTTTACCGCGAGAAATAACAATATCGGTGTCTGCATTAAATCCATCAGGTCTGCCAACTAGGCTGACATCTTTTGGTTTTGCTATACCAACCAAAGGTACAATAGTATTGCTATAGTCAACAATGTAACCTACATCATTAATCTCTTGCTGAACTTCTGCTAAAGACTTATAAAGGAATCTTCTTTTTGTAGATACATTATCATCATACTCAAGGAATAGATTATCTAGAAAATCTTTTCTACCAAGAACAGTTAATTGCAAATACTGTGCGTTGACATCTCCAACTTCTGGTCTGGTTACTTTTGCAAAAGAAAGAACTTTTACGGATTCGGTAGACGCTACACCATTAGCAGAAGTTCTAGAAGAAACAAAGTAGAGAGTTTTGATATCTGCTTTATCAGAAGGAGTATTTGGTTCAATACTTGACTCATTGATGAGACCTAGATCAATTGCTGCTTGTAAGTAGATAGTCTTGATAGCATCATCTTTTCCATATCCAAGACCTCTTCTTTGGATAGTTTGAATATAGTTAGTAGAAGACTCTAGATCATTACTACCATTGACTCCATCATTATATGTGGAGTTTAGGAAGATAGTTGGATATGCAGTTAGATCAGCACCTTCGGCATTAAGAGGAAGAGTGTTGAATACATTGGTAATAGTAAACGATGCGAGACCGTTCGACTTGATTGTTACATTGTCTCTAGAAAGCGTATCTCTCGCTTTATCAACGTCAATATACTTTGTTTCTTTGTTGACAATTTCAAAACCACGAACATATGCTTTGCCAGGTCCGATGGTAGCAACCATCGTATCCGCTGCTTCAGAAGCACTCAATCCGCTAGGACCAATAAGTCCATTGACACCTGGTGCATATACACCACGATTACCTTCTCTTTGATAAAACTCTCTGATGTCAAAATCAAAAGAGTCTACGACGTAATCGCCAGACTCATCATAGGTTCTTCTAGCAAGAGTATTCTCAAGTGTATTATATGCAGCTTGTCTTACCTGCTTTTGGATAACTCCATTCTTAATAGAAAGAAGTTGAATAAAATTCTTGTCTGTAGTTTCTTCAAAAGAATATCGTACTAGACTTAAACTAATTTTTAGACGATGTGCTCCAGGAGCAGCATAGTTGGAAGATCCAAATGCATTATCATATAGTGTGGGATCTTCTTCTGGAGTTACTAGAGTTTCAGTAACCTTAAAACCGACTTTTACTGAAGGATTATCACTATAACCATCAACAACAATTAAATCGGCAGAATTTCTTACAAAATATCCATTAACAAAATATACGCCTTCTTCTACTTGTACAGCAGAAGCAAATCCCATGGCACCACTTTCTACAAATGTAGTAACTTGTGTGTCTGGGTCAGTTACTGCAACACTAGTAGGTAGAACAGACCCGTCAGTACCAACAACAAGAAGAGGGCTGTTAATGCCATCGACAACTTCGAGCGTTTCTCCTTGACGGAACCTTTCTTCGTTTCCTCCATCACCAGCATTTAAATATTTTACGTAAAGAGTATCAGCATTATTATCGGTTGCACTTACAATAGATTGTACAAGAGCAACAACACCAGAAGATAATCCATTGATCTTTTGACCAATTAGATTATTGATATCATATTTTTGGTAAATGATTTCGTCATCTACACTTACAGCGACTTCAGAAACAGACGATAGTTTTACAAAGTCAAGTTTTTTATTTAGACCAACCTCACCAGGGACAACTAGATCGCCCTGTTTAAAAGAATATTTACCATAACTTTCAATCTGATTCTGTAGGATCGACTGGGTAGTATTCAGCTCCCTCCCTTGAACAGGATAGGAAGGTCTGAATAATACCTTATAGAAGTCGTTCCCAGAATCGTAGTCGTCAAAATATGGTGCGGCTTTAAGATTAGTCTTCTGTGGCATTGTATTAAACTACCGTCTTGTTTTCGTTTATAATCAGAATTCGATGACTAACTTGATGTCTTCAATTTGGTCAGCTGCTCTAGTGATTAGTCTTCTGTTCTCTATGTATATGAGGTCTCCAGAGTTATTTTCAATCTCGGGATCTGCTAGACCATCAGTAAAGATAGCACCCACCAATTGAGTTCCATCTGCCAAGGCAACTTCAACTGTTCCTTGTGAAGCAGAAGCAGCACCAGTGATTGCATTGGCAGCATCAGATGCGAAGTCTCTTACGATTCCATTGCCATCTTGATGGTACTCTGGACTCTGGATGTACTTCAGAACACCACTACCAGGTGTTCCAGGCGTGGGAGTAGGAGAACCAGCATCTAGGGTCCAAGAGACTACAGTGCCCTTTGCAGTGCCTCCAGTAACGGTCTGCGAGATCATCTCGTCAGGAGTGAAGTTTCCAGTTGCTCCAGTCAATTTAACTGACTTTAGACCAGAAAGAGTATCTGCTGTAGCGAAGGTAGTTGTACCGTACTCAAGAGGATCCTTGATAATACCGATACGACGGAAGTCGTTATCTACAGGGAAGTCACCAGCATTCTCAACAAAGGTGAGACGAATATTCGTCATAACACGCTTTGTATTAAGTTCAGTTTCAAAGTCGGATCCGTGACCACCTTGAGGGGGAAGAATGACTTCTAGTGCTGCAGATGAAGTTCCTGCTACTGCTTGTGATACAGTCAGTGCTGAATCTGTAAACAAACCAATTGCTTCAGTGCTTCCAGAAACTCCAGAAGGAACACCAGTTACAACTGGAACAGATGCATAAGTGTAACCAGAACCTGCTACTTCAAGTTCTGCAGCAGAAATAGCACCACCAGCAACTGTTAGTTTAACAATACCACCAGAACCGTCTCCCATGATAGGAGCATAGAAAGTACCGTTGGTAAGACCTGTGCCAGCATCTTTGATAAGAGCGACATTAATAGAACCAGCAACAGCAGCAGTTTCGGTTGCAACTCTAGTTGTTTCTCCTACTGCCGAGATAGGCATGAAGTCAGAAGAAAGGAATGCTAGTACATCATCGGTAGGCATGGTATACATGTACTTCCAGATGTAAGAAGCATCAGGAGCAGTAAAGATTCCAGCAGCATATGTACCTAGACCTGCTGAAGGGTTGGTCTTGGGTTCGTGAACTACGTTAACACCAGATGGGTTAGCGATGCTTTCACCATTGTAAAGGCACTTGAATACTTCGTAGTTCTGATTCATTACATAGAACTTTGCAGAACCAATGCCAGTTGCACCCGTAGCAGTAGAAACGCCAATCTGTCCACCACCAGCTGGGGTAGCAGAATAATTTGGTTTCCACATATCAAACTTGGGATTGTTTGCTGTATCCCAGTTGTATCTTCTTACAACAGATCTTGCATAAGAAGAAGTAATTCTTTTTGCAGCAATAATGTCGTCGTAAACGCTGAATTTCTCGGTTTGGTTGTCAAGGGGTACAGGAGGAACGTTCTCTGTAGAATATCTGTAGACACCTGTGGTTGCGGTAACACCCGTATCTGCCGAACCATCAGACTCTTTTAGTGCTGACCCCAAAGCAGGAGCAGCAGTTGGAAGAGGACCAACTGATTGAATTAGTAGACTATTAGGACAAACCTTTGCGATAGTCCCTTTGAATGTAGCAGAACCTAGTGCGGCACCTACATATACCTGATTACCAGCGGTAAAAGATCCGCCATCTGTTGCGTAAACTTCTAGATATGAATCCCATGCTTGGGGTCGGCCGACAAAGAAGTACATACGACTTCGGTCAGCACCAGTATCACTAGCGCCTTCAGTAAGAGACTCTAGGAACTGCTTCGCATTAAAAATTCTGAACTTTTCCGAGATAATAGCAGCCATTGAAATTAAGAGATACGGGTTGGATTTCTGTGTTATTTATATTTATACGGTGTTTTTAGAGAGTTGTCTCTAGACCGATAGTCCTAATGAACTGACCAGCAGTATGTGCTGCTGCTGTTGTGTTGTCAACACCTCTTGTAACACCAATAAGACGATCAGATAATTTAGATGTGTAGGTTACAAGTTCTTTACCGACAAGTAATTTACCACTATCAGGGAAATTAGTGGTATCTGGAATATAAATGACAACTGAATTTGCTGCCAACGGTGCATCTAGATAAGACATCAACTCTTGAATAGATGGAATTCCAGGATTAAATAGAGTTCCATCAGTTGTTAATGATGTATTATTCAATGCCATATTATCCATCCAAGTATCAACACCTTCGCTGATACCATTGAATTGTGTATATGTCAATTCAAGTTGCTCAAGAGTAATACCTGATACATTTGCATAACCAACATCTAGGTACAAGTAATCAATAAAGGAAGCTACAGTGCCTCCCAATTTACCTTGCGAGTAGAATTGTGGATAAGTAACTGGATTTTCATCCAAGGCAATAACACCAGAATTAAAATATCTGGTCTTATCTGCTCGGAATGATGCAAATCCAATATCCTCTGCTTCGAGGAACACTCTAACAAAAGTTGGTTGCTCAATAGCAGCAGGTGATTGTGTTGCTACAACATATTGAATACGTGTAATGATATCCTGCTCGAATGGGAATCCCATTCCAATTTCAGGAGTAACTAAATCCATTCTCCTACCAATCAATCTCGCGGTTCCGAGAGGATTAGGAGATTGTATAATAGCAACATGCTCAAGCAAGTTACGCTGATATAGATCAATAACAGAGGATGTAGTTTGGATAGTTGCATTCAACCCTTCACCTTGACCTCCAAAAATAGTTCTAATTAAAGAAAATTCTGGATGGTTATTTTCACGAAGAATATTATATCCTCTAGAAATAACAACTCTTGGAGGAGCAGTATATCCAGAACCACCATCTATTAAAACGATGTCAATAATTTGACCACCATATACCAAAACTTGTGCTCTAGCACCGCCACCCTCACCATTCGTGGGAATGAAGTTTAATACTGGTGGACTATTATAGTTATAAGCACTAGGATTGATAAGAATACTATTTTGGAAGAAATACGTTAGTTCCCTTCTATTCCAATTCAAAGAAGTTACCTTACCGATATCGATGGTTGTTGTAACTGACAGACCTTCGCCAAAAATATCTCCGTTATAATCAGAAGCAGCAACTTTGGCAAAGAAGTTAGCAGAAGCATTACCGCCGTTACGATAATCAGTTGTTTTGGCAAAAAGTGGAGAACTAATAATATTACGATATTCACTTTCACCGTCAATCATGATCTTATCCCCTCTACGGAGAGTTGGATGCTCTTTCAGAATCTCACCACGATAGTCGTAACTATCAAAAGAATCATTAGTAGGCAAGAAAGGAATATAGTTGGCTTCTTCACGATTAAGAATACGTTCCCCAGCAACATTTGTTGTATATGCAATTGAGAAATCTGTAAAACTAATTGTCAAAGGATCTCCATCAAATCTATCAAAAGTGACATCAGACCCAGCAACAAAATCAATATTTTGTGATTTTAATACCGCAATCCATTGATCTCCAGTGCTCTTTTGGATACTGATAAGTTCACCCCAAACTCTATCTCCTTGAACAACACTAGTTTTATCACTAGTATTTAAAACATACCAAGAAGACATGGTATCGTATGTACCTACACCATCAAAAGTTACAGTTGCTCTGTTATAGAAAACATCCTGTTCATAATTGAAGATATTAAGAGTAGATTGATAGTTCTTACCATACAAACGAATAATATCTACTCTTGCACAAGTATAAGATCCATCTGCCTGTTCCGAATATTCCAATGGTTGCATGAAAGTAATTGAAGCTCCATTGATCTTGTATGACAGATCTTGCTTTTGGAGAACGCCATCCACATAAACATATGCATACAATGGATTGTCAATAGTTCTTACATTATTATTTGAATCATAGATTAGGTATTGATTGTTTTGAGTATAAGGAACTATTCTCTTGTCGATACCAAGTCTTTCGTATAGACCTACACCAAATCCATAAAAATATGCTTCGTTCTGCAGTTCTTGTGGAAAAGCATCTGCATCATAAAGATCTTTGTAGTTTTTGGGTGCTTTGACAAAAGCAATGCGATCTGTTTTGTTTGCACTTGAGAATCTTCTGATCTCATAAGAACCTTGTTGCAATACTCCATCGAGATATACAAACAAGTCTTCATTGACCTGTGTTTTTACAACACTACCATCGTCCCAGTTCAAATCAAAGATTCTAGTTCTGCCATCAAAAGAATCTGCAATATTCTTTAAACGTTTTAGATAACGTGCATTATCTGTATCTTCTCTGAACTTGAATGCTCTAATATACGCATTCTGTGGGGGAACAAGCTGATCTTCGGTAACTCTTGGACCAAGAGGTGCCTCGAAGAAAGTGAGTTGATTACCTACGACTTTAAAAGAATATCCTGGTCTTTGTGCAATACCATCAATGGTCATTAAAATTTCTTGCTCATTATATGGAGTGTATGCACTACCAGTTGCGGCATCGATAATAGTAAATTGTCTATTACCAATCTTCAATCCAGTCTGTGGATCGTAACGACCATCAAAAGCAGGGGATAGAGTCAACTCTCTAACTCTGGTAAGAGTTTCGTCAAAATCAGATACAGAAACTGATCCTTCGCCTCTAACAACTCTAGAGTCTTTTACTTTAATTACCTGTTGCTGGATAGTTCTCTTTGTAGACAAAGAAGAAACTGCAAGAGGAGGACCACACAAATACATGGTGGACTTAAATGCTTTTTGACTAGAAGGCATATTAGATACACCTTCAGATTCCAAATAGACTTCACCAAACATCTTAAATCCAGCTGGATGTGTGGTATCCTTAATTACATCACGCCACTGGTTGATTGGTGTCCTAGATCTAACAACATAAGAATAATCTTGATAGAAATTAGAATCATGGATTCTTTGGTTGCTAGAACTTACCTTTCCTCTGTCGGAAGTAAATCTACCAATTGTTTTTTCTCTAGTAACAATGTTAGGAATAAACGAAGATCTACTGATTGTCTTGATACGAGCAGTTTTCTTTTTACTCTTTCCAATGATAGTCTGTCCTTCTTTGAAAACACCGACAATATCTTCCAAACGTAGAATATTAGATCCTACTCTCCATCCATTTTGAGCAACTATGCCTTGAGCAACAATAACACCATTTACTTTCTGTTCAATAGTTTCACCAGGTCTAAATGCGTCTAAATCAAAGGTATCAAGAATAAAAACATTAGGTGAATAGTAATTTGATCTAATCGTACTATCACTATGGAATCCAGATCCATTTGTTACAAAATTAACGTTTTGTGGACGACCAATATTATCAGACACAAAGAACATCTTATTGTCTGTTTCAATAATTTCTAGTTGTGGTGTGGTGGTATAATTACCAGGATCAGTAATTCTGACTTGAGTGATGATACCATCCTTTACATCAGCAATTGCTTTGAGACCACTTCCTAGACCAGAAGCAACAACAACTTCTGGTTTGGAATATCCTTGACCTGGAGTAACAATATCAATTGAAATAATGTTATTAGTGGCTATATCCCTAATAGCAGTAACGACTGCTTTGTATCCATCTGCAGGGACTACACCTTTAATAATTGGCAACTTATCATATTCAGATCCAAGATTGTCTAGTTTGATAGAATGAATCTTACCAACTGACCTACCTGTATATTTAATTTCTCCAGTTCCATCGTATTGGGGAACATCGGACTGTTTGTAGACAACTTTTGTATCTGTAGTGTATGCAACTTCTTTTCTACCCGATGGCAAAAGTTGACCAATAAGTCTATAGTTTCTCTTTCCATTACGTCTGCGTCAATGTTAGGGTCTTGGAACAACCAAGGCATCTTCTCTTTCTTTATAGCCCAGAGTTTTCTAAATTCAAGAAGCGCCCATTCTTGGGGCTCCCCGTTTCTCCACTGACTTGGATATTTGTATTCTACATCAAAGATTCTTTCCAATATATCGTGTACAATGGTACCACGAAAAAGGTGTAACGTTAACTTGTCAGGCAGTTTCTCGATATACCTATGGTAAAAATTTCGGGGGCACTGAAGGAAGGTGTTAATTTTCGAAGGCGATAACGGTAAGTTACTCGGACTCCAATCGTCAACCTCAACTTCAGTTTTTTCATCACCGATTGTTACGGTGATAGATGCGCTATTTTCTGCGT
>WLWF01001459.1_pt1 | contig 19302 bp, 21 predicted proteins | sample 6718331 | NCBI WGS metagenome assembly WLWF01 (sample SAMN12718692, study PRJNA515312) | sponge metagenome | isolation source: marine sponge | host: Mycale hentscheli | place: New Zealand: South Island, Marlborough, Capsize Point | collected 2003-05-01
TATTTAATTATTTTAAATTCTATGTTGATTCAACATAAATCTATCAAATATTTATATGGTATTAAGGATTTTGTTGAGATTGAAAAATCAATAGGCGATAATCTATTAAATATCTATTATGATGAACTAGGAAATATAGATGATGATGCATTTGGTAGATTTATTCAATATTTCGAAGAGAATAAATCAACCCTGGATAAACCGTTTAAATTGAATGAAGAGCAAATATCCGCTATTAAACATGCAATTGTAGATAAACTATGTATTATTACTGGACCACCAGGAACTGGTAAAAGTACTATTACCGAAGCAATTATTGAATGGTTTAATATGACATCTAAAAAGAAAGAATATGAATGTAATATTAGTTTAATGGCACCAACCGGAAAAGCATTCAAAGGATTAAATGACAAATGCAAAAATATTAAGCGTAATGATATTTGCGGTACATTGCATAAATGTCTATTAAATACATTTCCAAAACTGCAATATGATGTAGATAATAATATTATTGACACAAAATATCCTCAAAATATTGATATTATTGTAGTCGACGAAACATCTATGGTGGATATATTTATGTTTAAAAAACTACTTTACTGGTGCGATTATTTCAAATGTAAGTTGATATTATGTGGTGATATTCAACAATTACCTCCTGTAGGAAAGGGACGCCCATTTGAATGTATTATAAACTCTGGGTTATTTGAACCAGTATATTTGACTGATATTAAGAGACAAGATACTGGAAAACTGAAAGATTGTATTATAAATATTAATAAAAAGAAATTATCTATAAATGATTTCGATAATGAATCTACCAAGTTTATAGAACATGATTTTATGAATATTAAAAAAACTAAATCAATATGTAATAAAATTGTAAGTGAATATGGAAAGAATTCTGTTGCATTTATTACGCCAGAAAATAAAAAACAATGTGGAGTTTTTGAAATGAATAAATTATTACAAAATGAGGTATATAAACCAAATATCATGTTTGCTCATGGGTATTTTAAAGAAGGCGATCATGTTATGCGAACTGAAAATAAATATGACGATGATATTATTCGTGTAAATGGTGATACTGGTAAAATTACATTCAAAGAAGTGACGAGAATGAACTCGAAAACTGGTAGAACATATAAAGAACAACATGCATGTATATTTTATGATGATGAAAGCCCATGCGAAGAAGTTGATCTTTGTGAAATTAAAGATAAATTTACATTGAATTATTGTAATAGCATACATAAATATCAAGGGTGTCAAAAAGATGTAATCGTATTTATAGCATCACCACTTCATAATAGTTTAACATGGGGTACAAATCGTTTAAAATTGGCATATACTGCTATTTCAAGAGCAGCAAAAACACTTATTGTTATTGGCGATAAAAAAATATTCTTTGATATTCAAAAGTGCAAAGATGAACCATTCGTAAGCAGTTTTATGAGCGAATTTAATGAATATAATTTTGTATAAATCGATATAAATATAATTATTATTATTCATTTATAATGGAAAATAATATTAATGCTATGATTTCAATATCAGAAAAGGATAAAAAAAAAACAATATGTTTTGCTACAATGTGTAAAAATGAGGAACATTGTATTCGCGATACATTAGAGTCTGTTTATAAATATATTGACACATGGGTTGTACATGATACAGGATCTACAGATAATACATGTAAAATAGTAGAGGATTTTTTTAAAGAAAAAAATATTCCTGGAGAATTATTTATAGGAGAATGGGTTGGATTTGATTATAATAAAACACAAATGTTTAACAAATGTTATAATAGAAGTGACTATATTTTACATTTAGACGCAGATGATATATTTCACGGCGAACCTGATTTCTCTCTAATAGAAAATCATGATGCATATTATTTTAATTGTCTTAGAGGAAATTTTTATAATGTTCTTCTATTATTTAATAATAGACATCATTGGAAATTCTGTGGAGTAGCACATACTACAATTAAAAACTTAGACAATCCGCATTATTCTACATCTAATAAAATGGTTTCTAATGATTTTTATCAATTATCTAGAGATACTGGTTCGAGATCATATGATCCTGATAAATATTTAAAAGATGCTAATAGATTAAAGGATCAATTTTTTAAATGTCTATATGCAGATCAAGATGATTTACTTACTCGATCTGCATTTTATACAGCCCAAAGCTATATGGATTCTTCTAATTTTAATGAAGCTATTCAATGGTACACTTTATATATCAATTTAAAAAATACATGGGTAGAAGAAGTGTTTGAATCACATATTAGAATTACTAAGTGCCTTATCAAACTTGGTGAAAGTTTTAATAGAATAAAGTATCATATTGACACCGCTATTAATATTTTTAAAGATCGTTCTGAACCTTATTTATTATTTGGAAAATATTGTAATAGTTTAGAAAAATGGGAGATGGGATATTCATATTTAATTAAAACAGTTGATTTATCATATGAAGACGCAAAATCCAAATATTCCCTATTTGTTTCTAGAAACTCATATGAGCCATATAATTTAGATGAATTAAGTGTATCATGTTGGTGGACTAAAAAATATGAAGAAGGATTAAAATATTTATTACAAATTAAAGAATCGCCGTTAATGCAATATGATATAGACAGAATTAAGGAGAATGAATCATTATTTAATTCCAATATTAATTAGCAATAATCTTTACAAATACCATATGATTTCCGATGCCATTTACTTATCCCATAATTTTTAATACCCTCTATATGTATTTTAGTTCCATAACCTTTATTACGTTCAATCCCATATCTTTCCTTTAATTCTGGATTATCATCACATAATTCTTGAATATATTTATCACGTTCTGTTTTTGCTAATATAGATGCTGCTGCAATAGAACAATATTTATTATCACCACCTTCAATGCATTTATGCTTTACTTGATTAAGGCTATTATTTTGAAACATCATATATGGTTTAAAATCATTACCATCTACTAATAGAAAGTAATTATTATAATCATTCTCTGCAATAATATTTTTAATAGAATCGTGCATACTTGATAATACTGATTGTCTAATATTAATATTATCAATTACATTTTCGTCATTATATGTGACAGACCAGGCTACAGCATTTTCTTTTATATAATCAGCCACTTCATTTATTTTTTTTTCGCTTGTAAATTTTTTACTATCTTTTAATCTAGTAAAATCAAAATCAACGTCTTTAGGTAAAACAACTGCTCCTGTATATACTCGCCCAAATAATGGTCCTCTTCCAGCTTCATCTATTCCTATTTCTAATTTTTCATCTTCGTTATTATAAAAATGCATTAATGGTGGGGGTTTAACTCTAGGCATTTTAATTTAGTTGTATAAAATAATTACAACTTTTATTTATTCAATTTTTAATTTTTCTTAAAGTATTATATAATGAAGTTTCAAAAGATTCACATATTTATAATATTATTATTATCACTTATATTTTGCAGTTGTTTAGGCAGATTTATGCGTGAAGGTATGTCATCACAAAGAACTATCACTGGTGCTGATGGAAATACTGCCACAGCTACAACTGGACCTAATGGAAATACAGCAATTACAGGTCCTGGTGGAAATACTGCGGTCGTTGACGATAGTTATTATTCCGCATCATCTTCTACATATACCGGTCCTGCTGGTAATACTGCTACAGTAACAACTGGTCCTTATGGAAATACTGCTGTATCAACTAGTGGATCAAATGGTATTCAATATAGCGAAATACCTGCTGGACAAGATGATTTATATATTTTAAAATCAGAAATCGTTCCTCCAGTATGTCCTGCTTGTCCTGCTGCTGCTTCTTGTCCTAGACAAGAAAAATGTCCTCCCTGCCCACCATGTGCAAGATGTCCTGAACCTGCATTTGAGTGCAAAAAAGTTCCTAATTACAATAGTACTAATGATAATTACTTACCAAGACCTGTTTTAGCAGACTTTAGTCAATTTGGAATGTAAATAATTTAAATATTATTTAATAAAATATATTAAATAATATGATGTTAAGATACAAAAAAACAACACCTAGAATGGTTATAAAACCATTAACCCCAAATAAAATAAAATTAATACATAATTATTTGGTTACTGTTAAAAAAATAGAAAGACAGCCTTGGATTTAATATTTTCTAGTTCTTTTCTTAGATTTTTTAGATTTCTTAGATTTTTTAGATTTCTTAGCTGTTTTAGATTTTTTTCCTTTTCTTGATTTCTTAGCGGTTTTTCTTCTTTTACCTCCAGTTGCACTCGATAATCCCAATAATGCATTAGCTGCATCTAACTCATCATTGTTGGCGGCAGCGATCTGTGGTGGCACCTCGGCGGCGGCGGGAAAAATATTTTGAATTTGTTGTTGTTGTTGTGAATTGGTAATAGCTAGAACTTGAGGTAGTGCCTCTGATGCTTCTTGATATAATACTTGTAATTGACCTGGAGCCAATATCTCTGTGGGAATTACTCTAGCCATTAGATATGTAGATATTTTTACACTAGATGCTAATATAAATGGTGACTTAAGTGTTACATATACGAGACTGCCTAGTGCACCCCATGCCATAGGGCTTCCGCTTAAGGCATTTGTTATTAAAAGCATAGTGGAATTATAGGCACCACATACAGGATTTGCAAATCCAAAAATTCCCCATAATTGATTTCCCATTGTCCCACATTGTCCGCTAAATACAGCACTTAAACCGTTAAGTATTCCTTCCATAGCAATACTTCCACCAGCTGTCATATACCCCATAATTACAGTAAAAATAGCATATGTAATATATTTAAATGTTTGGGCTGAAAGCATATTTCCTCCCTTTTTTGTTCTTCTGCTTCTTTTTGATTTTCCGCCTTTAGTAGGACAACTTGTAGTTAAGGTTTCCATACCTGAAATCATTTTTTTATATTCAGCACCATATGTACTAGTTAATTCATCTCCAATATTAGAAGGTAATGGTTTAAGACAAGTATTTGACATTATAAAATAAGATGATATTTTATTTTATAATATTTATTCTCTTTTTTTTTTACATTTTTCGTCCATTTGAAATGTTTTACATTTTTCATCTTTTGGAACGATTTTAATAATACATTTAGCTTTTTTTCCATATAATGGCTCTGTACATCCCTTTTCTTTACGCGTTTTTCTAAATTTAAAGACCTTCCCTTTATCTTCTGCACATCTTGCACGAAAGTGTTCGTACCGTTCTCTAACATCACAATACTTTAATCCAGATGTTTTACCTAAATTTTTATTTATTCTTTCGTGTAATCTATAGACATATCTAGAAAAGGAATTTCTATCTTTCATACATTCCATTTTTAAAGGAAACACTTTATAATTTTTTTTTAGATTTTCTCTACAATACTTACACGGCAACACATTTACTAAATTTAACATAAAATTGCGATAATCATTCATTTCTTCTTGTGTGGGATTGGTAGGATAATTAAAACTAATAGTGTGTAATGAGTGCCACAACGCAGGCCCCCATACACTTGTTAAAAAACCATCTGGTGCATTATAATGTTTTTTTGAAAAAATCTTTTTTGTTTTGTTTTTTTTAGATTTAGATTTAGATTTAGATTTAGACTTTTTATATGTTTTCATATTACTACATTATTTAGAGAAAAAACTTTGTGCCTATATAATAATGGAATTATCAAATAAAAGCATTTTTCAAGATTTCTGTGATAATACAAAAACTACATTTATTTTAAATATATTAGCAATATTGATGGTATTTTTAACAGTATTAAATCCATTAAATTTATCACCATTTAAACAAGGAATCGGTAAACTAATAATCATTATATTATTAGGATATTCTTTATATATTACGATTTCATCATCATATAACTTATTTAATCTAAAACATTTATTTAATACTAGTTATTTAGGAACAGTTAGATATAACTTATTATTAAATTTAGTATATTGTATCCTGATAGTATGTTTTGCATTTTATGTATTTAAGACATTATTTAATTAATTTAATTCGTTTTACAAAATATTGTTTTATATATAAAAAATATATATTATGTTAGAAAATATTCAAGAAAATGCATACAAGTTAATTACTAGTTCTCGCTTTTGGATGATATTAATTGCTATAATTATTTTCTTATTTGCTGCTAGTTATGTTTATAGTAAATATGTTACTCCAATGGTAGAAAAAGAATTTATACCAAATGATGAATTCCCATCAAACAACGATGATGATGACAACAGTGGTGAAATTGAAATTATTATTTTCACAGTAGAATGGTGCCCTCATAGTAAAAAAGCTATGCCTATTTGGGAAGAATTTAAAGCTTCATATCCTAATAAAAAGTATAATGGTCATAAATTAATTTTTAGAGAAATTAATGGAGAAGAAAATCCAGACATGGCTGATAAATATAAAGTTGAAGGATTCCCTACAATCAAATTAATAAAAGGCAACCAAATAATCGAATATGATGCAAAACCATCTTTAGAACATCTAAAAGAATTTTTACAAAGTACCATTAATTAAATTTAAATTATGATTCATCTGTCACATTTAATTGTTTCTGATAATTAAAAAATAACTCGCCATAATTACGCCCTTGCTCAATTATTTCTAATCGTTTATCTTTATCTGTCATATAACTTAACCATTCAGAATAATTAGACATATTTTTTTCACATACACATTTTACTTCGTATGGTAATGTTATTATTAATTCATTTTCACGTTGTAATTTTTTTACTATCATACCCTGCAAATTCTGTAAATATTCAAGAAGATTCATATCTTCATTAATATTTAACTTACATACATACTGATTCTTTATACCTAATATTTCTCGTTCATCACATTTTTCGTTCTCTAAGCAATCTTTAACCGGATAATTATTTAAAACACCACCGTCAATATAACAATTATCATTCATAAATATTGGTTTAAATAATACTGGGATTGCAGTTGTCATTTCTAATGCTTTTATTAAACTTAAATCTGGATATGTTTTATGGTTTAAATCTATTTTTGTCATAGTATTAGTTTCTACTGTAAAAAAATGATGGTCAATATTATTATATTCGTAGTATTCCTGTAATGTTATATCCATTGACAATTCCTTCGCTTCCATCAAGGGCTTTAGAAAGGCTTCTACTAAATTAAAAGAGAATAATCCTTGATTGGTATATAATCCTAATAAATCATTTGGCTCTAATTTAAATACCTTGTCCCATGGTCGTTTCATTAAATAATCATCTAATGTCACCCAATCATAGTTTAGTGATATAATTACCCCAAATATACCTCCAACAGATGTTCCATAAATACTTTTTACATTTTCTATACTAACAAATTTATGTTCAAATAAATATTTCAGTGCTCCATAACTTAATAGTCCTGTTGGACCACCTCCGTTTATAACAATATGTTTAATCATTTATTATATATAATAATCGTATCTTTTTAAAGTTTTTTTTCTATTAAAATTTTAATATGAATATCTTTACATTAACTGATGATGATCACGTTTCAGATAAAATGAATCTTGATGATCTATTTGAAAAGAAAAGGGAAATTTCTGAGTCCAAATTACAGTTGTATACTAAAATTCTTAATAGAATTCATGTTAAAATTAAAATGACATCTAGACAACAACAAGGTAAAGAACAATTTTGTTGGTATACTATTCCAGAGATTATGATTGGTGTTGCTAGATATAATGTAGAAGAATGTAGAGCATATATCATTAGAAAATTAAAGGATAATGATTTCGCTATAAGATATACACATCCTAATCTTATATTTATTAGTTGGCAGCATTGGGTTCCAGGATATGTACGACAAGAATATAAAAAGCAAACTGGACAAACTATAGATGGTTTTGGAAACTTTGTTACGGATTCACCAAAAATTACAAATGGTGATACAATTAGTTCATCTGATCCAAATAGTTTAATATTAAAAAGTTCTGATAAAATTAAAATTAACAAAGAAAAGGATAAAGATTTTAATTCAACAAAAAATTATAAACCTACAGGTATTTATAATAATGATTTACTAAAAAAAATTCAGGATAAATTTAATGTTTAGATATATTATATAATTATGAGTAAAACTTTTGGAGATATTCCGTTTATAGTATTTTATGATACTGTACTATCTAGACTTGCGTATTCAACTAGTAATAGTTTTTTACAATCCTATATTGAAATATTTGGACCAATTATTCCAGTTTCACTAATGAATAATATAAATAATGCGTCAATTACAAACATCTTCAACCCCGATACTTACAAAATATCAGGTGATATTCCCAGTTATAGTTATAATAGCAAGAAATATGTTGATTTTACATCAATGGCCGAAAAGGTAAATGCAGTTACAAATAAATTTTATCAAGCACAACCTGGAAGTGTTCAAAAAGGTGGTGTAACTGAAATCAAAGGTTCAAATTATTCTGTAGCATACATATCCATATCCACATCTAACTATGGTGGTTATTACATTTTAGTAGATACTCGAATGCCTAACTCTATATTTGTTGTATTTAGAGGAACATATAGTGCAAAGTCGGCTGGTTCATACTCAAAACCAACTAGTATTGTTCCATACGCAATTGCAAAGGACTTAACCCCTGAACAATTAAAAACTAAATTAGCAAAGGATCAAGGCAAAATGTATGGAGTTTTAACAGGCGTAAATAAAATACTAGATGATGTTTATCATACTATTATTCAAAGTATGATGTATTTAGCTAATACATATTTAAAGCCTACAACACCTAATTCCATTAAGGTATTTACTACTGGACATTCATTAGGTGGAGGATTATGTACATTATTTGCAAATGATTGGTTTGAAACTGCACAAATACCACCATATAATGCGGCACCTTTTAATGTATTTTCAAAGAGAATCTGTTGTGTTTCTATTGCTTCGCCACGTGTAATGAGTCCAGGGTTGTCAAATAATTTCTGCGAGAAAACACAAGAGAAATATATTATGTATAGAAGAATTACCAATCGTGGAGATCCAGTACCAGCTATGCCTCAAAAATCATATACAGGTATGTCTGAAGGGTTCCAACATCCTTGTAGTGCTAAAAAATTTAGTTCCACACAAAGAAATGTCATTTCACTAGATTGTGGATCTGCAATGCAAGCAAGACCTACACCCATGCCTGTATATACAAAGTCATTAGATTGTAGAAATACAAAAACATCTATGTTTCAAGGCAATGTAAGTGGTAATCCATTAGCTCACACAATGTATTTATATATTAATTTTGTAACAGCAGTACCGGTTTCAGAGTTTATTAGTTCTTCACTACCATCTATGGTTAAGAAAAGACCAACTGAAATTCAAAGAACACCAAAGGGAGCAACTGTTACAAGAATTATTCTTGGTTCAGTTGAAGAGAGAAATAACGAATCAAATATTGAATTTAAAAGTGCATTTTTTAATTTAAATGATTTAAGACCAAAAGATAAACAAGTATTAACTACCAACCCTGATGCAAAACCAGTTACAACCGAAGATACATTAATGGACACTACCATATTTACAAATGTTATAACTAATTTAAAACCTTTGACAGGAGATTTAAATCCGGTTGTTCCAGAAAGTATGGAAGTTCTTAACACCGATGGTAATAAACCAATGCCCACCATTGATGGAATACTTAGTCCAACTATTACACCATCATTTCCTTCTTCTGTAAAAAGTGGTGGAAAACGCACTAGAAAAATGAGAAGGTCATCTAAAACTCGCAAAGCAAATAAAAGTCGTAGAACAAATAAAACACGCAGAGTAAATAAAACACGCAGAGTAAATAAAACACGCAGAGTAAATAAAAAAAGGAATAAGAAATATTGAGATAGAGAGAAAATAAATAAATAAATTAATATTACCCCAAATATTTGATAATATTAATAACACAAATATATCACAGTATATTGCAAAATGAACGACCCCATTTTTGGATTTCCGAATATTCGTCGATCTTTTTATGAGTTTTTCATGTAGGTAAAGTTGCCTACAGACCCTCAAAAAGCAAGGTGGGTATTGGAAGGTATTCAAGGTTCATCAAGGTAAATACCTACATATCAAGGGAGTAAAAAGGGAGTAAAAAAAGGGGTGTGTATTCGATGAATGTAGATAATTTACTTTTTTCCAATTTTCTCATTTGTCATTTGACTTTTCAAAAAAACACACAAATATTTGTTGCAAAAAATGAAATCTTGAAAATAGAATTGAAAAATCATGAAAAATGCGTTTTAGACCATAATGCTCTAATTTTCATTTCAGAAAAAAAAAATTTGTTATGATAAAAAAAAAGTATTATACGAAAACAATTTAGGAAATATTTTATATTCAACAATATATAGAACATGTTAGAACAAATTATAGAACAAAACTCGGCAAAACTCGGCAAAATGTATGTATGTGAAGTATGTGATTATAAATGCTCTTATAAAAGTGATTTATTGAAACACAAAACTACTAGAAAACATCAAAATAGAACAAAATTGAACATTTTAGAACAAAATATAGAACAAAACTCGGCAAAACTCGGCAAACCATTTATGTGTTCATGTGGGAAGTCCTATGCCGCCAGAAATAGTTTATGGTATCATAAACAAAAGAATTTACCTACATGCCAAGAAAATAAAACGCCGAGTTTCTCGGCACTTGAAGAGTATGAAGTAGAGTATGATATAAATAATACAAATATGAATGATGTAAGTAATGAATTGCTTATAACACTGGTAGATAAATTGTCTAAAATGTCAGAAAAGAATGATGAAAAGATCATAACAGTAATAAAGGAAATAATGCCGCATATTCAAGGATCATTAACAAATACACATTCTAACAACACATATAATACCAATAATACTAATAATATTAATAATAATTTCAATATCCAGATGTTTTTGAATGATAAGTGTAAAAATGCTATGAATTTAACCGATTTTATTGATACATTACCTATTACAAGTGAAACATATGATAATACTATAAAAAATGGTTTAACAAAAACAATAACAAATATGTTTGTAGAAGGACTTAATAATTTAGATTTATTAGAACGACCTATACATTGTACTGATCCCTCACGAAAAACACTTTATATTAAGGATAATGATGTTTGGGAGAAAGATAATAATCTTAATACAATTGAAAGTGGAATTACAAAAATAGCTTTAAAACAGCGCACAAAAATAAGTAAATGGCAAGATGCAAATCAAGATTGGAATATTGATGAAAATTTACAAACAAAAATGACTAATTTGGTATTTAACTCTATGACTCAAATTGAAAAGGATGATAGAGAAAAGGGGAAAATAATAAGAGCAATTAGTAAAAATACACATTTAACACAGGAAATTAAGGACGAGTATAAATAATATATAGAATATGTATTGTTATATAATAATAATAATACATATGGATAAACTACCTAGTGAAATACAAGACATAATATGGAATTATTATTGGCAAGATATTTATTCAAATAAAGTATTACCATGTATATTAGAACCTTGTAGGTTAGACTTGGAAATAAAATTATTTTTAAATAGGTATTGTTTTCGAATTAATTTTTTTAATAATACTTATTTATTCTATCTAATAAAGTATAATAATAAAATTAAAGAATTTATAAATCAATACAATAAATTATATGATTCTGAACTAATTTGTAAACATAACAACTTATCATTACAATATTGTCTTAATATTGATGAAATGTATGAATGTATTCACGATGATTTGAAATATATATGTGTTTATTCTATTGTGATAAATCGTGATTCAAGATTTAAAACATTTCAGAAATTTAAGGAATTATCTCTCTTGGTATAGATATAATTACATCTTAAGCGGTTGCATTTGCATTAGGTGCTTCTGCATCGGATGCGGATGCTTCTGCATTGGCCTCGGATGCTTCACTCGACGGTGGTAGAGGTAAATCTTGTGGAGCATTTTCTTTTAATTTATCAATTACATCAGGACTGTCTGGAGATTCTAATGCAATAGTATTTTCTACATTTGTTTGTAATTTTTTTATTTGCTCTGTAGATGTATCAAGGATTTGTTTTTCAACAATAGCTTCAAATATTTGTAAGCCACTAAAAAAATCTTTTTCACAAGTAGAATATAATTTGATAATAATTTTTCTAGTATCAGCTACTAATTTTGCAAGTAATTTATTATCGAGCTTGGGATTAATTATAACTAATTTTTTATTAGGATCTTGTGGATCTTTTACAAATACAAATAATTGATCGATAATTTTAAGTAATGATTTTTGATTATCATTTGTATTCTTAAGCATAGTTTTTACATTTTCAGCATATTTTTTGAAGAGTTCTTCTTTAAGAGTACCTTTATATGTTTGTCTGAATGCTCCTTTATCTTTATTTCCACAAGGTTTGCTGTTACTATAGTCTCTAAGAGGTATTTGGCTAAATTTAGTAATAGAGGAAGGTAAATCTGTTTTGCCTGTAAATAATGTATAAAATTTTTTCAAATCTATTTTATATTGTTTTAGCATACCGTCAGACATAGATGAAAATTTACCAGTATTATAGTCATATATATCATAATATAATGTTTCTAATTCAGGAATACCTGGCTCATTACCTAATGATTTATTAGATTTATCTTTATTTAGATTCATATCACAAAATTTTGCATTAATATCGATTAATGTATTAGTTTGATTAGCACTAAGTATATCCAGAGGTGTTTTATCTTTCATTAATGCATTTATTCTTGTACTGCATAAATTTAATTTTGATATAGTTGGATTTGCATCAGATGGAATTTCATTTTTATGTTCATAATCTACTTGGACAGTAGATCCGAATTTATCTTTCCATGTATATACTGGATTTATTGTATGTGCTATAGCATTAAAGATGTGGAAAATTTTAACATAATATTTTGCAACAGCAATACACATTCTCTTTTTGCGTAGCTCACTTTTAATATCCATTTTTTCTAGATTATTTCTGTCAAAATAAGCAACTTTTTCTGTAGTCATTTCATTTTTTTCGGTTGAACCTTCCATTCGTTGCTTTAAATAGGTAAGATCTCTTTCTGTTAAATATCTATTAATAACATCAGAAGTAAGCAATATTAAATTTTTGCAATATTTTGGATCTGTTAAATTTTTTAAATCTTGAAAATTGCTAGTTAATATATAATTAGCAGCAACATAATCAATAGATGAAGATAATGTTTTTTCTTTTGGTAATTTTGGTGTAGATTGTTGAGCACCCATATATGTTAGGTAAATATAAAATAAATATGGATTAAATATAAAATGATTTAAATATTAAATAAAATTGAATTAAATATAAAATAACATATAATCCAGTAGAATAAATGACAGATAGAATAACTAAGAAGAAAAAGACTACTAAGTCTAAAAAACAGTTATGGTCACAAATAGAAAATAATTTTATAGATGAAAAACCAATAGAATGTTTATATCGTATTGAAGGTCAGCGAGAAAATTGTGATATATGTAAGTCGTCTGTTAAAGTTACAGAAGATGGATTCTTAGCATGTTCAGATCCTAAATGTAGTGTGATATATAGAGATATGGTTGATCAAACAGCAGAATGGAGATACTATGGTGCTGAAGATTCTGGTACAAGTGATCCAACACGATGTGGAATGCCGGTTAATCCACTTTTAAAAGAGTCATCATATGGATGTAAAGTATTATGTAATGGCGCTACTAGTTATGAGATGAGAAAAATAAGACGGTATACTGAATGGCAGTCTATGCCATATAAAGAAAAATCACAATATGATGAATTTCAACGGATTACAATTATTGCACATAATGCAGGTATTCCAAAAATTATTATAGATGAAGCATTACGATTTCATAAAAAAATATCAGAGCATAAAACATTTAGAGGGTTAAATAGAGATGGAATTATTGCAGCATCAATCTATATTTCATGTAGAACAAATGATTGTCCTAGAACAGCTAAAGAAATAGCAACTATATTTACGCTAGACAATACCAGTGCTACAAAAGGTTGTAAGAATGCTACAACCATATTAAATGAAATTGAGTCTGAAATGACAAATAAAGATAAGACAAGTTTATGTAAAACAAAACCAGATGATTTTATTGAACGGTATTGTAGCAAGTTAAATATTAATCAAGAACTAACAAAATGTTGTAAATTTATTGCCTTACGAATTCATAAATCTAATATGATTCCTGAAAATACACCTCATAGTATAGCAGCTGGTATTGTGTACTTTATTTCAAATATATGTAAATTAAATATTTCTAAAAAAGATGTTAATAGAGTTAGTGAAATAAGTGAGGTTACAATTAATAAGTGTTTTAAAAAATTAGAAGGCATTCAAGATAAATTAGTTCCCAAGGCGATTTTAGATAAATATCAATAAAAATAATATAGAACAACTATATAATGGGTGTTTTACCAAAAATTATATTTATAGTTCCATATCGTGATAGAGCAGAACATAAACAATTTTTCTCAAAGTATATGGAATTTTTAATGGAAGATTATGATAGATCGGATTATGAATTATATTTCTCTCATCAATGTGATGATAGACCATTTAATCGTGGTGCAATGAAAAACATTGGATTTTTAGCAATAAAACAAAAATATCCAAACGATTATAAAAATATGACATTTGTTTTTAATGATGTGGATACATTACCTTATACAAAGAATTTATTACCTTATGAAACCACTGCTGGTAAGATTAAACATTTTTATGGATTTAAATTTGCATTAGGTGGTATTGTGTCAATAAACGGATCGGATTTTGAAAAAATGAATGGATATCCAAATTTGTGGGGATGGTCGCAAGAAGACAATATGTTAAATAATCGCGCATTTTACAATAGAATACCAATAGATAGAAGCACATTTTTTCCAATAGGCAATAGAAATATATTACAATTCGTAGATAGTATTAATAAAATTATATCAAAAAAGGAAATTTTACATACAAAAGGAATTTATCCACATGGTCTCAATAGTATAAATAATTTAAAGTTACAGTTCAAGGATGAATACATAAATGTATATAATTTTAATACAGAAAATAATCCTAATAATTTAATATATGAACCCCATAATATAATTGAGGAATCAAATATAATACGAGTTACACCTCGAGAGAAACGGATGATGAATTCTAGTAATAGAAATTTATCTATGCTTAAATTTAATTAATAATATTAATATAAATATAACTATTTAATTAATATTATATTATGAAAATCGGAATGTTAATACCATCTACATCAAAAGGTCGTAATTGGACTACAATTCAAGAATCATATCTATTTAAACATACTTTAAAATCATTTTTATTGACATATGATAAATCGCATAAATACACCTTTTATATAGGAATAGATAGAGACGATAGAATTTATGATAATAAAATAAATATCGATTATTTTATTAAGTTTGCAAAAGTGATGATAAATATAGATATAAACTTTGTATATATGGATAATATACCCAAAGGACATTTAACTGTAATGTGGAATAAATTATTTAAAATAGCATACGACGATGAATGTGAATATTTTTTTCAATGTGGCGATGATATTGAATTTAAAACTAATGGATGGGTGGAAGATTGCATAAGTAAACTGCAAGAGAATAATAATATTGGTTTAGTTGGACCAGTCAATAATAATCCACGAATATTAACCCAAAGTTTTGTATCTAAAAAACATATGGAATTATTTGGATATTATTTTCCTCCAGAAATAATTAATTGGTTTTGTGATGATTGGATAAATGAAGTTTATCGATCAATTAATAAATTTTTCCCATTAGAAAATCATCTATGTATAAATGTTGGAGGTACTCCTAGATATAATGTTAATAATAAGATATGTAATAATAATAATGAATTTAATATTGAAAATAATAAAATGAGAAATATTTGTACGAATATAGTAAAACGCGATGTATTGAAAGCATCATCAAAATTATAAATAGTGTATTTTTATAAATATATAAAGATATAGTTATAAAAAAATTAATGAGTAAACCAAGTAGTTTTTCTTCTATATGTACATCGAATTGTACCTTTGAATTAATAGGATTGTTATTATCCTTATCAGTATATCATCCTAATGAAAAAATATTTATATTGTGTGATACAAAAACAAAACAAATGGTTGACAACATGACTCCTCAACCAAAATTACAAATTACATGGTTTGTTGAGTTAGACAAATATGATGGTATGAATCGTCAAATAATGGAGAAGAAAGGGATTTGGTCTGAATTTCAAATGGCGAAGGCAACTGTTATTAAATATGCTTTACAAACAGCAAGTGATACACTTTTTTTAGACAGTGATATTATCCTTACCGATTGTATTAATAATATAGATATGTCAAAGGAAATAGGTGTATCGCCTCAATTTATAAAACAGGAACATATTAATAGAACAGGTTATTATAATGGTGGTATGTTATGGACAAGACATGCAAATGTTGCAAATGATTGGATACATTTTACAAAGTCTTCGCGATATTTTGACCAAGCATCCATTGAAGATTTGGCCAAAAAATATTCTTATTTTGAATTTGGTGATAATTATAATTTACAATGTTGGCGATTACTATTATCATCAGAATCACCAAAACAAATAGCAAGTCATATTACTTCTAGAGATAAATTATATTATAAAAATAAACCATTAAAGTTCGTCCATACACATTTTTTAGACAAGCGTTTTCAAGAATTTAATAATTTAATAATTCAACATTTATGTAATGCAAAAATGTATAAAGTATTAGCAATTGTGTATAGAGTTATTCATAATAAGTGGATTCTGAAAATACCAAAGCAACCAATTCAAGGATTAGGACGACACAATAATGATAGTTATAGAGAAATGCCTTTGTTAATGAAAGGTCAAAATAAAGATCTAGATGTAACATTTAATGATAAAACAATTCATTGTTGGTTAGAGCCGAATATTTTAACATATGACCGTCCAACATTAGAATGGTGTAATAAGGAAATTATTAATTGTTCATTAATGCTATTAGGGAATGGTGATGTTAAAGTGGAAGGTCAACAATTAAAAAGCAAAATACCAAACATGAATATTAGTCCGTGGATTTTCTGGCCTAGAAAACCAATGCTTTTGGAGAAAGTTCTTAAAGCCCGTGGAGTTTTGTCATATGGCGACCGAACCATTGAAAGTATTTTTATAGGCAACTTTGAAAACAATGTTCAAGAGAAATTCCGCAAAACAACTAATTCGTGGGATACTGTATTAACAGAGTATCATTGCACAAAAGGACACCAACATAAGTTCACACATGAGGAGTATTTGATGAAATTGCGCGACTCTAAGTATGGTCTTTGTTTACGCGGGTACGGGTCTAAATGTCATAGAGAAGTGGAATTAATGGCATTTGGAACCGTACCTATTGTAACACCAGAAGTTACAGTTTCTTCTTATATGGAACCCTTAATAGAAAATACACATTATATTTTGGTTAAAACTCCAGAAGAATTAAAACAGAAGATGGAAACTATTGATAAAGACAAGTGGGCCAATATGTCAAAATCATGTTATGATTGGTATCAAAGAAATGTTCATAGTAAAAACTGTTGGAAAAATATGATTGAACATATTTTGTATACGTCACCATAATAAGGTTCGTATTATATGAAATGTTTGTATATATATATATATTATGAATATACTTGGTTCATTTATAGGTAAAAAACATAAAAGATATGATGTCATAAATGTAAAATCATCACATATTACTTTAAATTATAAACCAAACATGGAAAAAGAAAATATTTATTTGATATACCAATATTTTGTTCCAAGTACAAAAGCACGAATTAATGAAATGCAAGAAACATTAAGGCGAAATATAGATAATCAATATATTTCAAAAATTTATATTTTATGTGAAAGGCTATATACGAATAAAGAATTAGGTTTAAAAAATGATACAGATAAAATCGTTCAAGTAATAATAGGGAGACGAATGTTATTCAGTGATGTATTTGCATTTGTAGAAAAAAATAACTTAAAGGGGTATATAATCACATGTAATAGTGATATTTTTTTTGATGATAGTATTTCAAAATTACACTATTCTGACCTCAATGTTTCACGAAAAGTAATATCTTTACTTAGATGGGAATATATTCATGGTAAACCATTAGAGGATTGTAAATTATATGGAAACAACCTCAATAGTAGTCAAGACTCGTGGATATTTCATAGTAATTTTAATATTCCACAAAATAAGCGTTCATTATTTCACATTAATTTCGGAATACCCGGATGTGATAATAAAATATTACATATTTTCAACGCAAATAATTTTTTGATAAATAATGACCCTACTATGTTCAGATCGTATCATTATCATAGATATAGAACGGTAAATAACAATTCACGGATAAACCCCCCATATGTATTTGTTAATCCAGAAATTTACTAAAACTAAATTATACGAAATATAATATAAAAGCGACCATACTATTTATATTATATGGAACGATTAGGAACTAATTATGGAGGATGGTATGTACCAATCAATATGAATTTGAATGAAAAGAGTATTGTTTATTCCGGTGGAGTTGGCGAAGACATGTCATTTGATTTACTACTTCAGTGTAAATATTATTGTCATATTTTACTAATTGATCCAACAAATAAAGCCATAAAGCATTTTAATGAAGTAAAACAATATTATAGAAATAAACAAGTATTTACTGGTGATATTCAAAATGACTATTACTCTTGTATTCAATCGTTATATCCAAATTTTGATAAATTAAACTATGTAAATATTGGATTATGGAACAAAAGAGAGGAGTTAAAATTTTATAAACAGTCTAATGAAAATTATGTATCGCAATCGTTGGTAAAAAATATGTTTGGACAAAATTATGATGTTGTACCAGTAGATAGTATCAAAAATATAATGGAGCAACAAGGTCATTCACATATAGATTTATTGAAATTAGATATAGAAGGTGCAGAAATAGAAGTTGTAAACCAAATGTTAGATGATAAAATATATCCAACCTATGTATTGATTGAATTTGATTTATTATTGAAAAATAAAGATCCTGGAAATATCACAAAACAATTAATTGAACGAATGACTACAAGAGAAAATTACAAAATATTAAAAGATGATCAATTAAATATAACATTTGCTAGAAATAATTAAAAAAAATATTGAGTCATAGCATTTCT
>WLWF01001461.1_pt1 | contig 19291 bp, 15 predicted proteins | sample 6718331 | NCBI WGS metagenome assembly WLWF01 (sample SAMN12718692, study PRJNA515312) | sponge metagenome | isolation source: marine sponge | host: Mycale hentscheli | place: New Zealand: South Island, Marlborough, Capsize Point | collected 2003-05-01
AAGTCCCGTCTACACTGAACCGCAAAGTCTCAGCAGACGTTTCCATCACTTGAGTAAAGTCTATATTTGGGACATCAGTTGCTGAAATAACAACGTAATGTCTGTGATCAAACGCATCATGGCTCATTATTTTCTCCTAATGTTTGAGTTACTATATATTATACACATACTAAATACTTTCAAGCCATAAACACCCTAAATCACTAAGATATTCATTAAAAATACTTTTGTTTTTATGATAGTACACAGGAAGTAGGGTTGTTTTTGCGCCCATAGCCAAGGCGCATATGGCAAAATGCAGCCTATCTGTCTTGACTCCACTAAGAGTTGCGGCGTACTCCCAGTACTGCTGTGGGGTATGACAGAAGAATGCAGGATCTTTTCTTTGTGGTGGTGGAATGTGCTGAAAAACAGTCTCACCAGTTTTTCTTAAAAAAGTCTCGTCACCGCTTTTTTCACAATACACTTCTGGAAAATCAAATCCTAGTGCCAAATCTGGAACTACTTCGCCCTTGCCAATTATATCTCTACTCACAGAATCCCTAAAATACAATCTTTCAAAAGGTAAATCTTCATTTTTAAATACAGACTGAGGAAGCATCCAGCAAGGAATACCGGATTCAAACGCCTTTTTCCTTATCGCTACACACTTAGGATATCCCACGTTTCCGCCAGCGAAAAGTAACAACTTGTCACATTTTGGTATCACATCTTCCGCCAAAGCATTTACCGTAAAATAATCAACGCCAAACTCTTTACAAAATCTTCTAGTTGCCAGATACAGCAAATCGTCACCAACGTTGCCAAATCCATCGACAATACCAACCCTCAATCCTCTAAGATCTTCAAATATTGGAGCAAAAAAAGATTTATCTAGTAATCTCATTTTTCATACCCTCCTTCTACAAAATCGCTGTAATGCAAATAATATATCATATCTTTGTGGTATTGGGTTAGAGTAAAGTCAAGACCGTCAGACTTATTGCTATGAGGGAAAGCGTGTTCTTCTTTAAAAAGATTTAGGTCGCGCAGTCCATCTTCTATCTGTTCTACTTTTAGTAGATAATCATACTCGTATAGCTTTGCAACAGGAAACTTTATCAATTGCTTAGAATGAATCATCAGCCAGTCGTCAAAACTAAGTTCGCTATTGCTTTTAATCGCATGTTTCCACTGGCTAATCGCTCTATCGTAGGGGTTTCTAATCGGAAGAACTTTGGTGTAGTTTGTGGCTCTTTTTGAAAACCAATTACTATGCCCTAAAGCTGGCTCATGTTCTGGTTCAGCGACATCGTTTGGTAAGTATGGCACTGGACCTTGAACAAAAACAAACCTATCAACCCCAAACACCCTGTGGCTCGTTAAATAATTAGCGATAGACGTGCTGTAATTCTTGAATGGTTGCCAAACTAATATTTTTTTAGAATTGTTTATCAGCATCTCTGCCTCCACGTTGGTCTAAACGCTTCTATACAACTGTCTTCTGGTTTCGCGGAAGGTTGTAGTAAATAGTCGTAATTGCCATCTATAATTCTTTTTAAAACTTCAACCCTGTAGCTCACGGGTCTAGAGCCATTTAGATGAACAAAATAAGCATCTTCAATCTTAGACCAAAAATCAAAATCTATAAACTCTAAATTAAACCTCCAGTCAACTAAATCAAAATCGCCATCGTCTAGATTAAGTAAAAAATAATCTTGATCGAAACACCACTTGGTCAGGTATGGACCTACAGGCTGTGAGTATTTATGTGCCATACACTTAGGAAAAAACATCATGCCGCCATTAGGCTGAATGTTTTTATTGTTGCCATGCAGATGGGGGTAATGGTCTATAATTAACTTTCGTTCATTTTGCATACCCTTGAAAAGAGTGTCGGAATAGTTGCTTTCTAATATGCTCCACTCATCAGCAAAAGAAATTTTATCCTTGCTAAAAACATTAAATACGTTTGGCGCATCTTCTTTGACAATAATATCACAATCTAAATATAAAGTATGCTCATACTTTTCAGCAACTTGCTTGAGTCTATATTTATTAGACATAGGCCATTCAGGTGACTTGTCTCCATCTAGCTCGATATAGTCAGCACCACACGCGCTGGCGTACTTGATTATATTTGGTCTTGTTATCTCTATTTGTTTTTGAGCTATTGTGTTTGCAGGAATGGTACATATGGCAATGTCTGAATTTTGACTAGGAAGCGTATCGTCAAGCTCTATTATGGGTGCTAATAGATTCATTTAAAAGTACCCTCTTCTGGGCAGATTATTAATCTTTCGCTTTGACTTCTCATTAGTTGCGCCTCAAGCTTTTCGCTTTCCATAAAGAAGTGCGCATCTACTTCACGCAGAACGTTCGACTTAAACCTTGCAGCTTCTACTGCATGATTCACATCTCTTTCTTCTTGTCTCTCGGTAGGAAACATTCTTAAAAAGTTATATTTTACATTGTGTTTTTCCAACCATTCTTCTGTTATATCTCTGTATTTTTCTAGCCTAGCGGTTACTACACCCTTGCAAGAATGTATGTTAGGTAATCTGTGATAATACGGTTCTACATTTTTTATATAATCAACATATTTGTTTTCATCCTTTGCAACTTGATAGGGAACATTAGGACATAATATTCCATCAAAATCAAGCAAGCACTGGCTAATATAGGGACTATTGAAGAAGTTCCACTCTAGCAAATGCGGCGGGGGCAACTCTTTGCCATAGACATCAACCAAAACAACAGAAGACGGATGAACATATAGCGAGCCAAACAAAAAATCTTCTCTACCAACATGATTTTTTATAGGAAGCAATGAGTTTCCACTATATACAGTGTCATCTAAAACTAATATTTTTCCCTCTGATTCTTTGTGTTTTTCCATTCTTTTGCCGCCAAACTCACATACGCCAGACATAGGTTCAACAGAGCCATCCTTTTGTATAAAATACAAAGGAAGATTAAGCATAACAGAACAGAAGCTGGCGGGCAGAAATCCAGATCTGGGAACCGCTGCAATGCCTTTTATATTTAATGCTGCTATCTTTGGAATTAGATAATCTACACAATCTTTTATTAGTTGCTGATTAGTAATATACTTACCGTCAAGCACCAACTTTTTCCTGTCGTGTTTTTTAATACAATCTATCTTATATTTATTTCTTTCTTCTTTACCTGCACTCTGACACCATTGCCAATTTGGTGGATCGTATGTCATTTCCTGTCTAAAGAATTCACAATATCCAGCAGTTGGACATTGACATTCATCTATTTCTTTCATTCCTCACTCCAAAAAAAATGCAAAAGCCGCCCCTAAGTCCCTTCTAAATTCGTGTGGTGCTATTTCAGGACTTCCAGAACTACCACCGCCAGAGTAAAGGTCGGCAGGGGAGTCGTCGCCCGATCCCGCAGTGTCAGATTGATACGTTAAAGTTAAAACTCCAGATGAAACTATAGCCGTGACTCTGTAATGGTAAGTAGATAAAATAGTACTACCAGTTCCTGCGCCAGCAGCCCTTTTTTTTACAACAACCCTATCTCCAACTTGAACACTAGTTATACTATCAGAGTACTGAACATTATAGCTAGGTCCAGATCCAGAAACGACAGCGTAAATCTCTGCCTCCGCTATAACTACTAATTGATTTCTACTACTCATTTTGTATCCTAGTCATGAAGATCTTGACCAACAATAAATCCATCAAATGCACTACCTGCATTGTTAGTACAAAGAAAACCATACACGTCTGTGTGAGAAGTGGACGTGGACATTGTTGGAGTTATGTTTCCAGCCCACCTGACTGTTGCGGCAGCGCCACCGGTTGTGTAATCCACATTGCTCCAAGAAATTGTTTTTGCAGAGGAGGCGTGTTGTGTTATTCTTAATAAGAACCTTTGGCCTCTCTTAGCGTTTGTAAATTCAAACTTTGTTACATTTGCACCAAGAACGACATTGTGATAATTTCCAGTTAATAAATCTAGGGTTACTGTTGCATCTTCTGTGGTGGGTGTATCGTTTGCAGGAACAGCCTCTTGTACATAAGCGCCTCCCGTAATAGTTATACCGGAAGCACCAATAGTAACACCGCTAGCAGTAACCCTAGAGTCAAACTCATTAAACACACCATGCTTAGTTCCAGTAAAGCTTTTTGCGGAATCTAATACTAGAGCTTTTGAAGCAACGGCAGTGCCTGCCGATGAAACATTTACCTGACCGCTAGCGTACTGAGCTTCCGCGCTAGCGCCACCAACGGCAGAACCGTTAAATTTCAGAGTGCCGCCTTCGTTATAAAGAGTGTTAGTAGTTACCGCAGGGACATAGTTAGATAATACAAAACCTTTTTGAAATTGACCCGACGAAGAGACATCAAAACCATAAAGTGGAACACCAGTACCAACACCCACATACCTTCCGTATTCTCCTAGCTTAACATCCCCGCTAGCGCTTGCAGATATAAGGGGCAATCCAGTAATATCATTTACAGTAAATATATTTCCACTAGAAAGATTATCTGTTATGCCAAATAACTGGCCTTGCGTACCCTCGAAAGAAAGCGCTGTACCAGAAGTGTTGACCGACCCATGACTAGACAATACTTTAAGTGTTACAGGAGTATCCTGAACACCAGAACCAGTAAAGATCATTTTTGGAGTAAAAATATTATCGGAGGTAAGCTGTATTTCTTGTAAATTTCCAGTACCGCCATGAATATTTATCTTACTAGCACCATCTACAACTACACCACTACCAGCCGTCAAGCTAGAGCCGCCGCTTTCAGCTTCCCAGTTAGGCACATTTCCATTCATCTTTAAAATGTAATCGTCAGTACCCTTTGCTAATCTGATAAAGCTTGTACCGTTATGATAAAGCAAATCTCCTTCTGCGTTTGAACCAAAGGATATATTGGCGGTATTACCGGAAGCATAACTAGCTATACCAGAAGTAGCAACTAGGGAAGTGGTAGTACCAGAAGTTACCAGAAGCGGTATTCAATGCGGTAATATTACTTTGATTAGATATAGCTTGACCGGAAGCATAACTAACTCTAGCTGTATTTGTAGAAATGTTGCCAGTATTTGTTGATATGTTAGAAGCGTTAGTAGTAGCGCTAGATTGATTAGCGACAGCTTGTCCACTTGCATATGTCGCTATACCAGAACTAGCAACTAATGAAGTGGCAGTACCTGAAACACTAAGAAGAGACGTAGCAATACCAGACGCAGTGCTTAGTGCAGTAATGTTAGATTGGTTGGATATCGCCTGACCACTAGCGTATGTCGCGAGACCTTCGTTTTCGATAGCCTGACCGCTAGCATAGGTTGCTATACCAGAAGTAGAAATCAAAGACGTAGCAGTTCCAGATGCTGTTAGCAATGCAGTAATATTGCTTTGATTTGATATCGCCTGTCCAGATGCATATGTAGCTTCTGCACTAGTACCGCCACCACCAATGGCAGAACCATTAAATTTCAGAGTGCCGCCTTCGTTATACAATTTATTGGTAGTTGTAGACGGCACGTTATTTGGTAGTTCAACCCCGCCATCAGGACCAACTGCTAATAACTTAGCCTCACTGGAATTGTGCCACTCTTGCAAGCTAGCGCTGTGGCTCGACACGGCCTGAACTATAATGCCAATATCGCTCGCAACCTTTGGCTTAACTTCAAGGGTGGCATCTGGAGTTAGATCGCCAGCAGCAATATTACCAATGGCTATTTTTTTAGCGGAAGTGTCACCAATAATAGTGTTTTCAATATGAATCTTGTTACTATTACCGCCTATCAAACTAGGATTCGGTCCTTCGGTAAGTAGCTCTATATTATTAGCACCTATAACTCCAAAACCAGCCAATATACCTAAATACAAATTATGATCACCGGTGCTATGTCCCCCCGCTCTATATCCAACGGCAGTATTGTCGTCGCCTTCGGAGTGTTCAAAACATTTCGCGCCTATTGCCACAACCCTAATACCGCTTGAACTATGGGCTGCTTCATCCCCTACGCAAACCCTATGATAGCCAGAAGCAGTATGTCCAGCCTCAACCCCTATGTATACATTGTCACCCAGCGCCGTAGATCCACCTCTATAGTTAAGAGAATTTGCCCCGGCCTTAAAACCAATCATAACATTTTGTTGCTCACTACTAAGTGCTGTCGAGGTAGGAGCGTGATGAATATAACCAGAGCCAGCAAAATGCCCAATAAGAACATCAGAAGCCTTATATCCGTTAAGAGCATTAGCTTTGTCGATAGAAGAATCAAGACCGGCCCCATAGCCTATCGCTATACCCGTACCGGCAGTGGTTGACACCTGACCAATAATAACATCCACATCGGTAACTACACCAGAACTAAAAGCTGCAATACCCGAAACCGCCAAGATATCAGATTCATTTTCTATCGCTTGACCACTAGCGTAAGTTGCAATACCCTCATTTTCAATCGCCTGACCGCTGGCGTAGCTAGCTATACCGGAGCTTGCAATAAGGGAAGTAGCCGTACCAGAAACAGCTAATAATGAAGTGGCAACACCCGAAACGGTATTTAGAGATTGAGACTGACCAGAAGCATAAACCGCTATACCGGAAACGTAATTAAGTTGTGTTGTGGTGACATCGCCGCCACCGCCGCCACCGCCGGTAGTTAAGGTTACTTGACCTCCACCATTATCTGTAAGCGTACCATTGCTAACAACTATTGTTCGTACATTACTAACATTTGGGCTGTTATCCGCCTCTTTAACCGTTAGTGAAACACCAGAAGCGTAAGCCGCTATACCCGAAACGGCAACAAGATCACCTTCATTTGCTATAGCCTGACCGCTGGCATAGCTGGCTATACCAGAGCTTGCGATTAATGAGGTCGCCGTACCGGATGCCGACAAAAGCGCAGTAATATTACCCTGATTGGATATAGCTTGACCGGACGCATAAGCTACATTTAATTCATTAGTAATAGCCAGTCCAGAAGCATAGTTCACCCTACCCGTATTGGTAGAAATGTTTGAGGTGTTTGTGGCTATATCAGATTCATTTGCAATGGCTTGACCGCTTGCATAGCTGGCTATACCAGAGCTAGCTACTAGCGAAGTAGCAGTACCTGAAACCGCCAGAAGAGATGTAGCTATACCAGAAGCGGTGTTAAGCGCCGTGATATTGCTCTGATTAGAGATAGCTTGACCACTAGCGTAAGTAGCTATACCGGAACTAGCGACCAAAGACGTTGCAGTACCAGAAGCTGTTAGTAAGGCGGCGATATCGCTTTCGTTAGCAATCGCCTGACCACTTGCGTATGTTGCTACGCCGGAAGCGGTGTTTAAAGATGTCGCCTGACCGGAAGCGTATTGAGCCGTTGCGCTTGCTCCACCAGCGCTAGCAAGCTGAGAACCATTAAAGTATAGTGTTCCACCAACATTGTATAGCGTGTCCGTAGTAACACCGGGAGTATTTCTTGCCATTAAGACACCAGAGTTTCCAACGCTTACACCAGTACTGTAAACAAAAGAATCAAACTGAGAAAATCTACCGTTTTTAACTCCAGTAAAACTTTTTGCAGAGTCAAGTACTAACGCCTTAGAAGCTTCTGCCGCACCATCCGTTGCGACATTAACCTGTCCAGAAGCATAATTCGCAATACCGGAAACATAAATTATTTCATCTACATTATTTGTTGTGTATATCTCACCTTTCATGTTTGAAGCATGGGATGTGCAATAGTAATATAATTTGTCTGGAGCGTTTTGAGGAACTTCAAACTTTAAGACACCCTGACCACTAATTTCTATACTATTACCCGCAGCATCCTGATATACAGAACCGCCATCGGTGGCAGAAACTCTAAAAGGATGACTAGCAGTTTGCTTATCAAAGTAATATGTATGGCCTTTATGCAAATATAAGTCTGGGTCTAATCCGTTACTTAAACCCATGCCATTAAATGTGTAGTTGTTAGAGTCGCTAGCGGTAACAGTAAACTTATTAGTTGCTACACCGGAAACAGCGACTATATCAGACTCATTTGCTATAGCCTGACCACTAGCGTATGTTGCTATACCGGAACTAGCGATCAAAGAAGTCGCCGTACCAGAAGCCGTCAACAATGCTGTAATATTTCCTTGGTTTGATATCGCTTGCCCAGAAGCATAGTTAGCTATACCCGAAGTTGCAACAATATCACTTTCATTTGCTATAGCTTGGCCGCTAGCATAGGTGGCTATGCCAGAACTAGCAACCAAAGATGTCGCTATACCAGAAGCAGTGTTTAAAGCGGTGATATTTGATTGATTAGAGATAGCTTGACCAGAACTGTAAACAGCTATACCAGAAACATAATTGAGTTGGGAAGTAGTAACATCTCCACCACCACCGCCGCCACCAGTAGTCACAGTTACTTGACCCGCGCCATTATCTGTAAGTGTACCGTTACTTACGACTATTGTTCTAACGTTAGAAACATTAGGACTACCGTCAGCCTCTTTCACAGTCAAAGAAACGCCAGATGCGTAAGCGGCTATACCAGAAACGGCAACAAGATCGCCTTCATTTGCAATGGCCTGCCCAGAAGCGTAGTTTGCAATCCCAGAACTAGCAACCAAGGATGTCGCTGTGCCAGAAGCCGTTAATAGCGCGGTAATATCGCTTTCATTTTCTATCGCTTGACCAGAAGCGTAGTTAACTTTATTAGTATTAGACGAAATATTACTAGTATTTGAAGAAATGTTTGAAGTGTTTGTACCTATGTCAGATTTGTTTGCGATAGCTTGACCACTGGCATATGTAACCCTAGAGGTATTTGTGGATATGTTTGATTGATTAGAAATAACTTGACCACTAGCATAGGCGGCCACGCCAGAACTAGCGATTAAAGAGGTGGCAGTTCCAGAAGCGGTCAACAAAGCGGTAATATTATTTTGGTTTAGTATCGTTTGACCAGAGCCATAAACAGCAATACCAGAAACATAGTTAAGTTGCGCCGTACTTACGTCGCCGCCGCCAACAGCAGATCCGTTAAAATAAAGTTCACCAGAATTATTATAAAGTTTATTGGCGGTAGAAGCGGGAACAAGATTTGCTATCTGTATACCATTACCAGTAGCTACAATCTCATGAGCAGAAACAACGCCGTCTTTACTAACAGAAGCCAGAACGCTGCTAGAACTATTTTTCCAGCTTGTAAGATTTGAAACTTGAGATACAGCCGCCTTCACAACAATACCTTCGTCGCTTGCAGAATTTACACCTACAAAAAAGGTGTCATCAAGAGTAACATCCGCAACGCCAACGGCGATTCTTTTAGCGTCCATATCTCCTTTTACTAAACTGCCATTAGTAGCAGGAGTAGAATTACCTATAAATACAAGATTATTACTAGAGTTAGAAGTACCAGCGCCTTCACCTATATAAATACACTCATTACCAGATGAGCTTTTACCAGCATTTTTACCTATGCCTATAGATCTGGTTGATCCAGTAGAAGAGTGTCCAGCGCCTTGGCCTATCCATACAGAAGCTTCTCCTGCTCCGTTGTAACCCGCCTGATAACCCAATGCAACCGCATAATCTTCGCCCAGCGTTCTACCGGCCTGATAACCTATAACAGTACTGTAACTACCAAGACCAGAACCGACTTGATAACCTATACCAATAAAACCTATTTCATAAGCATGTAAAGCAGCTTCATAACCTATAGCTACAGACTCATGTCTCATTTTGTTACCAGCAGAATAGCCTACCGCAACACTATTGTACACAGAGCTTGCAGCATCAGAAACTACAGGACCAGCCTTTGCTCCGATATGAACATTATGCTGACCCGTTTTATTTATCGTGGAAGATTCAGCACCTATAATAACACTATCGCTACCAGTTGTTATTCCACTACCAGCGCCGTAACCTATGAGTATATTATTGCTATTTGTAGGGCCGGTTAGATCACCTATAGACAAAGACTTATTAGTAATGTTTAAATCAAACACACTATTTTGGACGGGAGTACCGCTAAGATTAACATCTGTAAGCTCTACTAATTTAGCGTCTTTTATTACGGTGCCATTGCTAAAAACAAGACCAGACGAAGGAACTGTAAACTCATCGCCTTCACTAGCAAAAAAGGCTTTGGCCGCTGGATACGTTATGAATACGACGCCGCTTCCGCCAAGACTTATCTTGTTACCAGAATTAGAACTAGATAGGACAGTTGTTCTTTCTAGATTATTAGAGCCGTAAGTACCAATACCAATTTCAAACTTATCATTTTCTTCTAAAGAATAGTAAGTAGTATCTCCGCTAGCCAAAACCGCACTAAATCTTTGAAATCCTGCTGGAGCGCCGGTTAGAGATAAACCACCTACACCCGTGCTGGATGTATTTTCCCTAACTCTATCGCCTATTTTTAATGCCATCTAGACATACCTCCACTATAAATGTTGATGTTTTTAGTTAGGGTCTGTTATACTGGGAGGTGTTGGCTTGGGGATATTTTCTCTTTCTATCCTAAGCTCATATGCAACCGTGTTTTCCATCAAAAAATCTCTTGTTTTTTTATTGGCGAATTGAGATTCAGATTCTGGATTGGTTACATGTTCAGGATTTGTTATTGCGTCTACCGGTAAAGACGGATCAAAACTTGGATTTTCAATTTGCGTTTGATAGCCATAATTACCACACACCGCAGCAATAACCCTAGCTACATCATCATCGTCTATGTTGACCGAAAAAACTGCCATATTTATCTCCTTGCGTCAAAATTAATTATTTTATTTATGTTTAAACCGTGATCCTGCCGCTTGTTTATGCTCAAAGAGTGATCTATTTCCCTGTTTACACTTAAAGGAAATTTTAAAACATCTTTATTAAAATGTAAAACTACAAGACCTCCGCCGTATGGATCTGTTCTTACAAAACCATCGTCTGAAATCGGCGCTTCTGAAAAAGAGTTAAAACCAAACATAACAACCTCCTTGGTTATATACACAAAACATTGTACATAACAAAAAAAAGCCGCCCAAAATTGAGCGACTTTCTTTTTTGCCTAGTTTTTCTTCTATTAGAAGGAGCCAGCCAAAACTCTACGGTTGTCAAGTACGCCGAATCCAATCTCGGCCCAGCCGTAATAACCTTGACGCTGGAATCTATGAAGAGCTTCGTCTTCGTAGATCTCAACTTGCTTCTTGACAGGCATTACGAAGCTGTCGTTAGCGCCTTGGTCCAACCCGATAACAAGCTCAACGTCTGAGCTAGCGAGAGATCCGCCAAGATCGCTAGTGAAATACTTCTGGTACTCTTGACCATCGCCAAACTCAAACACATCGTGAAGATTTACACCAAACACTCTGGTAAGAGCAGGACCGTCATCATTAGCAACATAGATTTCTCTACGACTAACTTCGTCAAGCTGATCAATACCCCAGTTGCGGATATCTTCGATAGCCTCTGGAGAAAGATAAAGATCGCTCAAGCGACCCGGAGCAGTGACACTGTTACCACCACCGTTGCGGCGCATGACAGTTTTCATCAAGCTAACAAGACGCTTGGTGAATTGACCAGCAGCAGCATCTGCATCAAAAACCAAGATGTTACGGTCTACGGCAGAAGCCAAAAGCGTGTGCCAACCGTCATCGTTAATCTTCTTGACAAACGAAGCTTCAAGTACCTGCATCGCACGGCCAACAACATTCCAGTTTGCCTCTCTTGCGTACTTGAGCAAGAAGTCAATTGAACTAGAAATGCCATAAGTGTTGATCATGACGTAATCACTTTCTACGTGACGCTCAGGAATACGTCCGTTTCCGGGATTTGTGTAAGCGATATGCTCACCTTCAGTTCCGGGTGCCAAGAGATCCAATGGAAACTCTGGACTTGCTCCCGGCTCAAGAGCCATAGTCTCGTAGATCGAGGTAACAACATCGCCAAAAAGAACGCCCTCTCTAAGAGGTGTCTCAAGAGCTTTAGCGATTTCCCGCTGTGCCTCGATAGCTATGGCCTTATCTGAGCTACCAGATCTTTTCAAAAGACTGATGAACTCGTCTGATGGTCTTTGTTTAATAGACATATTATATTCTCCTATGGTTAATTATTACTTGTTAGTGTTTGGAAGGTCAATGAAAACTTTAGCGTATCCATCTTCGTCAACACCACCCAAGAATCTACCAACAATTCTACCGTGACCGTTTGCGTCGGCATCATCACTGATTGTATCTGAGGTGGCGATATTGCCACTATGGGCCAAGAAAGCAGGATCTCCTGCACTTGGAGCCGTTCCTTCCAAATTATTAGTTACAACGTAACCCTTTTGGAGAAGTGCAACTTTTCCACCTTTTTGAACTTCGTCTTTATATTGGTTCAAGTGTTGGCGTGTAAGGTCAATGTTAACCATATCACCAAGCAAAAGACCAACCGCAACTTTACCAGATGGTTGAGCAGCATATGTGACCAAAGCAGCGCCTTGGTCCATTGCAGCACCAGAACCACCAGTGCTAAGAGACACAACACCGCCGCGAGTGGCAGCTTCATTCATGAAGAATGAAATGTCAGTTTGAAGCGTACTTCTGTCAGTTTTAAGAGCCATTATGAATCTCCTTTAATAAAAATTACTTATTTTGTTTAGGCACAGTTTGTAAAACAGAACCAAGCCACTCACTCGCTACGCTGCGAAGAGATTCTGCTGGGTCTTCTTGTTCGTCTAATTCCGCGATAGCAACTTCCTCTACCGGTTCTACTTGATCAAGAGCTTCTTCGCCAGCTTCAGCGGAATCAACTTCCTCTTCTGCTTTTGCTTCTTTCTCTTCTTTCTCTTTTTTCTTCTTTTCAATTGCTTCTTTAAGCGCTGGAGGCATCTGTGCTTCAGCTTCCTCTTCTTTTTTGTCTTTTTTGACTGCTTTCTTTTTCATTAAAGCAACAACCTTAGCAAAGGTGTCGTCGTCAGCGCCTTCAAAGTCAGCTACGGTAGCCGAAGCTTCTTCTGCGTCAAGACCAGCTTCCTCAAGTTGGGCTTTACGCTTCATCAAGGCTTCTTTCTTTTCCATTTCGCGAAGCTTTTTCATTTTTTCTTTCATGTCGTCGCCAGCCTTTGCGATAGCTTCAGCTTGCTCTGCAACAACAGCTTCTTTTGCTTCCAAGCTTTCGGCCTGTTCTGCAATAGTAGCTTCAAGCACTTGAATCTTGGACTCAAATTCTGCTTGTTGCTCTGCGACTACTTTCTCTTTTAGAACTTCATTAGCAGCTTTAGCTTCTGCTAATTCAGTGCGCAAATCGTCAATTTGCTTATCTAGATCTGACATATCATTCTCCTTAGTTGAAGATATAGTTAAAATTTGTGCCTCAGATTCATCAAAAAATCTATTTCCTTCCAGTATTATACTACGAGGATTAGCAGGTTTTGAAACTAAGCCTTTACCAGAGAACGATAAGTTTCTCAGAAGTCTGCCAACTCTGTAGTCTTCGTATTTTCCACTTCCACCATAAGATCTTAGGTGCTTAGTAAGAAAGGCAGAGCTTTCTTCTCTGGGTACAACCCTAGTACCGCCTTCCTTGTCTACTAAAGCGTAATCAAAATTAGGAAACAGGCATTCCATAGAAACGAACCATTTGCCTTCTTCGATTTCTGCTAGTATTTTTTGTATTCTTTGTCTTTGATCTACATCGCTCCACTCTTTATAAATGACAGCAGTAGTCAATATATTAAATTCTGTAGGAGGATTTTCTGTTTCTTCAGCTATTGCGCCGCCCTGAAAGTCAACAACACGATTACCAGTTATGTGGCCTATAATATCTTTTTCATCATGCATGAAATTGAAAGGCTTGTCTTCTGGGGTTGTTCTGGCCGCAAATGTTTCTTTTGGGTCAAATACATCATCATTCTTATTCCAGCCAGTGCTTACCAATACAGACTCTAAGTAAAATAAATCTATTTGATTTTTATTATCAGAAGCTTCAGAAGCCATAATCTTCATAGACTCTTGCTGCTCTGTAGATGGGCTAAAACACTTAGCAACACCACAATAAGCTATGCTATTTGTAGATGATAGTAAGTCGCCTAGACCGTCTTGAATTTCTGCTTTATAAATTTCCATAAAAATACCTCCAAAACTTATACACAAAAATTTTAAATAATAGAATTTATTGCTAAAAATTAGACATTTCACCAAATGTCGCAGAGTATATAAATCTCATTTCAGAAGTGTTTGGATCTCTTTGGTTGTTTGTAACAAAGTCCTGCTTCTTAGTTTCTGCTAAACTATAAAAAGCCGTAGAAGGCTTAGTTTTACTGTCTATTAGCTCTTTTATAACGCCTTCATCAATATCCATAAACGGCTGCATACCAGTCAAAATACATAATTTTAAATGCTCCAACTGGTCAACCTCTGCCTTGTTTAAGCTTCTAACGTTCTTTTTACCAAAGTGACCCAAAGCTATGGGGGACACTATTTCTGATATTTTTGCCTGAGCTTCTACGGCCCACATGGTTTTAGAGGTAGCGTCAGAACTTCTTGGTAAAACCCTTTTCTCTTTTCTTTTTTGGGTATCCTTAGAGAAAGGAGGTCTACCATTGTCCAACTTAGGCTCGTTTTTACTATCCTTGGGAACAGCGGGAGAAACCTCTTCTGTCTGCGCTGGCTCTGCATAAGGAAGGCCAATATCATCAAGGTATTCAGGATCAAGAATATCTTTTGTCAATGCTATTTTAGCTATATCATTTTTATGTTGAGGATTATGATAAGGACTAGCCTTCTTGGGGGCGGCAGAATCATTGGTTCTTTCTCTCTCTTCTCTTCTCACGCGAACCCTTTCTATATTTGGAATCTCTCTAAATCTTTCCAATAAAGTTTCTTGAGAGATTATATCCCTATCCGCAAGGTCCATGAGAAGTTTTTTCTGGGCGGCTTCATCGGAAAGAACAATAGAATCAAAGTGTATCTCAGCAGGAAGCCTAAAGCCCATAGCCTTTTGAACAAGCTTGATTTCATGCCTCCAAAACCTAGAAAGAACTTCGCGTCCATACTCTAATCTCTCTATCAAAGTCTTTAAAGATACATAGTTATTAGTATAACCGCCACTACTACTAGCACCTGTCAAAGTAGGAGGAATGCCTAGGCCAGCGTAAATACTTGTCAAAACAGGCTGATATTTTTCAGCCCCTAAGAATCTATACACTTGAGACTGACTTTCCGTAAATTTAAGCTCTGGCCCCCACACTAAATCCATAGTACCGCCACCAACATTACTAGCAAGAATATCTCTTAGCTTATTTATAGCGGCTTTTGTGGGAATAATTTTGTGATCTAAGTCACCAACTGTCCACAGCCTAACATTTGATATAGCGCCATCTAGAGCGGCAATATCTGCAAGCTTCATCTTTTCTAGCATGATAATGTCGTCAAGAATAGCATAGATCATTGGGTTTGCCCAAAGTAGCCAATCATCCTTTTTGTAATAATGCATTTGAACATTATCTGGATCAAGAGGAATTTTTCTTTCTCCGCTTTGTAATCTTTTCTGTATATCTAGAGGTAGAGTTTTGAATATTGTATTTGGAGTATTGTCGGTCTTAACTAATGCTTCATAGCTATTTTTTGAAAGATTGAGAACGAACTCAGGATTGCCAACCATAGCAGATCCTGTATTCTTGATATCTACCGCCAGAGGATTTAAGAAATCATAAGACCAAGGTATTTCCCTCTTTGTAACTTTTAAAGGCTCTATCTTCATATCGGCAGCCAGAGAATTTCTAAGATTCTTTTCTTGTTGTCTGTTAATTTTTGCTGTATGCCTTCTACTTACAACATTACCACACCTATATAAGTAATTTAAAAATCTTTCAGATCTATCTACACCACCAATCTCCTGCCACCACTTTCTATAGAACTTTTCAATGGTTTTATTTGGGTGAACTAAAACAAGACCTTGGGACGCAAAGTCACTCATGAGGTCGATAACATTTCTAATAATACCAACCTTATCATAAGCCTGCATACACTGTTTAATGATTCTCTTTTGGCGATTAGAGACAGACTCCCCCGGTCTAAAAGCGTCATAATCAGAACGAAGAAAGGAAGTTCTGACAGAACGGCTTGGCTCTATGTCTACAAAGCTTGTTTTTCTACTATATGCGGAAGACTTTTGAATACCATCATAAGCCTCAACGTTATCGTTGGTCTGAGCATATGCGTTCTGCATATCGCTAGCGTTGTCCCAAGTAAGATAAAGCGGCGAGTCTTCGGCGTTGCCAATTTTTGACATTAGTATTAATCTCCGTGTAATGGTATTGTTAATATGATTGACAATAATCTATACACAAATTAATAGATATCTTGAACTTTATCGGAAAACCAAGCGGGACCATAGTACATTTTTTCAGAATTGTACTTGGCGTTATTGTCTTCTTGAGCAAAACCACCTATTGCTCCGTACTCAACTATGTCCTTTTCTATTGAAAGTATCCTAGCAGACATATTAGCCATAATTAAAGAAGAGTATCTGTCCTTTCGCAGTCTATTTTTCTTTCCTGCTGCAACCTTTACTTCTGGAGTATCCCACCTCTCTCTGCCTGTAGCGGTTTGGGTCATAATAATCATTGAAAGCTCGTCCTTTAGCTCTTCTATTTCCATAACACAATCTTCTAGGGTGTCGTATTTCCTGTCTGCGATTTTGTCGTCCTCTATAGAAAGACCAATACTAACAGAGTCAAAGTAAGGAAACAATACAAGCCTGTCTTCAAAATCCTTTCTTAGCCCATGATTAGCCTCTGCTAACCAGTCAGCCTTTGCAAACTGACAAAGCTTTAATATATGGAGTCCTGCTTTGTGGTCTGTATCTTTTTCTTTTTCTTCTATGGTAGGATATATGGCGACCTCACCCTCTCTGATTTTATCTCTATCCTGTAAAGCTTCCATGACCGCTATACCGCCACCCTGTGCGTCTAGAGCTATCTCAACACAGGGAAATACCTTCATGAGATCTCGGATCTTTTTAGCGCAGTAGGAATAGAAATCGTCTTCGTCTACAATTTTTGATTTTAATTTATCCTTGTGCTGTTTTCTATTCGTCGTCCAGCAATGAACGATTCTTCTGTGGTCTTCATTGATCTCTATAACAACAATACTAAAGTTATCAACCTCAGAAGCTGGGTCAACACCGAAGACATACTTCTTCTTAGGGCTGCCCTTTAACATAGAATCGAAATAAACCTCGCCAGAAGCGAAGCTAATAGGCTTTGTTGGAGACGTGCAACAGGACTCTATCAAGCTCCTTTTAAAGAAGCCCTGACTATCTGTAGTAAAGCAGGCTCCATACTCCATGTTATATATGCCTGAGTGAATCGTTGCCTTGGCTCTACCTACCTGACCAGCATCCATAAATCCGTCTGGAAGCTTATTTACCGGTATCCTGATTACAGAATACTCGCTCCAATCAAAATCCGCAGGAACTTCACCATTGAAAACTTCTTCCAGTTTTGAAATATTTCCGCCACTATTTACAATAGCTCTATATCTTTTCCAGTAATCGGCAAAGTGATTAAAGTCATAATAGGCAGTACCGGAAAGTATGATCTGGTTAGATTTATCTTGAGGAGTATTTACATCTTCTTGCAACGAAATGCCTAGCTGTTTAGCCTTTTTCTTTTTGGCTTTTTCTTTCACCTTTTCTATAGGAGACGCGGCCACAGCAGCAAAACCAGCTACAACATTTTCAAATATATCTCTAGGTATAGACGCAAACTCATCAGCAATGATATCGTTGGCGCGCTGACCCCTGATCTTACTTCCGTCGCCTAGCGGAAGGCAGGTTATGGTGCTTTGGTTGATATGCATAACACATCTATCAACGTCTCTTCTAGGACCGCTATTGGAGCCGCATAAGTCCCTTAATACTGGCGCGTTCTTCCAGATGGTGTCCATATATTCAAACAAAACCTTTGACTGACGGAAAGCGGCACCAACAACAATAATTTTTCTTCGTGGCATGAATAGCGCACGAAGCAAAGGATATACAGAAAGTATGAAAGATTTACCCATACCTCTAGTTCCTATAAGCATCGGAAACTTTCTGTTCCACATCTCATATAGCAGGAGAGACTGCATTGGGGCTAGATCAATATTTAGTATGTATTTAGAAGCGAAAGAAAAATATTCTGGACGCATCATTAACCAAGCTATTCTTTCTAGAAGCTGATCTTTATCTGCCCCTTCCATGATAAAATCCATAGGGTTGAAAATTTTTGACTCATCAACGTCTATACCTAACCAAGCGTCGTCTAGCTGTTGCTGGTATTGTTGAGATTTATCCATTTTCTGAAACCCCGTCTGCGAAACCATAATAAACAGCGTCTTGAGAAGATAAGTACCAATCTCCGTTTTTCATTTTTCTTTTAATATAAGACTTTGTTTGAGACAAATTATAACCTCTTTCTTGAAAGAATTTTCCATTTTGACACTTTACGGCAAATGTATTTAACATAAGTTCTAGGTTATATTTGTCAAGCTCTGCCCAATTTTGAGAGCTTTGGTAATCTCCGCTACAGTCTGTAGACCCGAAGTGTGCCATAAAATGAGAGCTTGGCGACATCAGTCTATTGTCAGCCGACTGTAGTATTACACCACTCATAGACTCAGCCTGCCCATATGTAACAATAGTGACGTAAGACTTACAAGAAGCGATAGCATCGTATATAGAAGTTCCTGCGGTCCAAGACCCGCCAATGCTTTGCATGTTTATTCTTATTTCTTCATTACTTAACGAATCTAGATGTCTTATGTTCTTTACAAAGTTTATAGCCATTCGATAGTCTACGCCGGGATCATCTTCACCCCCGTCTTTAACAGAATGTAAATAAATCTCCCTATTTTTAACGTCAATTCCGTAATTATGGATTTCTCCAATGGTATCTCTTATATTTGACATTACTGCTCCTTGTGGAACGACTCGTTCAATCTTTTGAAGATGCTGTTACATATCATGAATGCATTGTGCTTGTTGTCGCAAAACATTACATTTACATCATAATGTAATGATATCTCCATAAGCGCTTTTAATAAGTATCTTCCTGTTATCTTTGTTTGTTTCACGACTTGAAACCTTTTAAAGTTAGGAAGAGCTATTTCCCCATCTTTATATCTTCTGTATATCTCTCTGTCTTCTTCTGTCTTTAGCAAGCTATTTGGATAGTCGATTAAATCAGAAGCAGAAAACTCCAGCAGAATGTAGCGAAAGTGAAAATCTCTCATTCTTTCTATCTCTTTATAGAAAGTACTCTTTTTCTTTCCTAGGTTCATAGCAATCTCAGACACAGAGGCTTTTCT